>Ga0209491_10007760_pt1 | contig 13987 bp, 5 predicted proteins | sample BON02_FD_187213 | JGI IMG/M metagenome (GOLD analysis project Ga0209491, IMG submission 187213) | Freshwater microbial communities from Lake Bonney liftoff mats and glacier meltwater in Antarctica - BON-02 (SPAdes) (version 2) | ecosystem: Environmental > Aquatic > Freshwater > Ice > Glacier... | reverse complement strand
CGTTGAAGAAGCATATAAGTATTTTGGAGGACTATATAACGCCTCTATAGACGAAGTTCCCCCTATCATCGTTCAAACTTCCACAAGATATTCAGGGCAGATATCCTTCAGGGTAGAAGTAAAACGTATCGGGGGTTCTAATAAGGTTGGACAAGGCAAAACAAGGACGTTCATCGCCAAATATATAGATGTCCCTCTGCTCAAGATGAGCGAGATAAATAAGTTAGAGAAACTTGAGATAAAAAAACTACTATCGCAAAGTCCTTACTTGAGCGTCGTCCCGCTAAGGAGCAACCTTACAAAGCACCGCATACGTCGTCCCGTTAATACAATTATGACTGCCCCTATTAAGGAGGCGGGGGCAATTGAATTGGACGGGCTAATTAAGAATAGTGTGTGGTGTAAGAATAACGGGCTATGCGTTCCCGACTGGTTAATCCATAAGTATTTAAACTGCACACGCACTAAAATTAAGAAGAAGGTAAAGGACGCTGACGTAATCCAATACCACTCTACTCACGATATTGAAGGCAATAAAGTAATTGATAACGTGCCGAACACAGATGGTTATACAATTGAAAATATTATGCTTTTTTGTAAGAACGCAAATCTACCAGTATATATCCTACGAAACGGGCAACTTATACAACATAGTCGCAACGCATCAGTGGGGCATACAAAGCACGGAACACCCCTTGTGATTGAGGTAAAAAACGGACACTTATACCCTATCACAAACGCTACTGAAATTAAACGCATAGTCCATATCCCTACGTCAAACGGGGTTGCTATGGCTAAAAAGAAGGAGGCTGACGAAGAAGTCGTTAAATCTAAAAATCCTGAAAAATTATGCTTTGACGATGATTACACTGACGCACTATTTTATTATTTAAATACGCAGAGAATACAGAACACGCAACAATATCCTAATAAGGCGAGACTAATAGGTAATCGCCTATCGCCCTTTAAAATCGCAGACACTACTTATATATCAGCAGAAAAAGACGTAGCGATAGAGGCTTACGTAGTTAGTCGCTGTAAGGAATATATGGGGCAGACCGCACCATCTCTTATTAGCGTTTATATGGATAAGATGCCCCAATCATATTTAAATCACGAGGTTATGTCAGCCCTTACTATAACGGGGGTGAAAAACCGCACCCACATAGGGTTATACCGAGATTACGAAGACGACTACGACGACGAACACGACGAACACGAGGAAGCGAAGCACGAGGTGAGCAACGGACTGCCTTACCAAATAGATATAAATAAAACCAAGTGTATAGACGTCAATAAGGCATATAGAGACGTTATGGAGCGACCACCAGATGATTTTATGACTATAGGATTTAATAGCGTAATAGAGGAAGTAAAAACCTTTACCGCTAAAAAGTTCGGGCTATGGTTCGTAGAGACAGATGACCTAACCCTACAACATCAATCTAACTGGTATTCAACAGCCATACTTGATATGGCTACAAAGGATAAAATTAAGTTTAAGCCTAAATACTTTATTGCAGGCAAACGTGAGGGTGTAGTCTTGCTTAATAATATGATACAGGAAATTAACGACACCAACCCTAACAACGACCCTGATTGGCGTAAGGACAACGGCGACGAATTGGGTGAGAAGGTTGATGGGTTAATTAAGACGATGATTAATAGCATCTCAGGTATGCTTGGACGGACTACTAAAAAATCTACATATCTAACTTGTGATACTGACATAGAGCGAGTGTGGGAGGACTATTTTAAGAAGCCCGAGAAGTGGGAAGGCGATTTTATATTTAGGACACTTGAGGCAGACGAAACTAACCCAGCCTTATATTGTTGGGGCAGAGTTCAGCGACAAGAATTACTAACTAATAACTTGCCGATGTATATACAGATATTAGACTGGGCTAATATGGCACTACATAAGTTGGTTAAATCTACTGGTGGATACGACCATCTACTATATCGCAAAACCGACTTTATTATGATGGAAGACATAGGACAAAAATTAAATCCTACCAAAGATATTGGTGGGTATAAAATTGAAGACCCGCCCAAGCGGTTCGTGGATATGGACGATATACGCCACGTGGAATACGAATATAAGCCAGTCCCCTTTATTCAGGATACAGACATAAAAACGAGTGACGACTACGACAAGGTAATAGCCCGTTTGGAGAGTGGTAAATCGTTACTATTAGATAGTAGAGCGGGGACGGGAAAGTCCTACATAATTAATAAGGTTAGCGAACACTTTGGGGAGAAAGCCGTCCGCCGTATAGCCTTTACGAATAAGGCATCAAATAATATTAACGGGCAGACAATTCATAAGTTCTTTGGAATTGATAGACAATCTAAATTAAACCTTACTCAACTACGTAAGCGTATGGGAGGCGTTAAGGTAGTATGTATTGATGAGATTAGTATGATAGGACAAGAACTTTGGAAACATATATATTTTGTAAGAAAATATTTCAAAGACGCAGTATTCTTGTTATGTGGGGAAGAAGCCCAACTCCCACCTATAGAGACAGGTGACAGAGTAGAAGGATACTTTAATCACCCTACTATTATGATGATGTGTGATTATACCTACGCAAGTCTAAACCTAACTGACAAGTGTCGTTATGACCGAGAGTTGTATAACTATCTAACCAATATTAAGGACGGGCTACCAAACAAGAAACGCCCTATATATACGGCAACACTTACGGATTATTTGGGTGGAACAAACTTGGTTTATACCAATAAAACCCGTATGAATATTAATACCATATTAAATAATTATCACACACTAAACGCAGACAATTATCTAACTGCTGTATGGGAGGGAGATGGTGAGGAAGTTGTAGGTGAGAAATATAGACAGACAACAAACGTTTATAATAATATGCCGTTGCTCGTATTTAAGAGCGACACTCAAAACGGATTGATTAAAAATACAGTCCATATAGTTAAAGACCTAGATATTACTAAGGGGACGTTTAAGATAGAGAACAACTCAGGTGAGTTCATAATAGGAGATATAAATAATAAGTTTATTATGGCGTATGCGATGACTATACACAAGGCACAGGGCGACACTATAGACGGAAAATTGAATATACACGAGTATTATAGAATAGAGAAAGACCGACGATTATATTATACTGCTGTGAGTAGAGGTAGAAACTTAGAAAATATTAAATACTTCAAGTAAGGGTTTTGTAAAACGGGTTTTTACCAAAAACCAACCAAAACGACTTAGGGGCTTACGGGGTGTCCCCGTCCAGCCAAAACGACTTAGGGGGTTACTGGGCACGTTACCGAGCCCCGTGTCTAAAGAATACAATAATTTTTTTATCCACATATACTACATATGGATACAAAAATTAACGACCCCTTACCTGATATGTATCACGTTCTTAATAGTATGACTTTCCCTACAAACGCACGACGACTAGGGTTTCCAAAGTTTAAGGGAGGTATATTAGGAACATCGCAACAAAGGTGTAGAATATACCCCCCTAGTTTATCCGCCTTAAGTAGAAAATATCCAAACGAGTGGGACTATATAAAGGACTGGGCGTTGGATAATATACCGCCTGAGATTGAGTGGAATAGTATCCAAGTAAATTATAATTTAGTATGCCCCGTGCATAGAGATAAGGCGAATATAGGTAATTCGTTTATAATTGCGTTTGGTGATTATGTAGGGTGTAATTTAGTTGTGGAGGATTTATCAGGTAACGAGGTAGAACACGATATTAGGACTGGGTTAATCTATAACGGGTATATACAACGACACTATAATACTCCCTTACTCTCTGGGAATAAATATACACTTGTATTCTTTAAAAATAACCTACCGCACTTTAGCGAGTTTGAGTATCCTGATGGAGGGGCTAACGGGGTGTCCCCGTATTGCGGATAGACTTTAAGGATTTTGGAGAAAACAATATCTAAACGATTAGTATAAGATGGAACTTTTTACCTCGCACGATGTAGCCCACCTCCCCCAGTCAGTAGTCTCTATTAAGAGTAAAAACGGGTTGAACGCCAGTTCCTCTAACGGAAGCACTCCAGTAATTGAATTTGAAGTTGGCGGTTCTTTAGGATTTTACCTTGCGGAAGATGTAGTTGTATCCTTTGATTTTAAATATACCGCAAGTGATGGTGTTGTATATAACCTACGCCCACAAAACGCTGGGGGTATAGCCAATATGGTTCGGCAAGTTGATATATATTCTATTCAGGACGGCGTTCTACTTGAGAGCATCAACGACTACCATATTCTCAACTCTGTTCTTATGTCGCACAATAACGGTAGTGACTTAGAGGTTCAGGACGGAAACTTTAAAAAGTGGTCGCTTATGGAGTGTTATACAAACGATTATGACCTTAGAACCCCATATACTACTCCCAATTCTTACCCCGCAACTCCTACAATCCTTATAACAGAACAAGAGTATCAGTCACAAAAAATACAGATGTCCTTGCGTCTCTCGCATCTACTATCAGCACCACAGGTAATCCCTGTATCGGCACTCGGGGGTATTCGTATCCGCCTACAACTTAATCGCCCAGAAGTATTTAATATTATGAGCGGTTGGGAGATGGACGACGCTGTATTGATTGATGTAGCAACCCCCGCAGAAGAAAACGCATATTTTACTGTTACCAACCAAAATAACACCCTTACCTTTTCAGGAGCAGATTATTTAATCCAAGAAGGAGATTATGCTACGATGACGTTATTTCATACTGCCTTAGTCACCGCACTTCAGGGACAACCCGATATTACAGTGCCAACCTTTATCGGCCAGCCAGCCGAGGTTACGTTTCATAATTCAACGGCGGCTATTATTGCCCTAACGGGAACACTTATGACTGAGTTTTTTAGCGGGAATTTAGACGTGCCAGCAACCGACGATATGATTGCTATTGTTGGTGATGGGGCTTATTCAACTGATACTGACGTAATTTATCTTAAGCAGATTGGGCTACACCTTAATAACCCGTTAGATTTATCAACTTGCCCTTTTAGGGTTGGTCAGCGTCTATCAGTAGAGGGCGTAGGGGCTTTAATCCCGCCAATTGCCGACATCAGTATTGTAGCCGTAGATGCGGATAATTATATAGCACTTACACTTGAAGATATAGTAAATCTACCAGCAATTACTGCTACAACCCATATTAAGACGTTTATCCCAGCGGATACGTCTATTGAATACGCTCTATCTAACATCTCACTACTCGTCCCGATCATCACCCCACCACCGTCATATGTCGCCCAACTTTCAGGAGCAATTGCTTCAAGTGACGGTATGGTTATGGATATCAAGACGTGGGCTTTAAACCGCAATACAGTTATGCAAGGACAGACTCAGGCATCACTCCAGTTACCCTTTGTAAGTTCTCGTGCTAAAGGGCTAATCACTATTCCTCATCTAACCAACTCGGGAAGTTTCCTCTCTCGGTATGCGTGTGATAATATGAGTATGCTAAACCTCACCAAGTATTTCTATGATTATATGGGGGTAAAACACCCTGAGCAGGGTATTGATTGCGAACAGGCTCGTGTAGGGTCTCTATCCCAAGAACTAATTGTAGAGCAATCTAAATCGTTTGAATACACGCTTACACGCATCGCATCTCTCGCAGGGTATGAGGATAAATACAAGAGCAAATCTTTCTTTATTGGACGCAATCTCGGCATCTTCAACTCGGTGATGGATACCCGTCAGGCTAATCTTTCGCTAACTCTTGAGGCTACATCAAGCGATGGTGGGGTTCTTAACGGATATACTGCGTCATCTCTCTCTATTCATACGTATTGCTCGTCTGTATCTGCTCTCGTGATGCGTCCAGCGGGGGTTATGGTTGTTAAATAAGGACGGGGCACGTTACCGAGCCCCGTAAGCCCCGTAACACACTAATACTATATACATATTGCTTAGACTAAACGACTTAGGGGCTTACGGGGTGTCCCCGTGTTTAAGGATTTTGTATTACTTTTAATAAAAGCAGAATATATAAGATGTCGTTCAAACAAGTAAGCGGAACTGGAAACGGAAAACAGAACTTTCGTATCAAGCCATCAAACTCTCCTCCTGATAATATTTTTGCCTATTCAGGCAATCCTAACTTATCTTTTCAATTGCCGTCAGCCAATCTACTACTTGACCCAACATCTCTACGTATAACAGGCAAACTACGTATAATTAATCCCGCAAATTATGTCATAGAGAATATCTCTATAGACCAGTATTTAGGCGTATCGTCTTGCTTTGACGCAGTTTCGTGGTCTTCTATGCTTTCAAGAAACGTTATTGAGAAGGTTAATAACTATCAAAAACTTATTCAGTCCGTTCTCCCAGCAATCAAATCCGCCGATAATTTCCAGAGTGACTTACAGGCAGAGGGTCTTGCTACGGGCGAACTTGGATTTCAGCGTAATTCTGTAATCCCACAGATGCTTACAAGTGATGGTATTGCCTTTTCTACTCCCGTATATACTGGTCTAAGTATGGCTTCAGGAAATCGGCTACCGCTACTTAAAATTGGCGGTCTAATCCTTACCCTTGATTTAGCGAGTGATGAGGCGGTTTTCCTTGTTCAAGATGGGACGTCACCTAAATATCAACTCGTAGATGTCTCTCTAACGGGTTCATACTACTCTCCTACTTATGATGAGCGTGACAGTATTATGGCTATGAAGCAAGGCACTATTGAATTGAATACTTTTACATCTCTCTTTAGCGTTCTACAGTCGTCCCAGCATACGTCACAGTTTAATCTTGGACTAAAGGAGGTTATTGCTTGTTATATGTCCTTTGTCCCGTCCAGTTATATTAATAATTATACCGCCAACCAGTTTCAGGCTCTACGTGTATCAAACGCAGACGGACTTACCGAGCAGATTGTAAAACTTAATTTCTTGAGAAACGGCTCACAGATGCCCCTGCTTTATGACCTTGACGTGGGTTCAGGAAGTAACGAGGCAGAACTTATGAGATACTATATGATGTCTCTTAAGCGTTTGCGAGAACTAACCAAGACCACTATTTCGTCTAACAGCACCGACCCCCGATGGGCTATTGGTTCGCCATCGTTTCCTTTGAATACGGTAAATCAGGCTTCACCCCTTAACCAACTGAACTACGTATTAGGAATCCCCTATGATATTATCACTGGACTTTCAGGAGCAAACTTTAGCAACCAGCCCCTTACGATTAATATTGATACTGATATGAGTTCAGCAACCCCGAACGCAATCTACTTCTATGTCCTTGCTAAAACTGTTGTGGTGTATGATGAAAGTGGGGTTCGTGTGATGTCTTAGGGGCGGGTTTTTACCAAAAACCAACCAAAACGATTTAGGGGCTTACGGGGTATCCCCGTTTAGGGGCTAACGGGGTGTCCCGTATTGAGTAACTTTTCAAAGTTCTTTTCTAAAGTATTATTATATGGAACTACCCGACGTCTTGAAAATACAGGATAATTCCCGACCATACGATAGCGTTCTATACACTCACCGAACTGCCCCCGTATCCTTTAGTCAGTCGCAGGTTCGTTTTGAAATCCCAAAGGCAGGTATTATGAGTTCTACTGCTATTGTAGAGTTTTCCTTTACTCCTAACGCTATAACCCTACCCGTGGAAAGTGGAGGTGGGACTTTTCCCTTATCTGTTGGTTCGTCCGCTTGTATTCGTAGGGCAGTTCTATCTACCCAGTCAGGCAGGACTATTATGGATAATAGAGATTTTAATAAAAAGCAGGTGTGTGAGAAAGCCTTTAGGGACGGAAATTACAATCACTTTGTAGCCCCCTACCTTGATATGTCTTGGTTTTCTTATCGTTACGCTGACCCAACTCTTGAACCGAATTATGCTGGAACTCTACGCAATTCAGGTGTCCCAAAATCTGCTCTTGGTGTAGATACACTTGATGGGTCTGCTTGGAGCGTTCCTGATATTATCAAACTTGCGGGGGTAGGGTCACCAAGCAAACAGCAATCTACTCGTGTTTCTCTCCAAGAATTATTCCCGTTTCTCTATAACCTCCAACTACCCGTTATTTTTATGGAACAACTATACCTTGATATTTTTTGGGAGGTTGATACACAGAATCAAATTGTATGCCCATCCCTTGATGTAGCGGGTGATTATCTTGGCGGTGGAGTATTTAACCGAGCAGATTGCCTACTACTTACAGACAGTATCGTATATACTGACCCAAGTGTGATGGACGCTATTGTAGCCCGACAGGAGATGGATGGAGGGCTTACTTTTCCCTTTACCGATTATTCCGTCCAAGTTGTGAGTAATACTGATGTATCCGCTCGTTCAACCGAGACCCTTGAGCGAGAACTTGGGGCGAGTAATTATAAATTAACTGATATTAAAAATATTGAATTGGTGGGGCTTGGTGGCGACGACAGTAAGAATAGCCTCTTTGGTAAATATTATTCCAACGGACAAAACTCCCGTCACATACAAGTAGTATTGAACGACAGCAATTTATATCCCGATAACAAGGCGACGCAGATGGAGAACTATACACGTATTAGCGAAGTATATTCGCACACAACTCCTTATATCCCTCGTCCGCTTTACGCCTTGTCAGGATTGCTTGGAACAGCGGGTATGACCCCCTTGGTCGTAACGTCCGCTACTTTTAACGGATTTGATATGGACATAACTCAAGCGGGGCTTATGAACCCTATTGGAGTCCAATTGAAAGACGATATGAATAAGCCTTTTCAAAACGGGAATACCCCAGTTAGAATTGTATATACCAAAGATAAGACTACCAGCAATCAGCCCGACATCAGCACCGCATCAATCCAATACTATTTCGTTGGATACTTGCGGGAGTTTGCCGTTATGAATACGGGCAAAGTTGTTGTAAGCGAACGGGCATAGAAGACGGGGACACCCCGTAAGCCCCGTAACACACTAACACACTAATACTATATGCATATTGCTTATAATATTAGACTAAACAGGTTTTTACCAAAAACCAACCAAAACGAACCAAAACGACTTAGGGGCTTACGGGGTGTCCCCGTGCTTATAATATTAGACTAAATAGGACTTAGCGGGGATTGCGGGGTGTCCCCGCTTTGATTAACTTTTCAAAGTTATTTTCTAAAGGTTACGTAATAGAAGATGCTTAATTGTGATGAAATCGTTATAGAATTATCACGAGAACAAGCCGTATCCTCAAGCGGTAACTCAACTTGGAGTAACGTAATTCCTGATTTAATTCTTGAGGTAGGTGACGTAATTACGTGTGAAGGTGGCTGGATTTCCGTATCAAATAGCGGAGACAATTCAATTGAAATATTAGACCAACAAAATCCTGACAACACTAGTGTAGATGCGTCCTTTTACGTATCGTATTACAAGGTGATGGATAGTAAGAACGTGGTTGCTATGCCGTATCACTCCCTAAGATTGACGCTTGATGACGAAAATCAGTTGGGGTCAGGGTTTAAAAAGATTTTACCAATCGGCACTTTTACAGTGCCTGATTCAGGCGATATAGCGAATAGCGGGGATTATGCCTTTGAACACTATTTTAAAGTCCCGATGGTAAAGGTAGGAGATGGACTATACGCCAATCTTACGGAGATACAGACATACGACAGTTTAATCCACGAGAGAGATGCCGATAAGTGGGACGAGATAGAACCTTATACGGATTTTCTTCTTAACACTTCACTAAAACAAGGGATGCGAGATAGTGCTAATACGGGGAATTATTATACTGCCTTATACAGAAAAGAGAACGGCGGGTATGACTTGCTACAACGAAAGGTAGAGGTAATTATTCCAAAGGGTTATTATTCCCCCGACAATTTAGCCAGTTTTATTACAGAACAACTACAGACAAAATATTTCAACGAGGGTGTTGGGAATAATCCGCCGGAGACTTGGACTAATTCAGGACGATATGTTATCGGTATGACACCAGTAGCAACCCCACAAATTAATTTAGGGATGACTTATGGTAGGGTTGCTCTAGGTGGGAGCGCACAGGCAGAAAGATACGATTTTTTATCTACTAATAGCAGTCCATATAAGTTTTATAACGGGGAGTCCGCATATAGTGGAATAGAATATCCTATCAGTATGTCATCGGGAACGGGCTTTAGTAATTATAATTCAAATATCAAAATAGTTAATATGAATATACCCGACAATTTACCTGGTGATTCTTACGTGCCGACTTATAACGATGCTTATTTTGGAATTACTTGGATCGCCTCTTACATAACGTTTGAATATAAACCAACCGATTTACGGGATTATACCGACTGGAGATATTTAGAATTATTGGCAAGTGAGTGGAGTGGATTAAACAGCAAGTTTCACACAGATACAAACGGGACTATTTACACGCCGTCAGCACCATACGACAACGGATTTCAAATAGGGTGTAGTTTCTTAATAAATAATATAGCATCTTCTATCCCAGCGCCTTACCCAAGCCTATGGTGTGGGGCTGTATATAATACTATTGGTGGAGATTTTAATCATCCTGAGATTTCTGCCGATATACTACCAATTATGACGAGAGATGACGGCAACCAGTTTCCTACTTTTATTGTTAGAACAACCATCAAGGTGTATAATTATACTGCCTTTGCGAACTATCCCGCTGGACAGGAATTAAGTTTTTGTGTTCCAGCAAGACCATACCCAGTAACTAGTCAAAATCAACCTATGAACGGGTATGTATGGGACGCCGTAACGTATCCCAATTTTGCCGACCAATTCCCTGATGGTTTAAATATAGATGGAGGGGTGGTGATGTCAGCGGGAGGTTGTGTAAGAGCAGGTAATTTTGCCGTATGGACGCCTTATAGATATGATTATAGATTGCCTATTGGTTGCCCTATGTATGTGGGTATGACTAGACAAATTGATATTGGTGGGGCGTGGGGAACTACTTTAGTAAATAACGCAACTGGTTATGCTTGGAACGCCTTTGAAGTCCAAAACAGTATAGGTGTGGCATATAGTCCAACTTCAGCAGACCCTTCCCCAGCAATACCAGCAGATACACCGACCCACGCATCTGGCTACGGGATTGATGGGACTAATATGAATTACACTAACGGCAACAGGTTTCTTGGTATGACTTGTTCTAATTTTAATAGATGGTCTTTAAAAAATAACGACGAACCCCCTAAAGTAATTGACACACCCGAGACAGAGCCAAACGTGATGCCTATCCTAAGGAAATATCCCCTATTTATGAAATCAGGTATGGAGACTAATACGAGGGCGTTTATCACAGTAGAAGATACTAAGGTATATTCCCAAATAGGAGATGTTATTTATCCTGATTATATAGACGCCCAATTATCCAATCTTCAATTATCCCCGACACTATCCGCAGACGGTAAATATATTTTTACAAATAATAATTATAACGCAATACTACCGAGCGGTATGACCGCCGTTGAGGCTTGGTATAAGTTTATTCAGTCACAAGTCCAAGACGGGTTAATTGATATTGACGCAGGAACACACACCTCAAATAATATAGAATACTTTTACGCCTACACACACTTTTGTATAGCGGAGCACGTAGAAGCGGAGCACGTAGAAGGTCTTCCACAAAATTATGAAGGGAGTGATGATGCTATTAGAAACAGACCACGAGGAATACTTGTTAGAATACACAAGGCGTCTTACCTTAAACCTACCGCAATTGTATCAGCGTCATCTCTATTAATCCCCAGCCTATTACCTACATCCCCCCAACCGTTTTTTAGCAAGGGTATGTTAATAGCGGGTATGACTGATAATACTATGAGACTTGGGTGTCCTACCTATTCTTGGATTACTAGCAACTCTCTACCAAGTGGAGACAACGCATCCACTGTCCCGTTATATTCCCTCAACGCCGACGGAATTAATTATACAAAAACGGGTGACAATCTGTCCTCAATAACGGGTGGAAATCCTATTGCGGGTTTTGGTGATTATAATATTGTTCCCGACGGCAATTCAACTATAGATTTAACCGCAACTTTGAGCGAATTACAGACATCAGGTGTTCGTATGGGGTGGGGCTATTCTTATAAGAAAACTGGATGGCGTAATTTTACTTCTATGCTTTGCTCGTATGCCTTGGAGGAGAGCGATGCGACATCTTATATGTTTGATAGCACGGCGAATCGTATGGATAAAAACGCCAATAGGTTTAATCCTAATAACCCCGACGCAAGTGAGTGGGGGTCTCTTATATATAACCCACGTATCTATTTAGGGGCAGACCAAGCAAGTCTATTATTTGACGCCGATGGGTCATCACGCTTTTACTGGAATAATTTTTTCTTGACAAATAAAATAGGTAATAAATATTATGAGGGGACTGAAAACTCTACTGGAGGCACTCTACAGCCATCAATTCAATCTCCTTTTTACACAATTTATAAGGGATTTACAGCAGGGACTGAAGGAACGCCTGACGACGCAGGAAATACTGAGTGGAGTAACGACATACCAACCAATAGCCAAGCGGGAACAGAAGTGATACAATATAATAAATCAAAACGGTCTTTATATAACGACGGACTTTTCCAATTAGCACCCGAGATGACTAAACACCTACCCATAATTATGGGAGGAAATATCAATATGAGCGAACAAGGTAATTACGTTTCAGGAAATTGGTTTAATTATGCTTACCCCGTGGATTGTGATTTACGAACGAGATTTTTCTGTTTTGATGCCGATGTAAGATATAATACGTTTGCTTTAGGAGAATACCAATATGACCATAGTATCAAGAACTCTGTTAATTTTGTAGATTTTGGAAAACCGAATAATATTCAACCGTATGAGTGGAATGATTGGAACGAGACTATAACAAGTAATATTGTGACCACCGAGGGAGCAAGATATTTAACGCCAAGCAGATTTTGGGGGAGTATGAGCGGAGACGACGGATATATAGAAAAAACAAGCGAGGCTGGGACTTGCCGTCCTAACCCGTTAGTTATATACGATAGTGTAAGCGGTATTCAAGTATTTGACTGGGGAAATTATACAAGAGAGAATTGGACTGATAGTTTTTGGGATACGATTGGTTTTACGCAAAGCGATATGATGCCTAATCCGTTTCAATATTGCGGACAACAGAGGAATTATACTACCAATTTTATGACCCCGACAAGCAACAAGTTTAGAACACACTCGTATCCTATGAGACACGACGCCGACCTAACAGATAGCGGATTTGTTAGTATTACAACAACTATTCAGGGGCAACAGCAATATGTCCTACAATACCCAAGAAAAAATTATATTACGTCGCTTGGGTTACAAGGTATTAATAATTTAGAGCAAAAATCCTATACTTATATTGGAGGAATTCCACCATATTCGCTTACAGGTAGCAGTCAGTATCCGTTTCAATATAACGCTTGGAGGGAGATGGCGTCTGCGGGAGGTGGGGCGACCCTCATAAACGGGCAATTAATCCCAGAAGAGTTTGCGATTTTATATACAGAAAGCACAAAAACGTATGCGACAGATGTAGCGGATAAATTACAATCCCCGTTTTATTTGATTAGGAGCAATTTAGCAGAGGACAATTTTAAGTATTCCAATAATAGCGTCGTGCCATCAATCCACCCAATTATGGGAGTAATTTCAAAGCAATACGGTGCGACTAGCGACTGGTATTATTCTACTGATAGCGTTAATATGATATTCACTAATAGACGACGAAGAGTGCTAAACGAGGTCAAGATTAGTATTACAGAAAAATCAGGGCGTGTAGCAAATACTATACAACCGAAATCTACTATATTCTTCAAGATACGTAGGGGTATTCAAACACCCGACGCAAATACAATACGGTTTGATTATGATACAGAAAACCTTACGGCGATTGAGAACGCTATGGATAAGAAACAGCACGACCTATATGAGGAGGAAATATCCTTATTATTACGGGGACACCCGTAAGCCCCTAAACGGGGACA
>Ga0209491_10007759_pt1 | contig 13987 bp, 6 predicted proteins | sample BON02_FD_187213 | JGI IMG/M metagenome (GOLD analysis project Ga0209491, IMG submission 187213) | Freshwater microbial communities from Lake Bonney liftoff mats and glacier meltwater in Antarctica - BON-02 (SPAdes) (version 2) | ecosystem: Environmental > Aquatic > Freshwater > Ice > Glacier... | reverse complement strand
TAGTCGTGGGGACTACTTCTGGCACTGTCACTGACATGGATGGATATTTTGCTTTCTCTGTTCCTGATGATGCAACTTTGATATTCTCTTACATTGGATATGATCCTGTAAGAATTGAGGTGGCAGAGCAATCTATTATTAATGTCTCTTTGCAAGTGGACGCCAGGTCATTGGAGGAAGTTGTAGTAATTGGATATGGAACAGCAAAGAAATCAGAACTGACCAATGCAGTGGTTCAAACTACGGGTGACGAAATCAAAAAATCATCTGCTGTATCCTTGTCCAATTCGTTATCAGGTAGGTTAGCTGGACTCTATGTTAACCAACGTAGTGCAGTTCCTGGATTTGATGATGCACAGATTCTCGTAAGGGGTTTCAATACAACAAGAAATAATTCGGCACTAATCGTTATTGATGGAGTGGCCAATGCGGATCCTGATGGTCTCAACCGACTGGACCCTAACGATATCGAATCAATTTCCGTGTTGAAGGATGCCTCTGCGGCCATTTATGGTGCCCAATCTGCCGGTGGGGTTATCTTAGTGACCACGAAACGGGGTAAATCTGGGAAGCCAACTTTCAATTTTACAAGTTCTCAGCTTTTTCAGTCACCCACCATGAAGGTACAGTCCGCCAATGTATTTGATTACATGGATGTTTTGAACCGAAACAGAGCCCTTGAAGGCGCTGGACCTGAATTTCCCGACGCGTTGGTGGAATCCTTCCGAAATGGGACGAGGCGTGCCGAAGATTGGTGGGATGCCTTGATAGACCCTCCTGCGTCTATCTCCAGACAATCTTTGACCATGCGGGGTGGCTCAGACCGGGTCAGGTATTTTACTTCTGTGGGTATGGTCAATCAGGGGGGTATTCTTCGTGCTGACGATAAAACAAAACTCAAGCAATACAATGTCCGGGCAAATCTGGATGTGACCGTGACGGATGATTTGGAAGTGGGAGTTGATATATCCTTCCGACAAAAATATACCCAATCTCCTCAAGGAGGTTCAGGTGCTATCGGAGCGTTTGCATCGACTAGCCCTTTGCAGGAGGCCTATATCGGAGGTGACTTCAGATACCCCGGTGAAGGTTGGTCTCATTTAAATCCGGCAGCAAGGCTGTTAAGCCCGGGATATAGAAGAAATACTGCGGATGTAGCTAGTGGTACATTTAGGTATAAATACAAAATCCCATTTGTTGAAGGATTATCGGTAGATGGTTTTGCTTCTATTGTAAAGAATTTCAACTACAATAAATCCTTTGATTATGTATGGGATTATTACGAAAAAAATTCGGCGGGGGACATAGTAAAGAGGACTTCAAGAACGGTTGAAGATATTGGGTTACGGGAAGATTTCTCACAAGGTACCATGGTAACTGTGAATTCAAAGATTGTCTATGAAAAGACCATCAAAACAGACCACCGTGTAAGTGCATTTGTAGCCTACGAACAAATGACCGATGACGACAATTTCTTTTGGGCCCAGCGATTGGGATTTGCTTCTGCCCAAATTGATCAGCTTTTTGCAGGTAGTGAAAATAGAAGTCAATGGAACAACAGTGGAGGAGCCACCCAAAATGCTCGTCAAAATTATTTTGGGCGTTTGAGTTATGATTTTAGCGAAAAGTATCTGTTCGGTTTTAACTTCAGGTACGATGGTTCACCGATTTTCCCAAAAGAAACCCGATGGGGCTTTTTCCCCGGACTATCAGCCGGATGGGTCGTGAGTAATGAGGCCTTTATGGCTGACAATATTGTCAGCAACATGAAATTGAGGGCCTCCTGGGGTAAATTGGGAAACGACCGGGTTGATCCTTTCCAGTACATCGGACGATTTGGTTATGGTCCCGGGTGGGTAGTTAATGGAAATGATGTTCGTGGCATAACGGCACTCACAACACCAAATCCCAATATTACCTGGGAAGTTTCCGAGTCTACCAACCTTGGACTGGAACTTGGATTTTTGGAGGATAGATTGACTTTGGAAACAGATATTTACAGAACATATACGACCAATATTTTAGGCAGGAGGCAAGCTTCCATTCCTGGGTATACCGGACTTATCTTACCGGATGAGAATATCGGTGAAATGAAAAGTCAAGGGATTGAGCTTCAGTTGGGTTTCAGGGAAAATATTGGTCAAGTCAATTATAGGGTAAGTGCAAATTATTCCTTCAACGACAATGAAATCATATTTTTTGATGAAGTTCCCCAAGCTGAACTTTATCAAAAGCTTGAGGGAAGACAAATCGGATCTGAATTGGTATATCAGGCCATTGGCATTTATCGGACACAGCAGGATTTGGATGCCAATGTAAACTATCCGAATGCGACCTTGGGGAGCCTTATCTTTAAAGACCTAAACGACGATGGTGTTATTGACGGAAATGATAGGTATCGATATAACATCAATGCATTTCCCAGATCGCAATTTGGGATGACAATCGGGTTAGATTACAAAAACTTTGACCTGACCATGTTGCTTCAAGGACAGGATGGTGGGAAATTCAGGCTCGACAATGGATTTAATACAGGTGCTGGTGGAAATGGCCTTGCCTATGTGGCCAACAATACCTATGACTTGGAAAACAGAGATGCCATATTTCCACGAATTCGTCCGGTAGGATTTGCAGCACAAAACAGTGATTTCTGGTATCACAATTCCAGATGGGTTCGGTTTAAATCTGCTGAATTCGGGTATAATGTACCCAGGGTGTTCACAGACAGGATAGGCATTTCTGGTTTAAGGGCGTATTTGTCAGGAGAAAATTTATTCATGATTTATAATAGTCTGGCAAAATTTGGAGCGGGTGACCCTGAATTCCTCAGTGGAAAAGGAGGAACATATCCGAATATGAGGACAATGGGTTTTGGTCTTAATCTTTCTTTTTAATTTTAAAGTTATGAAAAATAGAATTCAAAAAATCGGACTGATGAAAAAGATCCTAACCTTAATGCTATTCGGGGGTTTATTAAGCTCATGTAATGACGACCTCCTTGATGTTACTCCTTTGGATGCCATATCTGAGGAAAACGTTTTTACGGATCCTACCTTCCTTCAGAATTATGTGTACAATATGTACAATGGAATTAGGCCTCACTGGAGGCCTGGGACGGGCGGTTATGTCGGCATGACTGATATCGCCGTTTCAGCTCCGGATACACATGATAGGGCAGCTGGCTTACGGCAGTATTTGGAGGGAAATATTACCCCGGATAATATCACCCAATTGACGAATGTTTGGGCAGAAGAATATGATTTTATTAGGAGGGCCAACATTTTCTTTGAAAAAGTGGAAGGCTCAACTTTGGATCCTCAATTATTGAACCTTGTTAAAGGAGAGGTTCATTTTATTAGGGCTTGGATGTATTTTGAACTAATTAGAACCTTTGGAGGTGTTCCCCTAATTACGAAAAGCTACCGGTTGGACGATGACTCATTTGATGTTTCCAGAAATACCTATGAGGAATGTGCTAAATTCGTTTTGGATGAAGCTGAATTGGCCATGACCCTCTTAGATGGTGCAACCCCGGCGGCGGGAAAAGCTAGCAAAGCAGCCGCTATGGGCCTAAAAGCACGAATGCTTCTATATATGGCCAGTCCCTTGAATAATCCTTCCAATGACATTAGCAAATGGCAGACGGCAGCGGTAGCTACAAAGGCTGTAATAGATGCGGGTTTTTCGTTGCATCCCACACATGAGGATTTATTCTTTCAGCCGCTGAAAACCGACGAATCCATTTTTGGAAGAACATATACCGCGGGATCAAGAATCCCTGATTGGGGATACAACTACGATTATTGGCCAAGTGGATTTGATGCCCGGCAGCGGTTAATGCCTACCCAGCATTTTATCAATATGTTTCAAATGGAAAATGGGGAATATCCTTATTTGCCGGATGGAAGGACCGTAAATCCTGCTTCCGGTTATCATGAACAAAATCCAAATGTTAACAGAGATCCAAGGTATTACAGTTATATCCTTTACCCAGGAGCCGGTCCGGTAAACATTATTGATGGGTCCAAAAGTACGAAACGCTTGTATGAATATTGGGAAGATGCAAATCCAAATCCCAATAATCAGCCTCCTTACCAAAACCCCAATAAAATAGATCCCGTTAACGGTCAAACGTTGTTTGACTATGGAAGGGATTCAAAAACGTATTGGATAAAGGGGTTGACTCCTTTTCACTGGAGGGTGCAGACGGGCTATACGTTTAGGAAACTGTTATCTTTTCAAGGACCTCGTGCCAGTTTTGACTTTGATTACAGCCAGTTGACGGTTTTTATGCGATTGGCTGAATTTTACTTAAACTATGCCGAGATTCAGATGGCCTTGGGTAATGAAGACGTGGCCAGGCAATACATTAATATGGTACGTAAAAGACCATCTGTCAATATGCCGGATATTACCAGCTCTGGGGCAGATTTGGTACGGGATTATAGAAATGAACGTGCGGTCGAATTGCATTTGGAAGATATGAGATTTTGGGATCTACTTCGCTGGAAAGCTGCACCCGGAAATATTGATCTGAATCCCATAAGAGGAATTAGCAATGTTACCATGGATTGGTCCACAGCCCAAGAAGGGGATGCATTAGGTACCTTAAAGTACACGTATGGTAATATTGTAGACGCAGATCCACGTTTTCCATGGCCAGGAGTTCATTACTATCTGTTTCCTATCCCCAGGGAAGAAATCCAACGTAGTAATAACAAGATTCAACAAAACCCTGGATATGGAGATTGATAAGTTAATTTAAAATTCAACGATTAATACCACAGAAGTATAAAAGCATTCAGCTAGTATACTTCTGTGGTTATTTTGTCTAACTAGTGAGTAAAAGGAAAACCAAAAGGTAATGTTTCGAATGAAAATAGGGTTGGAAATTAGTTGTTCGTCAATAAAAAAAATCACCAATAAAATAAATGTTCTTACATTTATTTTACTTACATATTTTGCGGCAGGGTGTGGAGGTTCTGTTGAAAAAAATCAGTTGTTTGATGAACTTTCCCAACGTGTCACAGGGATTAACTTTTCAAATGCCCTGACAGAAAATGATTCCATCAACTATTTTAATTACATGTATATTTACATGGGTGGGGGTGTGGCAGTTGGAGATTTCAACAACGATGGGTTACCGGATATTTATTTTACCGGAAATATGGTTCCCAATAAACTTTACCTAAATAAAGGAAATTTAAAATTTGAAGATATTACCGAGGTCGCAGGTGTTGCCGGAGATGACAGGTGGATGACAGGTGTGACGGTAGGAGATGCCAATCAGGACGGGTGGTTGGATATTTACGTCAGTGTGTCCGGGAAGTGGGGAACTACAAAAAACTTACTTTTTATTAATGATGCCAAAGAAGGAGAAACTCCAACATTCACCGAGATGGGAGAAGCTTATGGAGTTGCCGATGAGGGTAATAGTACACAAGCTGTCTTTTTTGATTATGACGGAGATGGCTTTCAGGATTTATATGTGATCAACTACCCCATTGTTCCATCACGAACCAGCATGGCAGAATATTTAACTTACCGGTATGCAGCACCTTATCACAGGAGCGACAGGCTTTATAAGAACGAAGGTAGCGGTAAGTTTACCGACATGACCCAGGTTGCCGGGCTAGATAAATACGGATTATCATTAGGCGTTTCCGTTGCGGATTTTAATCAGGATGGATGGTCTGATATATATGTATCCAATGATTTTAGTACGCCTGATTTTTTTTATATCAATAATCAGGACGGGACCTTCACGGATTATAACCTTGAACTGACGAATCACACCTCCTATTTCGGCATGGGTACTGATGTTGCCGATTTTAACAATGATGGCCATTTGGACATTTATCAGGTAGATATGATGCCAAAAAGTTACCGAAGAGCCAAGGAGAATATGGATAGCATGGACCCCGAGCGATTCTATTCCATGGTCAATAATGACATGCATTACCAATATTCCATCAATACGTTGCAGCTCAATATGGGTAATGACTCGAAAGGTTTGCCCCGTTTTGGTGATGTGGGAAAAATGGCAGGTGTCTCCTCCACGGATTGGAGTTGGGCATCTCTTTTTGCTGATTTTGACAATGACGGTTTTAAGGATATTTATGTAACCAATGGAGTAAGAAGAGACATTAATAACAGTGATTATTTTAGAAGTGACGAAGTTCAAAATTTCGAAGAAGAGAATTCACTTGATTTGACAAAAAAAATCCCATCCGAAAAAATCAAAAACTTTGCCTTTCGCAATAATGGAGATCTGACATTTGCCGATGTTTCTGAAAGTTGGGGTATCAATTTTAACGGGTTCTCGAATGGAGTAGCTTACGTGGACTTGGATAATGACGGAGATTTAGACTTGGTGATCAATAATCTGGATGACCGGGCTATCATATACAAAAACAAATCCAACGAGTTGGCGAATAATAATTTTTTACAAATTGAGCTAAAAGGAGATAGCGGTAATAGATTTGGCATTGGGGCTAAAATATGGTTGGAAACTGATTCACTTTCCCAATTTCAAGAGTTAACTCTGACTAGAGGTTTTCAGTCCTCTGTTGACCCAATAGTACATTTTGGTGTCGGAAAGGCAGTTGTAATAAATCATATTCGGGTACTTTGGCCAAACGGGCTCCAAAATTTAATCGAAAATGTGTCTGTTAATCAAAGAATTAAAATTGATATTTCGGACGCAGTTGAGGTTTCGGATCAAAAACCAGAGGTCGCACCTACTTTTTTTAAGGACATTACTTCTGAAGTTTTATTAGATCACCAGCACATTGAAAATAATTTTGATGATTTTCAATATCAGGTATTATTACCCCATAAGATTTCAGAATATGGCCCAGCACTAGTAGTTGGTGATATTGATAATGACGGCTTGGATGATTTTTATATTGGCGGGTCCAATGGTCGCAGTGGTAAAATGTACAGGCAAAATAGGGATGGTACCTTTACTGAAATATTGAAAGATCTCTGGGAAAAAGATAAATTCCAGGAGGATGTAGGTGCATTGTTTTTTGATGCCAATGGGGACGGATTGCCTGATCTATACGTTGTGTGTGGCGGAAATGAGCTACGCAAAGGAGATGTATATTACCAAGATAAATTATATATCAACAAAGGAAATGGTCTATTTGAAAAATCAGAAACAGCTCTACCTATAATGAGGGAAAGCGGCTCGGTTGTGATTGCCTCTGATATAGATAATGACGGTGATTTGGATTTGTTCATTGGAGGACGGATAACACCTAGGAACTATCCTCATGCGCCAAAAAGCTATATTTTAAGAAATGACAGCAGTCCTGGGGAGATAAAATTTGAAGACGTAACCGAAGAGGTAGCCCCAGATTTATTGGATTTGGGAATGGTTACCAAGGCGATGTGGGTAGATGTGGATGGGGATAAAAACAAGGATCTAATCCTTGTGGGTGAATGGATGGGGATTACTTATCTTAAGAATATAAATGGTAAATTAGTGAATAAAACCGATTCGTCAGGTTTGGAAGATACCAATGGTTGGTGGTTTGGTTTACACGGAGATGATTTTGACCAGGATGGCGACGTAGACTTTATCGTTGGAAACTTGGGAAAAAACTATAAATATCAAGCAAGCCAAGCATCACCTTTTAGCCTGTATGTGTATGATTATGATAATGATAGCAAAGATGATTTGGTTTTAAGTTATTTAGATAAAGGAGTGAGTGTGCCAGTTCGTGGGAGAGAATGCTCTTCCCAACAGATACCTGCCATAAAAGTTAAATTTAAAGATTATAAATCGTATGCCTCAGCAAGTCTAGAACAGATTTATACTTCCGAACATCTGAAAAAATCCACTCATTATGAAGTGAAAAGTTTTGCCCACCAGTATGTGGGAAACCTTGGAGATGGGACATTTAAACTAACCACTTTAGATATGTTTTCTCAAATATCCTCTATAAATGCCATGTTTACGCTGGATGTTAATCAAGATGGCCATTTGGATATCCTCTATGCTGGAAACCTTTATGGATCTGAAGTAGAAACCCCAAGAAATGATTCCAGTTTTGGAGGTCTTCTATTAGGTGATGGGAAGGGTGGTTTTGTAAGTCAAATGCCTTACGAAAGTGGTTTGATGATTCGGGGAGAGGTAAAATCAGCAATAAAAATGAAATTGGCCGGAGGGCATGAGGGAATTTTATTTGCCAAGAATAATGATTTCCTACAATTGATCCGGGTTGAAAAGAAAGAAAATCTTGGATTAATGGCCATAACCCATATCAAGCCTTAATCTAAAGAATTCCTCGAGGCTCTGTCCCGGGGTTATTTATTTGATATTTTTGCATTCTCACTTTCCTTGAAAATTATTAAAACCCAAAGCATGAAGGATTCAATTGCACTTAATTACGTGTTTCTAGCTATACTAATTGGTTTTGCGGCATGTAGTAAGAATAAGCAGGAGAATGATGAATCCGGTACAAACGGAAATGCCTTAATTCACGAAACTAGCCCTTATTTGTTACAACATGCTTACAATCCAGTTGATTGGGTGCCTTGGAGTAAGGAGGCATTGGATCGGGCTAAATCGGAAGGTAAACTAATATTAGTGAGTATCGGATATTCCTCTTGTCATTGGTGCCACGTCATGGAATCTGAAACATTTGAGGATCAGCAAGTAGCTGATTTGATGAATGAAAATTTTATCAGTATCAAAGTGGATAGAGAAGAGCGTCCAGATGTTGACAATGTCTATATGACCGCTCTTCAGTTAATAACAGGCGGCGCGGGTTGGCCGCTTAATGTTATCACATTGCCTAATGGGAACCCATTATATGGGGGTACCTACCATACTAAAGAGCAGTGGATCCAAGTTCTTCTTGACGTGAATAAGTTTTTTGCTGATGAACCGGAAAAGGCCAACCAATACGGAGAAATGCTGGCGCATGGCATTCAGGATATGAATAAGATTGTACCGCTTACTGATGTCACTGAGAACAATGCTGCCAATTTGGAGGAAAGTGTAGAAAAATGGAAATCCTTATGGGATCTGGATTGGGGTGGAGACAGGGGAGATGAAAAATTCATGATGCCCACTAATCTCACTTTTTTATTGAATTACGCGGTGCTATTGAAGCGTAAGGATTACAGGGAGCATGTTCATAATACATTGAATAGGATGGCTTTTGGTGGAATCTACGATCATGTCGGTGGTGGTTTTTTCAGGTATAGTACAGATACGTATTGGAAGATTCCTCATTTTGAAAAAATGCTTTATGACAATGCCCAGATGCTTAGTTTATATTCGAATGCATATAAAGAATTTAAAGAAGACGAATACCTAGAAATAGTTGTCGGGATTAGTAATTTTTTAGAGCGGGAGATGAAACATCCTTCCGGAGGGTATTATGCCGCTTTGGATGCAGACACTGAAGGTGTGGAAGGTAAATATTATTTATGGGAAGAAAATGACTTGAAAGCTGTGCTGGGAGATCAATACGGTTTTTCAGCAGACTACTATTCGATTGCAGCTCAACGTATTCAGGGAGATACAACTTATGTACTTTCTAAGGGAGGGGCTGATAAGGCCTTCGCGGCAAACCATGGGATTTCGGCACTTGAATTTCCGGCATTGAAAATGAAATGGAAAAGTAAACTTCTGAAGGCCAGACAAAAGAAAATTCCACCCCGTAAAGACGATAAAGTTATTACCTCCTGGAATGCTTTACTCATGATAGGTTATTTGGATGCCTATGCGGCATTGGGTGATGAAGCTTTTTTAACTAAGTCAATTGAAATTCTTGACTTTATTCAGGCCCACTGTCTCCAAGAAAACCAATTGATTCACTCGTATAAGGAAAGAGGGAGTCACGTGCCGGGATTTCTGGAAGATTACGCATTTCTAATTGAGGGATTGATTAAATTATACGGTTTTACCTTGAATCAGAATCATTTGGATCTTGCGGTTTCTTTAAATGCTACTGTGCTCAGGGACTTTTCAGATGAGGTTACAGGGATGTTTAAATACAGTCCGAAGAAAGAATTGATCTCCACCCTCATACTTACCCACGATGGGGTTTTGCCTTCTTCCAATGCTTCAATGGCATTGAATCTCTTTCAGCTAGGCCATCTCATGGGTAAGAAGGAGTTTTTGGAGAAATCTAAAAATATGGTGGCCTCAATGATGCCAAACATCCTTTCGGAAGGACAGGCCTATGGGAAATGGAATCAGTTATTGATGCATATTTCCCATCCTTACCATGAAGTAGCGGTGGTTGGTGAAAATTCAAAAGACTTGATCAAAAGTCTACAAGAAGTTCATTTGCCAAATACCCTAATTGTGGGTTCGGAGACAGAAAATGAGCTTCCATTATTCAACAACAGGTTTGAAACTGGAAAAACATTGATTTATGTCTGTACAAATAATACCTGCAAGCTTCCGGTAGCTGTACCCAAACAGGCCATTGATAAAATCTATACTTCCTATGAAGAAAAGTAAGTTAATTTCCTTTATCCTAGTTGTTTATTTGATATTTCTTGTTGGGTGTGGAAATACTTCTTCATCCAATTTGGACAATCAACCAAGGGGAGTGGAAAATCTAGCCTATAAATGGGCACAACTGGTATTGGAAGCTACAGCAAGGGATACGGAGAGATTGGCTCCCCGCCCGACCGTGACTTCCCGTTATTTGGCATTGGTATTTACTTCTATTTTTGATGCCTGGTCGGTTTATGACGATAAGGCAGTACCTGTTTATCTTCAAGATGTAAAGAGGCGTCCCCTTGATGATAGGACATTGGAGAATAAAGAAATTGCGATTAGCTATGCAGCATTTCGCACACTTTTGGAGTATTACCCAAGCGATAGTACGATGTATGCTGACTTTATGTTTACTATTGGTTTAGATCCATTGAATGCCTCAAGGGATCCCAATTCTCCTGAAGGCATAGGTAATTTGGCAGCATTGCATGTGATAACTGCTAGAAGGGGAGATGGATCTAACCAGTATGGTGAGGAGTCTGGCTCATCTCAGGTACCTTACTTTAATTATTCGGGGTATGAACCCGTCAATTCAGCCGAGGAAAATGTGGATCCCGGCAGGTGGCAGCCAAAATATTTTTCTGATGGTAAAGGAGGTAAGTTTGCTCCGGCATGCTTAACTCCTTTCTGGGATAAAGTAAAGCCAATGGGACTTAAATCAGCTGATCAATTCCGTCCGGGACCACCTCCTGAGATTGGGTCTGATCAGTTAAAAATGGAAATTCAGGAAGTGGTAGATGTTCAATCCAACCTGACAGATTACCAAAAGGCCTTAGTGGAGTTCATGAGAGATGGACCCAAATCCGTCCAACAGGCAGGTCACTGGCTCAAGTTTGCCCAAGATGTCTCCAGACGGGATAATCATTCGCTTGATCAGGATGTTAAAATGTATTTTTTCAACCAAATAGTAGCGATGGATGCGTTTATTGCCGCATGGGATTCAAAAATGTTTTATGACTATGCGAGGCCATTTGCGTTGGTTCACATGTTGTTTAAAGATCAAATTATACAGGGATGGGGGGGTGAAAAAGTGGGGATTGTCCAGCTGTCCGGGAATCAATGGCGACCCTATTCCCCAGAGACTTTCTTATGCCCCCCTTTCCCGAGTTATGTATCGGGGCATAGTGCGGTAAGTGGCGCCTGTGCGGAGGCACTCCGTTTATGGACAGGTAGTGATGTGTTTGGCGAAAGTGCAAGACTGGTAGCCGGGTCAATGACGGAACCTGATTTTTTAGGAGATACGGTTGACCTGTCCTTTCCCACATTTACTGAAACCGCTGAAATGGCCGGCTATTCCAGGGTGTTAGGAGGCTACCACATCCAATCTGATAATTTGGCAGGGCTCGAATTGGGGAGAAATGTAGCCAACGAAATTTGGAAGTTTTATAAAATTCATGTAGGTGAGTAGAGGTCTGCTTAAAGAAAAATAGGTATGTTTTTATTTAAGAGATTTTAAATGCGTGTATGCAAGATAAAAAGAATCAGGAGGTGTGAGGGGGCACCCCATCTTCTGCCTGAAGGGCAAGGCATAAAAGGTCAAAGGGAATGGATTATGGCCGATAAACTCGGAGTGAACTGAGAACCTGCATAAAGCTTGATTACACATAACAATGGAGAAACAAATGAAATTAGGAGACATAAGGAACCCGGAAAATGTAACGATCAATTTTTCAAGACTTTCCGTTTTGTTGATCTCGGTGCTTGTTTTTTCCTGCTCGTCCAAGAAGGAAAATCTTTTAATTCAGAAAAAGACATCTCTCACCGAGCTGCAGTTTACCGTAGAAGAAGCCCATGATTGGACAAACCTTTTTAAAAGAACATCAGGCTGGTTTGGCGGAGATGGGATTTTTACCATACCATTGAGTGGAGTGGATTCGGCGGGGTCAGAGGCAAAAGGTACAACTTTAGTATTGTTTAGTGATAGCCTGATAGGGGAAATAAACGATGGTAAACTGGATACTCCTTTTGTGATGATCAATAACTCAATCGCATTGATCTCAGGGGTGGAGCCAAAGGCATCCAACGTTTCTTTTCATTGGCCACTAGATGAACAAAATACTCCTAAATCACTTTTTGTTCCCAGTACCCAAAATAGCAATTTAGGTGAATATTATTGGTTGGGGGACGGTTTTGTGAATCAAGAAAAGGGTAATGACATCTACATATTTGGCTATAGAATTACCACGACTGAAGCCGAAACGTTTAACTTTAAGGAAGTGGGAAATACACTGATAATTCTTCCCTCAGGAAGTAGGCCTCCTTTTAAAGAGCAGCGCCAACTTGACACCCCGTTCTACATCGAAGGAAATCCAGAAAGTACAGGCTCCTTTGGTGCCGGCATTTTGGTTAATACACGAGATGCAGGAGCATTGAGTCCTGATGGATATGTTTATATCTATGGCGTAAAGGGGATAAAAAAGGGAGTAATGGTAGCAAGGGTAACCCCTAAAGAAATCGAACAATTCCAACTTTGGGAATTTTGGGATGGAAATGGGTGGCAAAGTGATATGATGAAAGCAGCATCCATTGCCGACAGAGCCTCCAATGAATTGAGTGTAACCCCGCTTAAAGACGGCAGGTATGCCATGGTTTTTCAGACAGACGGCATCGGTTCCAATGTGGGGTTGCGGTTGTCTTTATCTCCGGAAGGGCCTTTTGGCCCCATCATTCCGATTTGGAATGCCAGCCCCGATCTCAAGGAGGGGAAGCACCTGTTCAGTTACAATGCAAAAGTCCATACCAATCTCTCTAAACCCGGAGAATTGTTGATCAGTTACAATATTAATTCATTTGATTTTTTTGCGGATGTGGAGATCCTGCCAGACTTTTACCGACCCAGGTTTATCCGGGTTGAAATTGGGGAGTAACGAAAAAACAGGACCATGTGTCTGAATTATAAAACCATAACTTTTTTAGGCTAAGCAATTAAGAAAATCAGATTGTTGCCAAATTGATTTTGAACCTAAACAGATAAATGGTAAGGATAACATCTAACTTCATCCCAAAAAAAAGTTTAACAAATTATCAATTGATGAATTTTCCTATCTCCAAATCATAAATGGAAATTTTTTCATGCCTTATAATAACCAAATAACCCATCATAAATTATGTTTTCACTGAATAAAAATTCGACCCCCTCTACTGGTGACATCTTGGATGGGTGGAATTTGTTAAGGGGGGAGACAAAAATAGATTGGCTCTAATTTATTCCGCCTACGTAGATGGCATGTATCGAGTTGGATTGGCTATTAAACCAAATAGCAGCTATGTTCAGGATTGTATCCATGAGGGATTCGAAAGTTTGTGGAAATACAGGGAAGGCCTAAAAGAAACTGACGTGATGTTGATGTACGCAGAAGCATCAAACAAAGCTGAAGGAACTCCAAACCAGTTAGCAATAGACGTTGTCAACGAAATTCGAGCAAGAGCTCAATTGGCTCCTGTCGGTAACCTAGGGAG
>Ga0209491_10007757_pt1 | contig 13989 bp, 16 predicted proteins | sample BON02_FD_187213 | JGI IMG/M metagenome (GOLD analysis project Ga0209491, IMG submission 187213) | Freshwater microbial communities from Lake Bonney liftoff mats and glacier meltwater in Antarctica - BON-02 (SPAdes) (version 2) | ecosystem: Environmental > Aquatic > Freshwater > Ice > Glacier... | reverse complement strand
ATATATATTTATATACATAAATGCATCTATATGTATATGGACATATATATACATATATATACATACACACACATATATATATATATATATGTATATGCATATATATATATATACATATATATGTATGTGTGTATATATATATATCTATATATTTATATTTATATATATATATATATATATGTATATATATATATATATATACATATATATGTATGTGTGTATATATATATATCTATATATTTATATTTATACATGTATATATATATATGTATATACATATATATATATATATATATATATATATATATATATATGTTTATATGTATTTTTTTTTATATATGTGTGTATATATATATATATATATTTATATATATATATATATATATATATATATATATATATATATATATATATATATATATATATATATATGTTTATATGTATTCATTTTTATATATGTGTGCATATATATATGAGCCCTACGCCCCAAACCGATCCTGCCGGGGTTAAACCTAACCATTCCCCCCTGACCCTCAGCCACTTGGAGGGCGCGCGCACCATCGCTGTTGGAACGTTCCTTTCCACGGAGCTCCTATATATATTATATTCAAATGCTTATATATATATATATATCCTATGATCCAAACTGGGTTAACCCTTAACCCGATATATATATATGAGTCCTAAGCCCCAATCCGACCCTGCCGGAGTTAACCCTAGCCCTCCCTCCCTGCCCCTCAGCCGCCTGGAAGGGTTGTGCGCCATCGCTGTTGGAACGTCTCTATCCACGGAGCTCCTCTTGCTGGAGGCGGAGGCGCGACGGCTGCGCGCGGCGATCGCTACGGCTGCTGTGGAGATTGAGTCGTATACGGCAGTGGTAGGCGATCTCGAATCGCAGCTCCAAGCAACGGTGTTATATATATATGGATAAAGAGATAGAGATAGAGATATATTCATAAAGCGGTCGAAGACGGACTTCGGGTTAACCCAATCTCGGGTTCAGCCGGGGCGTATAGGGCCGGGGCAGTTGACCTTGAGTCACAGCTCCAAGCAACGGTGTTATATATATATATATATGTGGATACAGAGATAGAGATAGAGATATATACATAAAGCGGTCGCCACGGCCGGGCTTGAGTTGGAGGCGTATAGGGCCACAGTGGTCGACCTTGAATCGCAGCTCCAAGCAACGATGTTATATATATATGGATACAGAGATAGAGATAGAGATATATGCATAAAGCGGTCGCCACAGCTGCTTTGGAGATTGAGTCGTACAACGCCACGGTTGTTGACCTCGAATTGCAACTCCAAGCAACGGTGTTATATATACGTAAATAGATCAACACTAGATAGATAGGTAGGTAGATAGATAGATATAGCGGTCGCTGGTATGTATGTGTAAATGTATATAAAGCGGGGTTAACCCGAGCTACATGCGACGGTGTTATATATGTGGGTAGATAAATAAATGTATACATAGATATATGCATAAATCGATTGCTACGGCCGGGCTGGAATTGGAGTCGTATACCGCAGTTGTAGTCGATCTCGAGTCGCAGCTCCGTGCAACGGTATTATATACATATGGATATAGAGATAGCGATAGAGATATATGCATAAATCGATTGCTACGGCCGCGCTTGAGTTTGAGTCGTACAGCGTTTGGTTGTTAACCTCGAATCGCAACTCCACGCAACGGTGATATGTGTTATATATGTGGGTAGATCAATACATGTATAAATAGATATATGCACAAATCAATTGCTACGGCCGCGCTTGAGTTTGAGTCGTACAGCGTTTATTTGTTGACCTCGAATCGCAACTCCAAGCAACGGTGTTATGTGTTATATATGTGGGTAGATAAATACATGTATAAATAGATATATGCACAAATCGATTGCTATGGCCGCGCTTGAGTTTGAGTCGCACAGCGTTTATTTGTTGACCTTGAATTGCAGCTCCACGCAACGGTGTTATGTGTTATATATGTGGGTAGATAAATACATGTATAAATAGATATATGCATAAATCGATTGCTGCGGCCGCGCTTGAGTTTGAGTCGTACAGCGTTTAGTTGTTGACCTCGAATTCGCAACTCCAAGCAACGGTGATATGTGTTATATATGTGGGTAGATAAATACATGCATAAATAGATATATGCACAAATCGATTGCTACGGCCGCGCTTGAGTTTGAGTCGTACAGCGTTTAGTTGTTGCCCTCGAATTGCAGCTCCACGCAACGGCGATATGTTTATGTGGGATACGGATACGCGCGCACGCTGGATCAACAGTAGGTGGATGGTGTCCAAGAGAGACGCCAACTGCAGATTGCCTATTAGTAGTTGCTCTCCCCCACGGCGTCCCATATGTCGCCCCTCCGGTATCGCCCGGTCTTCGCCCGTATTCCCGCACCTTGTGATTAGCATCCAAAGGATCAGTTAGTCAGAACACATCGACGTATTCATCAGCCGTGAAAATCTTCTAAGAAGTTCTCCCGGTTGATAGCTATCTCGCTGTGTGAAGAGCGTTGCGAGATTAGAGGCAATCATCGTGCAACTATTGTGTTGCATTCGTTCATCAGCCACGTCAACTCTACGCCTGCCGTGCCACGGATGGATAGATAGATAAAGCGATCGCTACGGCCGCGTTGGAGGTAGAGGCGTATACCGCTCGGGTTAAAGGTGCTCTGCAGCTTCTAACTAACCGCTATGGTCAAATTCGCTTTGCTCATGTACATGAGCGAGTTTCGACTAAGAGTTTCGTCTTTTGATTAGAGGAAACTTAAAGTCGATTCACTTAGGCGTATACCGCTCGGGTTAACCCTAAACTCGATTGACCTCGAATCGCAGCTACATTCAACGGTGTTATACATACGTAGATAGATTAGCAGTAGATAAATAGATAGATATAGCGGTCGCTGGTATGACTATGTCTATGTGTTTGTATACAAAGCAGTTGCTGCGGCTGGAAAGGAGGTGGAGGTGTATATCGTCGCGGAAGTCACCTTCGAATCTCAGCTTCATTGTTATGTATATACGTAGATAGATTAGCAGTCGATAGATAGAAAGATAGATATAGCGGCCGCTGGTATGTACATGTCTATGTCTATGTATATGAAAGCAGTCGCTACGGCTGGGCTGGGGATTAAGGCGTATACCGCTTCGGTTGTTGAGCTCGAATCGCAGCTACATGCAACGGTGTTATATATGTGAATAGATAGATAGAAAGATGAATATATAGCGGCCGCTAGGATGTATACGTATATGTATATGTATATAAAGCGGTTGCTGCGGCTGGAAAGGAGTTGGAAGCGTATACGGCCGGGTTAAATCAGTTAAGTGGATAGATACAAACATGTATAATAGATATATGCATGAAGCAGTTGCTGCGGCCGCGCTGGAGTTTGTCGTACGCCGCTTCGGTTGTTGACCTCGAATCGCAGCTCCAAGCAACGGTGTTATATATACTTGATAGATAGATTGATAGATAGACATAGCGGTCGCTGGTATGTATACTTATTTGTATTTGTATACAAAGCGGTTGCTGCGCCTGAAAAGGAGGTGGAGCCGTATACAGCTGCGAGTCGCCAACATCGAATCGCAGCTCCAAGCAACGGTGTTTTATATACGAGATAGATCAACAGTAGATAGATGGATAGATATATATAGCGGTCGCTGGGTTGTCTATGTATATGTATATAAAGCAGTTGCTGCGGCTGAAAAGGAGATGGGGGCGTATACAGCTGCGGTAGCCAACATCGAATCGCAGCTCCAAGCGATGGTGTTTTATATACGTAGAGAGATCAACAGTACACAGATGGATAGATAGATATAGCGGTCGCTGGGTTGTCTATGTATATGTATATATAGTATTTGCTGTGGCTGAAAAGGAGATGGGGGCGTATACAGCTGCGGTCGCCAACATCGAATCGCAGCTCCAAGCGATGGTGTTATATATACGTGGAGAGATCAGCAGTAGATAGATGGATAGATAGATATAGCGGCCGCTGGGTTGTCTATGTATATGTATATAAAGTACTTGCTGCGGCTGAAAAGGAGATGGGGGCGTATACAGCTGCGGTCGCCAACATCGAATCGCAGCTCCGAGCAACGGTGTTATATATACGCAGACGAATCAACAGTAGATAGATAGATAGATAGATATAGCGGTCGCTGGTATGTCTATGTATATGTATATAAAGCAGTTGTTGCGGCTGAAAAGGAGGTGGGGGCGTATATAACTGCGAGTCGCGAACATCGAATCGCAGCTCCGAGCAATAATGTCTTATATACGAGATAGATCAACAGTAGACAGATGGATAGATAGATATAGCGGTCGCTGGCGTGTCTATGTATTTGTATATAAAGCAGTTGCTGCGGCTGAAAAGGAGATGGGGGCGTATACAGCTGCGGTAGCCAACATCGAGTCTCAGCTCCAAGCAACGGTGTTATATATATGCAGATGAATCAACAGTTGAATTGGATAGATACATACATGTATAATAGATATATGCATGAAGCAGTTGCTGCGGCCGCGCTGGAGTTTGTCATACGCCGCTTCGGTTGTTGACCTCGAATCGCAGCTCCAAGCAACGGTGTTATATATACTTGATAGATAGATTGATAGATAGACATAGCGGTCGCTGGTATGTATACTTATTTGTATTTGCATACAAAGCGGTTGCTGCGCCTGAAAAGGAGGTGGAGCCGTATACAGCTGCGAGTCGCCAACATCGAATCGCAGCTACAAGCAACGGTGTTATATATACGCAGATGAATCAACAGTAGATAGATGGATAGATAGATATAGCGGTCGCTGGGTTGTCTATGTATATGTATATAAAGCAGTTGCTGCGGCTGAAAAGGAGATGGAGTCGTATACAGCTGCGGTCGCCAACATCGAATCGCAGCTCCAACCAATGGTGTTTTATATACGTAGAGAGATCAACAGTAGATAGATGGATAGATAGATATAGCGGTCGCTGGTATGTCTATGCACATGTATATAAAGTAGTTGCTGCGGCTGAAAAGGAGATGGGGGCGTATACAGCTGTGCTCGCCAACATCGAATCGCAGCTCCAAGCAATGGTGTTTTATATACGAGATAGATCAACAGTAGATAGATGGATAGATAGATATAGCGGTCGCTGGGTTGTCTATGTATATGTATATAAAGCAGTTGCTGCGGCTGAAAAGGAGATGGGGGCGTATACAGCTGTGGTCGCCAACATCGAATCGCAGCTCCAAGCAACGGTGTTATATATACGCAGATGAATCAACAGTAGATAGATAGATAGATAGATATAGCGGTCGCTGGTTTGTCTATGTATATGTATAAAAGTAGTTGTTGCGGCTGAAAAGGAGATGGGGGCGTATACAGCTGTGCTCGCCAACATCGAATCGCAGCTCCAAGCAACGGTGTTGCATATATACGCAGATGAATCAACAGTTGAATTGGATAGATACATACATGTATAATAGATATATGCATGAAGCAGTTGCTGCGGCCGCGCTGGAGTTTGTCGTACACCGCTTCGGTTGTTGACCTCGAATCGCAGCTCCAAGCAACGGTGTTATATATACTTGATAGATAGATTGATAGATAGACATAGCGGTCGCTGGTATGTATACTTATTTGTATTTGTATACAAAGCGGTTGCTGCGCCTGAAAAGGAGGTGGAGCCGTATACAGCTGCGAGTCGCCAACATCGTTTCGCAGTTCCAAGCAACGGTATTTTATATACGTAGATAGATCAACAGTAGATAGATGGATAGATAGACATAGCGGTCGCTGGGTTGTCTATGTATATATATATAAAGTAGTTGCTGCGGCTGAAAAGGAGATGGGGGCGTATATATCCGCGGTCCTCAACCTCGAATCTCAGCTCCAAGCAATGATGTTTTATATACGAGATAGATCAGCAGTAGATAGATGGATAGATAGATATAGCGGTCGCTGGGTTGTCTATGTCTATGTGTTTGTATACAAAGCAGTTGCTGCGGCTGGAAAGAAGTTGGAGGTGTATATCGTCGCGGAAGTCACCTTCGAATCTCAGCTTCATTGTTATGTATATACGTAGATAGATTAGCAGTAGATAGATAGATAGATAGATATAGCGGTCGCTGGTATGTCTATGCACATGTATATAAAGTAGTTGCTGCGGCTGAAAAGGAGATGGGGGCGTATACAGCTTCGAGTCGCCAACATCGAATCGCAGCTCCAAGCGATGGTGTTATATATACATAGAGAGATCAGCAGTAGATAGATGGATAGATAGATACAGCGGCCGCTGGGTTGTCTATGTATGTGTATATAAAGCAGTTGCTGCGGCTGAAAAGGAGATGGGGGCGTATACAGCTGTGCTCGCCAACATCGAATCGCAGCTCCAAGCAACGGTGTTATATATACGCAGATGAATCAACAGTAGATAGATAGATAGATAGATATAGCGGTCGCTGGTATGTATATGTCTACGTCTATGTATCGGGTTAACCCGGGTTAACCCTAACCCTAACAAGCTCGAGTTGGCCTTAACACGAGGTTTTCACTACCAATATTGTATGGTGTATGGCATACGAAAAGGGGGGCAAGGTGGGGTTAGGGTCAGAGGTTAACTGGGCCTTTACACGATATTGCCATTATGAATATTACATGTTCAATGGCAAAACAGGGAGAGTGGGGGGAAACCATATATTGCGCAATATAGATTACATAATCCAATTGCAATAAAGGAGGTGTTGAATGTCAAGAATAGTGTTGACCAGTGCACAATCCCCGAATAAACAAACGAATCTCTTGTAAAGGCCAAGGGTTAACCCGATGGTGCCCTCCTTTGTTGGCCTTTGCACGAAATTGTCATATTAGACAGTAGAACGGGGAGGGGTATTCCCAAGATGCCTGTAGATCGACTTATAGAAACACGCAAGGAAAACGGCTCGGGGAATGACAGAAACCCCGCGCGGGACAGGCCACACCAACACAAACAGAAGAAACTGGGAAACGGGCGGGCGGGCGTTGGATGACGACGTAGTCGGCGGCCAACAAAAACAGAGTCCTGAGGAAGGAACACCGGAGGGAGGACCAATACCTCTGCATGGAGATACAACAATTACAAACATTGTATGGCATGTATTGCAATACAAGATGGTTGGGGGGGAAACACTGTCTTGCGCAATAGTGCGGGCGGTGAAGGGAGGGGGTGGGGTGCCCAAACAAGGGGGGTGTTTGCAAATAATAGTATTGGTTCTTGGACTAAGGCTTCGAACTAAACGAATATCTTGTAAAGGCCAACTTTTTTTTCAATCTAAGGAAACTCGCGTGGTGGAAGCGCAGCGGCAGGACGACCGTGTGCTTCTCGAGACCAAAACAAAACTGCGGGTCTAACTAGTGACGCAAACGCACCCTTTTCTAACCCTGCACAAATCATCCGTGGTGCCGTTAGAACCAAGGAAAATTCCTGTAGTTCCAACTCCCGTTTTAGACGCAAACTGAGTGAGACGACGCGACATCGTCTTCTGGGAACGCAGAGACCGTAGATGTTGTGGCTGAACCAAACCTTAAAACGGGAGTCGAGACTACAGGACGTTTTCTGTGTTCTAACGGCGCCCTCCTTTTCTGAATCAAAGGAAACTCGCATGGCCAAAGCGCAGCGCCAGAGCGACCATGCGCTTCTCGAGCTAAACAAACAAAACACTGCCGGTCTAATTATTAACGCAAACGCGCCCTTGTCGTGTCTAACCCAGCACATTTGCATTCACGGTGCGCTCCGTTTCAGTCACAGCGTCACACATAGTGTGAATGAATAAAATGTCGGGATAAGCTCGGGTTGGCCTTTACACGAGATTGCCACTGCCAATATTGTATGGTATGGCACACGAAAGGGGGCGCGGGGGTGGAGTTAGGGTTAGGGGTTAACTCAATGGTGCCCTTCTTGTTTAATCTAAGGAAACTCGCGTAGCCGAAGCTCAGTGGCAGGGCGACCGTGCGCTTCTCGAGCTGCGTGAGCAGCTACACGAAGCGCGCGACGTTCACGCTGCGGCGATGGCGGCACAGCGCGACGTCGGACGGACGGCGTGGCGAGGGAAACTGGAGCGCTTGCAGGTGTTATATATATATATATATATATATATATATATATATGTATATATATATATTGATATATATATAGATCGCACATATATAGATATGGGTTAACCCGTGTTATGTATATATATAGATCGCACATATATATAGGCCGTGTATGTAATATATATTAGAGACGTTCGGTGATATATTAGAGACGTTCGGTGTTACCCGCTTGCAGGTGCTCGATGTGGTACGGATAGCTGGGTCGCTTGCAAGTTGTATTGTTATATATATAGCCTATATGTGATATATACATGTGACATATATATGACATATTAGAGAAGCATTGCGGCGGCGATAGCGGCACAGCGCGACGTGAGTAGGACAGTGTGGCACGGGAAACTGGAGCGATTACAGGTACTGTTCGATCTATGGGGTCAACCCTAACGCAGTTTGGGTAAACCGAGGTGTGAAACCGTTTAATAACTGTGTGTTCCTCTAATTGTGTTGGCCTAATTTATTTCGCCATTTAGCCGCCTTCAATTATAACGGCCTTTGGTTTCCCTCCCTCCACGTTAGACGTTGAGTTCTGTTACTGTGAAACTAGGGCCTGCTCGTAACCCCTTGTCGAACCCTTCTGGCAGGATGAGCTTCGCCGTGAGATGGCCGCTCTCGCTGAGCTGCCGCCATTCACACCCCAGTGTTCACAGAATCAAAGAATCAAAGCCCTAACACTGGCGAACGCAAACACTACTTCACACAAGTAACTAGGCTACCCCATAGGGGAGACTGCTAGGCAGAATGCGTGCGAAGCGCGTCCTTGGGCACGACACGCACCACTAGCCGCATACGCTTCACACTGCAATTCACACCGTGCCGTGTACCTCCCTTCCCTGGTTGGCCTGCACAAGATATTCTTTACTTCGAGGTGTATGTGCACGAATCAATAATATTTTTGGCCAACACCACCTTCGTTTGACCACCCCACTTCCCCCCTTCATCGCACACACTATTGCGCAATATATTGATTCCCCTCGACCCCCCTTTATTGCAATATATACCATACAATACTGGTGATGACAATATCGTGTAAAGGCTAATTCCCTGGCAGGACGAGCTTCGCCGTGAGATGGCCGCGCTCGCTGAGCTGCCGCCATTGACACCCCAGTGTTCACAGACGATTTATATACAAAGGGGACACGAGCACACAGTTTCACACCATACGTGTACCGTCACGGAGACCCCTGCCGGTATCTCCGCGGCCCCCCTCCGGTATCGACACATCCCGTTGTTGGGCGCGCCAGTGTCGGCGCACGGGCGAGACGCCTGTCTTCTGCACCAGCGTGTGTGTGTGTGTGACCCGCGAGACGCGGCTGTCACTTGTCCCGCTAGACGCGGCTGTCGCTCCTGTGACGTGGAGCCTTCTACGCGGCTGTCACTTGTCTCGCTAGACGCGGCTGTCACTCCTGTGACGTGTACCGCCCACTGCAACTACAGTAACCCCTTGACGCATCTCCCTGACAGGACGAGCTTCGCCGCGAAATCGCCGCGCTCGCTGTGCTGCCGCCGCCATTTACACCCCAGTGTTCACACCATGCTTGTACGCACCGTCTTCGCGCCACCTTCGAGCGTTGTTAACTGTTTGTGGGAGTTGTTCGTTTGGGGGTTTGGGGTGTTGTTCTTATCGTGTGTGTGTGTGTGTGTGTGTCGGTGTCGGGGGTGTTGTTCTCTGTCGGTGTGTGCGTGTGTGCGACTTGTTGATCTGTTTACACCATACGTGTACTGCACACTGCAACTAACCCCTTGTCATACCTCCCTGGCAGGACGAGCTTCGCCGTGAGATGGCCGCTCTCGCCGAGCTGCCGCCGCCCTCGCCCGCCAGCCAGCCGAGGCTACTCGAGCTGCAGCATCAGATACCGCAGGGGGGGGGGCCGACGGACCACATACCGCAGAGGGGGGCATTGCAGCACCACATACCGCAGGGGGGGGCATGGGAGCACCAGATACCGCAGGGGAGGGCATGGGAGCACCAGATACCGCAGGGGGGGGCATGGGAAAGCTCTGCAGTATCTCGGGGTCACCCGCCGACGGACCACCCGAGCCACCACACCCCAAGCCACCACACGTCGTCTGCTGCCAGGGACGGCTCGGCAGCAGGGTTTAGCGGGGGTTACAGATCGCCTGGGGTCAACCAAACGTCGTCCGTTGCAAGGGACGGCTCCGGAGTCGGGTTTAGCGCGGGCTATTGCTCTCCTAGGGTCGACTACACGCCGCGCTCTGACAGGAACGGCCCGGGAGTAGCTCTAGGCGTTAGCCGGGATTACAGATCGCCTCAGGCTCACCACACGTCGCCCGCTGATAGGAACGGCTCAGGAGTAGGGTTTAACACGAGCTGTGGATCGCCTCGGGTCGACCACACGTCGTCCACTTCCAGGGACGGCTCGGCAGCAGGGTTTAGCGGGGATTACAGATCGCCTGGGGTCGACTACATGTCACCCGTCGCGAGGGACGGCTCGGGAGCAGGCTTAAGCGCAGACTACAGATCGCCTCGGGTCACAACGCCCGCCGGGTTAACCCGAGACAACACCACGGAGGGGAGCAGTCGCGCATCTAGAGAATCGGGGTTGTGTTCACATTCACACGGGGAATCTATCGCCCGCGACTCGTCCTCGTTCGACGCGCTGGTTGAGACGCTGCGGCTTCAGCTGCGCAATGAGGCGCAGCTTCCCTCTGGTGTGAACAGCTGAAGCTGTGGTGTGAATGACCGCCTGCTCACTGAGGACGATGACGCCGCTGTGGTGTGAATGACCGCCTGCTCACTGAGGACGATGACGCCGCTGCTGGCACTTACGACAGCGATGCAGATGATGCCGCTTACGGCGGCGACGAGCTTTGAACACAGGGGGCCACGTGCCTCCTGATCCTTACTCGCTCGACTAGTCCCCCCCCCTAGATCAGTTCCCTCTGCGTGTGTGCTCGTGTCCCTTTGTATATCAATCGTCTGTGAACAGCTGAAGCTGTGGTGTGAATGCGGGCCAGCGCTTAAGGCGGCCACTAGGGTCGTGGCGTCGACTCCCCCCCCAAGCACCTAGACACATTCAAGGGAGCTCCCTTCGGCTCAGTAAGCCACTCTCGGATCAGTTCCCTGTGCATGTGTGCTCGTGTCCCCTTTGTATTATAAACCGTCTGTGAATGATTCCAAGGCCACGGCCATCCTCAAATGTATTATCTCCCGCAAGCAGAAGGCGTGCTCCTGCACGCCTTCGACAACCGGAGCCGCGTACGCGGCTAGCGGTGGGCGTGAGGCGTGCCTAAGGGCGCGCTTTGCACGCACTCTGCCTATTACCTATTATAGCAGGCTCCCTTATGGGGTGGCCTATATACTTGCAGAGTATTGTTTGCGCGTGCGCCAGTCGTGTTAGGGTGTTGTGGTTCTGTGTTTCTGTGAACAACGAAGGCGCCGGTGTGAACGGCGGAGTCTCCGGCGTGAACAGCCGATGCTCCGCGGGGTGTATATCGGATGCGCCTGTATGTGTGAATAGACGCACGGGAGGCGGGGCTGGTTTTGCGGGTTTAAAATCCGCCCGACACGCGTTATATATATACATATATCATCTCAGCTGCTGTTGGGTTGTTATACTCGATTTAACCTAAATTAAGCCAGGCAATTGAGGCACGCAGTTTAACATGTGCCTATATAGCAGGCCGTCCCTACGTTTAGGGTTAACTGATTACTTGTGTAGAGTATCTGCGACACGCGCGTGTCGCAGATATTCTACGCGCCGGAGCTCTCTGGCGTAACGACGCCGCGCGGCTGGGGCCTGTGTACGTGCGCGTGTGTATACGACGCGCGCGCGCGTGTAGTGCATAGTACCGCGGTGCCGCCGAATCTTTACGTACATACATCAACGTCAGTCAATTATTAATCAAAGGTCCTCACAAAGTTACACACGGGCAAGGAGATAAGCCGCATTCCAGCACAACTACAGAGGGCAGCAAACCCCGCGTCCGTAACTCATTTGTGTAGCACGCCTTTTTACAGTGGCGTGCAAAGAACTGTTGGGAGATACACGAACTTCTCAAGCGCCTCTTTTCGTGGATGTTTGCGCGTGCGCCAGTAGTGTCGCAGGGCCTTAGCCTTCATTGTATTTCTCTTTGTTTCTGTGTGATCTATATCAATTATCAATCAAAATCCTCAAAGAGCCACACGAGCTAGTTACGAGCACAAGAGAGAAGCCGCATCCCAGCACCACTACACGGGCAGCAAAAAACCGCGTCGTCGCGAAGCGCGACGCGGGCTTGAACGCTTGCGCGACTTGTTTCTGTGATTACACTATACAGTCATAGAGACGCACGAGCCACGACAACACAGAGAGCCCCGGGCTAACCCTGTATATCAGGATATGTCTGGGGCATCGACTGCTCACAGACGGTGTACATACAAAGAGCACACGAGCACGACACCACGCACACGCACAGGGAACTGATTCGAGAGCTGGCTTTGGGAGCCTAAGGGGAGCTCCCTTGCCCTTGGATATACCTAGGTGCTTGGGGGGGGAGTCGACGCTGCGATCCTACGGCCGTCTTTGCGCCGGCCCGCCGCCCCCGGTGTGCCGCTGGGGCCGCCGTCCCTCGGGTTAATATTAATATAGGTAGATGTATAGGTAGATTCTATATTACACAAACTTACTCTCGCTGTATAATGTATACGGATAGGTATATGGATGCACCCTCGCTCGGGGACGACTGGAAGGCCATCAGCATCGTCGAGTGAATTCGATATATATCTATCTATCAATATAAATATAAATACATGTATACATAATATGTATGTAAGTAGGTAGATTAACCCGAGGTTAACCCGGCATGCCGTCTGCCAACCACACTGACGACGACCCCACGGGCGAGAGACACACACAGCCTGTCAAAACCCGGCGGTGGGAATGTGACAGACCGGGAGTCGAACCCACGTCCTCTGGGCTGCATGTCTGGGGACAGTACCACTCGTCTGAAAAGGTCAGCTGTGATGAGTGGTACTGGAATCCATCGCCTGATGTATCTGGATATAAGTGTGGAGCGCGGTGCGTCGTACGCGGCCTGCTGCTCACAACACAGCCACACGCCGGGTTCAATTTAGCCCTCTGGCTCCCCCGCGTTTGCTCGCGGTCGGCGTCGGCGTGAACACCTTCGCGCCATAGCGATACAGATTGCAGCCGTCACCGCATTCACCCACACAAACGCACTTTGTGCGTTTGTGTGGGTTCGGAGCGCGCGTGACAGTCGCGGCGGAGACAGAGGGGCGACTATGGGTGAGTGCGCATAGTCGTTAGCGCGGTCTAAGCTAGAGAAGAGAGGGCAGCGAGCAGGAATCTGTAGGCGCAGGGGTTCACCTGAGGCTAACCCGATCAGGGGTTCACCCGGGATGATCTTCCCCGGGTTAAAGGTGCTCTACAGCTACTAAGTAACCGCCATATGTAAATTCGCTTTGCTCATGTACATGAGCAAGTTTTGTTGTTACGTTATGTTGAACTTCTGACGGCGATCACTAGCGATTTAACCATACAACCCGGAAGAACTTAGAACACGCGATTCACCGAGTCGAAACTGAAACCGTCGTTCATTAAGAGTCGCAGCACCAAAGTCATTAGTACACGTTGAATAAGAGAAACTGCTTGAGAATGACTTAGGCGCGCAGGGCACCTTTAACCCTCAACCCGAAGTGCCCACACCGAGGTTAACCTGCACGCTGTGGAACTGTGTTCCCCGTGTCTGTGGTGGTGGGGGCGGCTGTGCCGGCGGCGGTGTGCTGCTGGGGGCTGTGCCCGCGCTGTCCTGGTGTTGGGCTAACCCGCCGCCGCCCCCCTCGCCGCCCCAACCACTGCCCCCCCTCCGGTATGCCCCCCCCCCCTCCGGTATACCCA
>Ga0209491_10007756_pt1 | contig 13990 bp, 12 predicted proteins | sample BON02_FD_187213 | JGI IMG/M metagenome (GOLD analysis project Ga0209491, IMG submission 187213) | Freshwater microbial communities from Lake Bonney liftoff mats and glacier meltwater in Antarctica - BON-02 (SPAdes) (version 2) | ecosystem: Environmental > Aquatic > Freshwater > Ice > Glacier... | reverse complement strand
GCGCAAGCGACAAGCCCAACTTGACCCATCGTGAACACTTAGGTTAAAACGCAACCTCGTGATGCGTGGGTAGGTTCAGGTGTTCACGATGGACCGGATTGAGTGTTCACGTTCGCCGGAATATGCACGAGGCGGTAAAGCGGGTTACGGATCGAGGTTACAAGATCGGCGACGTGGCCAAACGACTCGGGGTTACGCCAAAGAGTCTGCACGATTGGACCAAGAAATATGGCGATACCAGTGCCCCTCACCAAACCATTACTAACCAGCAAGAAGAGTTGCGAAAGGTGAAAGCGCAGCTGCGGCGCGTAACGGAGGAGCGGGATATATCAAAGGAAGCCGCTGTAGATTCAATTGGTCACTGCAACAGGTATTCTAAAATACCGATTTGCAGAGGACTGTTGGATGTTCTGACAAGTTAACTCTTCGGGGCTAAAGGAATCGGCCAACCATTCTCAAGCTATCGCCCTGCTCCACTCATTGAACGCACTGGTCCTGAGGTCACGGTAATGCTGAGCGCCAACCAGGTGCCTTCCAAGATTAAACAGATTACTAACAGCGGCATGCGCACCAAGAAATCCTCCAGCTTGTTTCACTGACTTGAACCGCCTCATACCTCTTTCTCTCAACCGAGTGGCCTCATGCGATTGCTCTGCCCGATTATTCTCATACTGTTGCGTACTGTGGATCGTGTCAGGAATCAGTTCCCTGTGTGCAACTCCGTAACTTCGCAATTTATCAGTCACGATTTTCCCGGGTTCGCCGCCATTGTTTCGTATAAGGCGCCTGAAGAATCGCTTTGCAGCAGCACCATCGCGCTTTGCCTGTAAGTAAACATCCACGACTACACCATCCTGATCCACCGCTCGCCATAGGTAGTGTTGCTTGCCGCTGATCTTCGCGAACACCTCATCGATGTAGAAAGTGTCGCCATAGCCTCGGTGTTTCCGTTTCAATCTCCGGGCGTATAGAGTTCCGAACTTGTTACACCACAGACGAATTGATTCGCGGGTAACAGTGATGCCCCGTTCGGCGAGCAAATCCTCGATATCCCGGTGGCTGAGATTGAATCTGTAGTAGAGCCAAACGGCGTAGGAAATGATATCTGGCGGGAATCGGTGGCGTTTATAGGTGTTCATATGCCGATGCTATCAACTTCAGGTAGTTAAGTTGGCGATACCCTTTGCAGGCTAGGAGGGATGGGTCTGCAGCAAAGCGGTTCTTCAGGAGGTTGCTCCGGTCACATGGTAGTGAGCCAAGGAAGAAGGAAGATAGTGACCGACAAGTTGCGTAGCTACGGTGTTGCTCACCGTGAACTGATGCCGGATGTTATTCATGATAATTCCCAGTACGCGAACAATCGGGCCGAGCAATCCCATGAGCCGACCAGAGTGCGAGAGCGGGTGATGCGAAGGTTCAAATCGACAGGGCAGGCGCAGAGATTTTTGGGTGCTCATACTGCGGTTTACAACTTGTTCAATCTTGGGCGCCACCTCGTTCGAGCAGAGCACTATCAAAATCTCAGGGAAGGTGCGTTCGCAGAATGGAGTGGGGCAGTGGCTTGAAATTCCAGGTCAAATTAGCGCTGTCTGAGAAAGTTAACTTGCCTATACCGCCGTTACGTGTTCTCGTTTTGGATTGAAGGAATATCAATTGCCCGCATTGAAAACCGTCATGATCTTTTCTCAGAGATCGCCGATTAGAAACCTTTCGATTTAACTAAGCGTCCTCTTTATAGCAGCACTAGCTAAAGGCTTGGCCCATTCAGGCATTAGCTCAACGGGCAACGAATCAAAGCTATTCCCCTCAAGAGAGAAAAGGCAAACTGGCTGCGGACCACCACCGTCGGAGGGTTCTGCGTTGTCAAATACACTCACTCCAGCGCATCGAGGTATTAAACCCAGCATGTTATGGATGGCACCTGTCCAGCGCTCTCGGATTTTTGCTTCCGGTATATCGTGACCACCTTTAGTGACGCGCGCGGCCACACGCTCAATGTGCAATTCGGGCGAAGCCAAGCCGCAAAAAAATATGCGCACTTCCCGGCCTTGATCAATCGCTTCATGGAGCAGCTGACAAATGGAATTTCCACCCAATGTTGTTTCAAAGATATAGTCCAGCTCTTCCTCAATCGCCCGGGATAGTTGCTCAAATCCCATTTTCCAGGCCTGAGCATTCGCTTCAGTCAGAGATAGTGTGCGATCAGCATCCATCAGGCTGCGGGCCACTTCGTCCGGGTTAAAGTAATCACCACCCGCACTACGGACACTCGCACCCGCAATGGAGCTTTTACCCGCGCCGTTAATACCGGCGATAACGGAAATCACTGCGCTTCAGTGTCCCCAGGCTGATATGTTTTACGCAGGCTATCTGAAGTCGCGGCAAATAGTCCATCCGCAGCCTTGCGAGATTGAGGCGAGGTAATACGACGAAATAACGCCTCGTACTCATCGGTCTCCTGCGCAATTTCCTTTTCCTTAACCTGTTCAATCAGTTCAGCATAGAGGACCTTCATACGTACCACTTCCTCATAATGGTCGATACTCATGACGACCGCAGCATCGCGCTTACGCAGCTGCAAGCGCATAACCCCTCGTCCTTGGGTTATTTCTGTCAAGGAAGCTTCAATACGACGCCCAAAGTCCTTTCCCCCTTTACTTACCAAAGAGGCCGTTGGCGACAGCCAACCAAGATTCTTTATAAGGCGTTTAGCATGCCTTACCAACCCTTCGTGATCCGATACATTATCCGACTGGGTAACAAGTGGTTTGCTGATCATAAAAAATACCTCTGCACAGTGGTCTGAACTCGATCATAACCCACAAGTGCCACAAAGACCACCAAAGCCCCTTTAACCACTAAGGCGAACTCAAACCAAATAGGCCGATTAGACACTTGCCGAGAAACAACTTGTCCATGGCGAATTCGTAATTCATCAATAGTATCAGAGACTTATAACTTGCTGCATTTAGACCTTGGTATTACTCTCGGCAACGAGCACCCAATCTCACTGCGCAAGATCGTGCCCTACTCGGCTTCTGGACACTGTTTCTGAATCCCAGGCGCATTGCCAGATCAGGTTTTGACAAATTAACTTCTTGAGGTCAGCTAAACCTAGCTCCTGGTCTCAAGCTACTGCCCTACCCCATTCTTCAAACGCACTGATCCTGAGGTTCCTATAGTGTTCAGCCCTGACCAAGTGTCTACCTAGGTTGAATAGATTGTAGACGGCCGCATGGGCACCCAGAAACCGCTGAGCCTGCTTAATCGATTTAAACTTCCGCATCCCTCGCTCCCTGGTCGTTTCAGGGGATTGTTCTGCCCGATTGTTCGCATATCGCGCATTGTCATGAATAGTTTCCGGGATGACTTCTCTATGTGCCACTCCATAACTCCGCAGCTTGTCCGTTACGATCTTCCTGGGCTCGCCGCCATGTGACCTGAGTAAGCGTCTGAAGAAGCGCTTCGCTGCGGCCCCATCTCGTTTAGCCTGAAGGAATACATCAACCACATCACCGTCCTGATCTACCGCCCTCCATAAATAGTGCTGCTTGCCGTTGATCTTTACGAAGACTTCATCGATGAAAAAGGTGTCACCGTAGCCTTGGTGCTTCCGCTTCAATCGCCTGACATATTTGGCGCTAAACTTGATACACCAGAGTCGGATAGTCTCGTAGCTGACGGTGATCCCCCGCTCGGCGAGGAGATCTTCAATATCCCGATGGCTGAGATGGAATCTGTAGTAAAGCCAGACCGCATAACTGATGATTTCAGGAGGGAACCGGTGACGTTTGTATGTATTCATCACCGGATTATCAGATACTGGCCGTTACGTTGACAGTACCTTTATAAATCATAGCGTTATCCATAACTGCTATCGTCACCGAGTGGCGCTCAGTGACAGGCGAGGAACAGCCGCCGCACGGCGGGCACTGTTTAGTCGCGAATATTTCGATACTCTCGCACGGTCGTCTCTGCCTGGCCCGGCGCATCGTCGGGAACAGTAATAAAGCGGCCTCGAGCCTCCAAAACAAGCGCACCGCTCTCAGTAATTCCGACCGTCGTGTAGCCAAAGTATCCGTTAGGCGGCAAAAAAAACGCCTGCTCCGGGCTCGTTCCACCGTTTCCACTAATAACCTGCAACAGAGTCCCGTCCGAGGCCGGGCAATCCAGCGAGCGCTGCTGCCAATAGTGGGCATGGGCCGCGAAATAGCCACGCACCTTGGTTGCACTATTGTCACCGCTCGGATTACATAACAGTTCGGTAAAGTCATCAACCTGAGACGGGGCAATCGTTTCACCGGAACCTTCCTCGCCGACGATGGGTTTGTGGCCAAAGACGAATATGTGGTCAATAGTCGGATCGTCCTGCGATCTGATTAACTGACCTTGCAACCAATTAAGTGGCACAAAACCGATGCCAGCAGGCGAATCGTCACCCGTATAAGTGTCAGTATTTAGCTGGATGAAAAATATATTGCCGGATTGGAAGCTGAAGGTGAGCATACTCTCGTCACGCGCTACCCCATCCAGATTCGGTGGCGCCTGCGTGGGGCCGTTGCTGGCAGGAATGAAATCCATCATGGCCTGAGAAAATACTGCCCCGGCTGCAGGGTTCTGCGTTTCTTCACCATTAATTTTCTGCAGCATTTCGTGATTACCGGCAAGAGTAACAAGTTGCACATCACTGCTACTTAAAGGCGTCGCCTCAAAAACAGCTTTCCAACCTTCTAGCTGACTAGAAAGGGTTGCCGTGTCTGACACATGGTTGACTACCAGATCACCAACGACGATCAAATGTGAGGGGACCGGGGACTGTAACGCTGGGTCAGGTATCTCAGAAAAATCTTGCATCATATTCGGCACATTCGCCGTGCTGGGAAGGTTGGGTGAACCGGCTCCATCAGCAATGCGATTACAACCCATGATCGAAAAAGCCTGCGTGACTGGATCATCCATGCTTACCATTGAGGGATCAGTAATGGTGACCGGGCCAGGAAAATCAACCGACGTAGAGAAGCTCTCAAGCAACTCGCCAGACTGTTCTGCATACTCCAATCGCACTGTCACCACTTCAGATGGGATAGGTGAATAGACCATTTCTGGACTCATGGGCGACTTTGTACTAATGAAAAGCTGGTTACCAAACTGGTCGAATCCGATCAGCCGCGCTTGCAAGTGAGCCGCCGACTGTGCATTCGTATTCAGCACAATCACCGTTTCCCCTTGCCTATCTTTCGGCTCATTGCTATCGCTGCACCCAAACAGACCTAACCACATAAGAACGAAGCCAAGTCGCCACATAATTCTTGCTATCATAGCCGTGTCACCACATTATCGTCGCAGTATCATTAGATGTCGGTATTGATTTACGAAACCGATCACCAGTGTAAACCAAATGATGATACTGACAACTGACTACGCGTCTTCGTCAAGCGTTTGCGATATTTGGGGTCAGCGTAAAAACCACGCATTTTTCGTCGTTCTCTAGACCTTCGCTGCGCTCTCGGAGTCTTTACGCTGACCCCAAACATCCGCTGACCCCAAACATCCGTAGGCTGACAGCCCGAACAAGTGCCGCTTATCGACTTTTGAGACCTTAGCAGCCTATAACCCTACAATAGTCTGGGATTATAAGTGTCACGCTTCTTTACACTTTTGCGCTACACCCTATCCATGTGTTAGCTAACGTATTGATTTTATTAGGATGGTATAAACCTTGTACTAATTTGGAGCACACCTTTGCACGGGGTTGATCGAGTAATCAGTGTTCACCTTCACCTAACAAGAATTGAATGCAAACACGCAGGCGGCGTTCGTGGCCTATGAGGCAGACGCCACCGACATTGCGACCGGGAAGAACGGTTTCACAGGCACGTTTGAGTGCGACGTCGCTGGAGGATTTATTTAGAACGTCGATATCAAATACATTTATACTGGAGCTGTCTACGACGCGGGCTTGCTGTCCGCAGGTGCGTCCGGTTGGGTAGCATATTTTAGTCCGCTGACGGTATCGGGAGCGTTCCAAGATGTTACCGAAACGACTGTCGGTTACAGTCGACAGGGTCACAGTCGACAGGGTCAAGTCGACAGGGTCAGGTCTTACATTTCACTCTGCTCCCTCGGCACTATGTGAAATGTAAGACCTGACCCCATAAGCCCCACCAAAATCAGTTGAACGATATGATTTGATTACTGAAACATTTTGGCTACGGCAAAGTTGAGCTACCTTACGAATTGTTGGACGAGTTGATTGAAAAGATTGATGAGAAAGACTAACCAAAATTGATGTGGACAGAAACATGAGCAAAGATAAAGACGACGCCTATCACAAGATCAGTGTTCCGCCTGCGACCCAACCAACTGGATGCCCTCTTGATGCTTCGTTCACACCTTTTAACGAGGACTACCTTGCTAATCCGTATCCTCAACTTGAATCGCTGATGTCGAACAAACCCATTTTCTACGCTGAAGAACTTGGCTATTTGGTTGTCACTGGCATGGAGAACGTCACGACTGTTTTAAAGAACCACGACGTCTACTCATCAGAGAATGTTCAAGACCCCATTTTCCCAGTTTGTGAAAAAGCTGCAGCAGTGATGTCTGCCGCCGACTACAACCCCAAAGCAGTGATGTCGAATTGCCAGCAACCAGACCACACTCGAATACGCAAGTATACCCGTGATGGTTTTAACGCGCGGCGGATGAAGCTACTTGAACCCTATATACGTGAGACTACCGACAATTTGGTCTCTCAAATGATACAAGGTGGCAACCAGTCGGAAGTGGTTTCTTCGCTATCGCATGCACTGCCGGGCCGCGTGATATTCAGACTCATTGGATTTCCAGAAATTGACGATGAGCAGCTAATTTACTGGACTTCGAACCGTCTGATATTCACCTGGGGCAAACCCACCCATGAAGCCCAGACTCAAATTGCAGAAAACATGCTGAAGTATTGGCGGTATTGTCGCGCATTTGTTGCCCTAAGAAACGAAGCGCCCGCAGATGATCTTACGTCTGAATTACTGACAGCTCACAAAGCTAACCCCGAAGGTCTTGCTTATCGCGAGGTAGAATCGATCATTTACGGCCTGTCCTTCGCTGGGCATGAGATCGTCAGCAACTTTATATCACTAACGCTCATGAACATTCTTCCCAAACGAACACATTGGGAGGCGTTGGTCAACGACCCGTCACTTATACCTAATGCGCTGGAAGAGATGCTCCGTGTTGATTCACCGCAAACCAGTTGGCGACGCGTCGCCACTCAAGATACGCACTTAGATGGCGTCGACATTCCCAAAGGCACCAGAATATTCATCAGCCTGGGCGCCGCCAATCATGATCCGGCGCTATTTTCCGAGCCATCGGAATACAAACCAGACCGGAATAATGCGAACAAACATATCTCTTTTGGCCACGGAATTCATTTCTGTCTGGGCGCTCGTCTTGCTCGTCTTGAAGCTCAAATAGCAATTGAAACGCTCACTAAGCGACTGCCCAACCTTCGCTTGGTAGAAAACCAGAAATTGTCATTTGTGCCGAATATTACATTTCGAGGACCATCAGAACTCTACGTAGAATGGGATAGATCAAACAAATGAAAATAAATATTCAGGGCAGGGTAAACTCATCACTACTCAATCTATGAACGTCAGCGACCTAGTTGATCACGGTAATTTTTCTGCTCGACAGATAATGATTGTAGGTCTGTGTCTTATCTTCAATATGGTTGATGGTTTCGACATTACCGCAATGGCGGTGACAGCTCACCAAATCGGTGAGGAAATGGAATTGAGCGCAGACAAACTTGGACTTGTGTTCAGTTTCTCACTTGCTGGCATGATGCTGGGGGCAATGTTTCTAGCAACATTTTCCGACATCATCGGTCGGCGAACGATGATCATCATCACCCTATTACTCGTCGGCTCGACGGTACTACTGACGGCGACGGTCAACTCCTTACCCATGCTCATCGTGCTCAGGTTCATCAGTGGACTTGGTGCCGGCGCGATGTTGGCCACTGTCGCAACACTCGCCGCCGAATACAGCCCGGAGCGCTATCGCGCACTTTCGGTGACAGCGGTCACTTCAGGTTATCCCTTGGGAGCCATGATGACGGGGCTTGTTGCGTCCAGCGTCATACCTGAGTTTGGCTGGCGCGGCATGTTCATCGCAGGCGGCTCGATAACAGTAGTCATGGCCATCATTGCCTTTGTTCTCATTCCAGAGTCACTACATTTTCTCTGTAATAAACAACCACAGGGCGCATTACAAAAGGTAAACAAAATCATTGCAATGTTTGCGATTCAGCCTTTGTCCCAGCTACCAACAATAGGGTTAGACAAAGAAAAAACTGAAGCTGATCACGCAAGTAGCCTGCAAAAAGTCATGTCACTGCTAACGCCCGAATTAAGACGTTCTACGCTGATGCTCTGGGGAACATTTTTCCTCTGTATTAGCACACTTTACTTTCTGATGAGCTGGACACCTAAACTCATTATTAACCTTGGTTACGACGCAGCCGCTGGCAACCTCGCATTTACATTATTCAATTTCGGTGGAGTTCTTGGGATATACACGCTCGGTTGGCTAGCAACCAAGTGGTCACTCTCTACCCTGATTAGTATCTTTGCGATTAGCGCTGCGATATTCATGTGGTTCTTTGCTGCAGCGGCATCGTTTGACGCGGGTAAAACAATCCTTATGGCGCTCATTTTTGTTATTGGCATCAGTTTACAAGGCGGGTTCACCGGCTTGTATGCCGTGGCTGCCAAACTCTATCCTGCGGAGATCAGAAGCACAGGTGTCGGCTGGGCAATTGGCCTTGGACGTTTTGGCGCCGTACTTGGGCCAGGCATTGCGGGCTACATGATTGCGATGGGTGTTTCCATCACTGCAAACTTCTTGGTGTTTGCGATACCCATGTTAATCGGCGGAATTCTAGCCTATAAATTGCGCGTGACTTAAAGACTTAAGAACCAACCGCATCAAGAAGATATTTGGGGTCAGATATATGGGATATATGGGGTCAGCGTAAAAACCACGCGTTTTTCGTCGTTCTCTAGACCTTCGCTGCGCTCTCGGAGTCTTTACTCTGACCCCAAACATCCTTTAGGGTCAGAGTAAAAACTCTCAACAGCTATTGGAGTTTGTGCTCTGACCCCAATTACCTTTTCAAGGCATGTCTCTTTACAGCTGACTCTCGGCGGTCACTTGAATGTTTGAGATCTTGTAGGTGTTCGTGACACCACATAAGCCACCCCAGGATACGGCATTATTCCACCATGGCACAAAATCCACAGTAGGACTGTAACCTTGCCACAGTGAGACATTTATCCAATATCCATTAGCCATGCTAGTCGCCAAATCGCTTATTGGCATGCTCTCGGTAGAGCCCAGAGCGCCACCACCAGAGGCGCTGTTATACACCTCGACACTCCCGCTATCCTGAGAATAGGTCACTACCATTGCAGGGACACTGCCATAAGTAAATGTGGCCACCACATCAAAGGGTTTACTCATGTCAATTACGTCGACCAGGCTGTGCAGCCCATTGGGGAGTGTTCCAAACGGGGTGCCGTAATCAGCGTTACTCACCGAAGCGGGCATGGCTGAATAGTTGAAGCCCGCGGTATTGGCGGTTTCAGCAAAGGCGTATTCAAAGCGTTGATTGGTATTGGTGCCGCCACCTAAATGCAAGGTCGCTTGTGTTATCTTGTTGCCGTTTGTTTCCAGGAAGTCAATCTCGCGACAGTTCCATGCAGCATTATTCCCGCCAGCATCACAGTAGTTGTCACCCTTTGGCTGAAGGGACGGGTTCTCCGGGTTGGACACCATGTAAAACGTTGCGTTGACATAATTTTGCGTCATTTGCGAGAGATCAACAGTGGCCGAAATCTGACTGATATTCTTATAGCCTTCATTCGACACAACTCTTCCGGCATCAGAACCAGACAATACCGTGGATAAGGTCACGGAATTGCCGCTAATCTGCGGTGACCCTTGGCCGCAAGCACCGCCCCCGTCATTGGTGAATGATGGGGTAAACACCGTTTGTGTCGCGCCATTCACAGCGGTCGCTGGCGTTGTACCAGTGTCTGTTCCATTTCCGTTTCCGCCGCTGCAGCCGGCCAGCTCAAGAACAATGACAACACATAACGCTGTTTGAAGAGATGCTTTATACATGATGTTCCACCGTTTCATTTAGATTCAAAATTCCTAGCGACAGGGCGACTGATCGGCGATGACCGTTCTTTGGACGTCGCGACAATCCTTGCCAAAGTTCTCGTCTACGATCGACAGGTCGTTGTCATCCGTCTTGCCGTCGAAGTCCATGTCACACCAGCTTGACTGCCCGGGCTCACTTCCGCCGGTAGCTTCGGTGGCGAACTTCTCGACGCACGCCCGATCCTCATCGTTCACGATCGCATCGAGCGTGCCATCACCCAGACAGTAGACCTGGCCATTGGCTGCCGTATTGTCGCCAATCACGGAGTTGAGAACGGTCTCCATTTCATTGAAGAGCGCAGCGCAGTTCTGCTGCTCCGCCTGACTCAGTGTGCCCGCCAGCAGGTCGTTCTCATTCTGGCCCGAGGGGCGATCAATGCGGGGCAGCGTTGGATTCTGATTGACCTGGTAGAACTCCCAGCTGACGACTTCTTCTGTTGGCCCATCCCCGCCAGTGCAGTTCTCGACGAGTAAGCGATTCAGCTTGTAGTTGTCATTGCGCGTCGACCAGCCGGCGCGAGCCACGATCACCATGGCTTTATCCGGCGTGGCCGGCGACGCATTCTCCTGAACTTCACAGCAACTGGCGAAGCCCTCTGGCGGCACGCCATCGACAGTACTTCCCGGCCCATACCACACCCCACTCTCCAGTTCGCAGATCTCCTCGCTGGTGAAGAGAATGTCGGTGCAGGCAAATTCCGACCCGAGATCAAGGACACAGGGTGATAGTTCCACACCCGGCGCCTTCAGCGAGATCCCTATCTCACTAAAATTCGATGTCCGGATCTCCGGGGGTGAGGGTTCGGTCAAATAGGGCAGCATGGATTGAGCATCGAGGATATGTGTGTCCGGCACGATGCTGTGCACATCGACGCCTCCGATCTCGCCCCAGAGCTCGAAGAGGTCGACCACGTTGATCATGTGGTCGTCCATGGTTCCCCTGTTATCGCTGTGGACGAGGGGCCCGGTTGCCGCCATTCCAACCCAGACTCCCGTCTGGTAGGGGGTGCCCTTCGAATGGGTCGGATCGAACGGCAACTTCACGCTGGTAAAGAACGTGCCGTTGTCACCGACCCAGACGATCATCGTATCGGAGCTGCCGGGGTCGTAATCCAGATTGCCGTCGGCGTCGCGGTTGGCGATGCCGGTTTCCACCAACAGGCGCCCGATTTCCTTGTCCATTGCCTCAGCCATATCATTCCCGAGAATGCGTTGACCGGCCAGGTCGGCAGAGGCGCAGCCCAGCTTGCTATTCAACAGAGGGTCCGGCTCAGGCAGCAGCGCGTCCGGTGCCTGCTGATACGGCGTATGAATTGCGTTATAGCTCAGCGTCGCCATCCAGGGTTTTGTCCCCTTCTGTTGCTCCTTGATCCAGCCGATAGCGGCGTCAGTCGTTTGACTGGTGGCGTACTCCCTTTTGGTGTCCGAGGTGACCAGTGTTGGAGCGGATGTAGCCCCCGCGTGGTACTCGCTGCTGTCGATGACGGTATGCGGCCAGACGTAGTAGCCGTTGGTGCTTTCAAAATCGAGCTGAGGCGGCAACTCAGCCTGGCAGGATTCACCGCGCAGAAACAGGCCTCCATCCTCCATGCACGTCCTGCCGGGCGCCGGGTGCTCGAGACCCGGCACCAGTTCCGAGCAACTGAACCCCCCGGATTGTGCAGCGTCCATGACGTAGCAGGCTCCCGTGATTTCCGCAGGATCGAACCCGCAGGAGAAGGGTGCGTCTTCAGTCGTCGCGCCGCCTGCCGTTACATCGATGGAAGGTGGGGATGCAAACAAGTTCCCATCGTAGTAATCCCAGCCAGCGAACCCGGGGGCCAGATCTCCGAACGGATTGTTGCTGGGGCCGCCAAGGTGATACTTGCCGAACAGGCCACTCGTGTACCCCGCCTCGCGCATCACCATCGGCGTAGTCGTTTCAAAGGACGACAACTGGCTATTGGCCAGATCCTCGTCGAGGATCGCCGCATAGACACCGGTTCGCAGAGGGTAGCGCCCTGTGAACATAGACACGCGACTGGATGAACACTCCGGCGTCGCCCACGCATTGCGGAAGCTTACGCCACTCGCTGCGAGGGCATTCAGGTTCGGTACTTGCGGGGGGGTGACGCCGCCGTAGCCGAAGTGGACCGACTGATCGACTCCCCAATCATCGAGGATGATAAAGATGATATTGGGTTTCTGCTTGAGGACTGGTTGAGAACCGCTGTCGCTGCTGCTGGAGCAAGCGACTTGCGTAGAGAGCATCAGGAACAGGCTAAGAAAACAAATATATTTCATGCGTTCAATGCTATTTTAATTATCCAAGTATAGGAGATATAAGCAGATGTGTCGAGGACACGAATATGCGTCCCAGCTGACGGGGTATTTGGGGTCAGAGCAGAAACTCTCAGCAGCTATCGGAATTTGAGGATAGCGTTTGTACACTGACCCCAAATTTCCTGGAGTTTTTACTCTGACCCCAATTACCTCTCGGACGTGGCCAGCCCATTGATATATCCGCTCACTTCGGCTTGGCGATTATCCTTTCACCTAATGTAGATTAGATATCGTCACTTCGCTATCGCTCCGTGTTCTGATTTCCAAGGTGAGAAGCGCACAACGAATCCGGATCAATCCTTGGTCAAATAAAATTTTTTATCCTTGACTAAGAATAGCAAGCTCAATAAATTTATCCACTAAGTTAGACCTGATGTCATTCACCTAACGCTCGCTCTACCGCTCGCTGAAAGACCATTTCATCGGGACTAATACCTGTCCAAGCTTCAAAAATTTGCATTGCCAATTGCACCAACATATCCACGCCATCGACTACAGAACAGCCGTTCTCAAGAGCTGTGGCCAAAAATGCGGTAATTCTAGGGTTGGTAATGACATCGACCGCAGTTGCGTCTGCTGACAATGTACTCCAATCAATTGGGATGGATTCGCATTCTGGAAAAGCACCGAGATGAGTCGCGTTAAGTACAATTTGTACTCCTTCAGGGAGCGCTATATTGCTTGTCCAAGCAACCCATTCGGTAGGAACTCCAGTCGCACGTTGCACCATATCAGCAACTTCAACTCCTTGAGATTCTCGACGGGTAATTATAGTTAAATGTGAAACTCCTGCACGCGCAATCTCAACTGCCATAGCGCGCCCTGCACCACCTGCGCCCAGCATAACAGCACGCTTCCCAGAAATAGAAGTTACTTTCTCAATGGCTTTGACTACACCTTTCCCATCATTATTATGACCAATCATACGCCCATCTTCAAAGGTAACATAATTAGCCGCCCCAATTACACCCACGTCATCATCAAAACCGTCAAGAGTGGGTATAACCTCTATTTTATAGGGAACAGTAATACAAAAACCAGCAAACCCCATCGCTTTGGCGCCGGCTATTGCTGCAGGAATTTCGAGAGCGGAATTTATATTCATTTTCCAGAATTGCCAATTAAGCCCATAGTGTTTATAAACGTCATCAAACATTCGGTCTATGGGATTTTCAGCAACTGGATGACCAAACATTCCAGTCATTTGTTTTTGTGGAGCAATAAAATTGTTTTGCATTGTTATTACCTATCGCGGATTCAAATTCCAAGTGCATCACAGGTTAGGCTGCTAACGCAGCCCTATGATCGTTCATTATCTGGGCTGGAGTTTTAAAGTCCAGGTCTTTTCTTGGTCGAGAGTTAAGCCGCCTCAGTGCCCGCTTCACCTCTATCTGCTCAACCTTCTTGAAGTCCGTGTTCTTTGGAAAGTATTGTC
>Ga0209491_10007749_pt1 | contig 13994 bp, 15 predicted proteins | sample BON02_FD_187213 | JGI IMG/M metagenome (GOLD analysis project Ga0209491, IMG submission 187213) | Freshwater microbial communities from Lake Bonney liftoff mats and glacier meltwater in Antarctica - BON-02 (SPAdes) (version 2) | ecosystem: Environmental > Aquatic > Freshwater > Ice > Glacier... | reverse complement strand
GCCCCTTACGGTGCGGAGGGGAGGGAGGGAGGGGGGGAGAGGGGGAGAGAGGGTCAGACAAAAATGACAGAAGCCAATGCTCATCTGCCCTCCCTTCCTCCCTCCCTCCTTCCCTCCTTTTCAGAGTGCTGCCAACAAGGACGACCCTCGCCTTCTCCGCTCTCTATGTCATCGCTCATCTCCCCTCCCTCCCTCCCTCCCTCCCTCCTTCCCTCCTTCCCTCCTTTTCAGAGAGTTGCCAACAAGGACGACCCTCGCCTTCTTCGACTCTGGACACACGTCGCTCTCTATGTCATAGCTCATCCCCCCACCCACCCTCCCTCCCTCCCTCCCTCCCTCCTTCCTTCTCTTGACAGAGCACGGCCAACAAGGACGACCCTCGCCTTCTTCGACTCTGGACGCACGTTGCCCTCTATGTCGTCGAGACGGAGGGAGGAGGAGGGTGGGAGGGAGGGAGGGAGGGAGGGGCGCTGGCCGGGCAGCCGCCAGGGGTGGAGGCGGCGGTGTGGGAGATTGTGAGGCGATATATGCAGGTAGGGAGGGAGGGAGGGAGAGAGGGAGGGAGGGAGGGAGGGACGTAAGGAGGGAAGGAAAGAAACTGTGTCCACTAACCCTCCCTCCCTCTCTCCCTCCCTCCCTCCCTCCCTCCTCCTAGGTGCTGATGCGGGAAGCCACCCACGTGCCCCTTATTGCCCTTTACGCTTCCTTCCTTCCCACGGAGGCAAGGAGGAAGGCCTTCGCTGCTCACTTGGAAGAGGTGCACGCCTCGAGCTTGAGAGCTGCTTGTTTAGAGCAAGCTTTCCTATTCATGGATAGTGAGGATGTGGGGGTGGTGGTGGCCGAGGTAAGGAGGGAGGGAGGGAGGGAGGGAGGAAGGGCCGTGAATGGTAGGACAAGCAAGAGGAGTATGTCATCAGCAGCAGCATCCTTACATGTCTTCCCTCCCTCCCTCCCTCCCTCCCTCCAGGTCCTCGACCACTACCGGCACGAAGACGATTCCTCCCTCTCCGCCCTTCTCTCGTCCCTTGCTTCCTCCCTCCCTTCCTCCTCCACCCGTGCAGGGAGGGTAGCAGCACAGAGAGAGCTGTTGGCCCTCCCTCAGGAGGTAATGGAGGGAAAAGAGTTGCAGAAGTTAGGAGATGTCGAGACGTTCAGGGTTAAGGTAGGGAGAGAGGGAGAGCGGGAGGGAGGGTGGGTTGCGCGTCTTCTCACACGTCTGATTCTCGTACTGCTTTTTGCCCTGACTCGCCCTCTCTCCCTCCCTCCATCCTTCAGGCCCTCGAGTGGCTTCAAGACCCCCGCCTCCGCCGGCAAGCCATCGTCCACCTCACCGCCTTCCTCCGTCGCGCCGTCTTCGCCACTGCCCGCTCTTCTTCTGACGAGGTACGTCCTCCCTCCCTCCCTCCCTCCCTCCTTCCCTTCCCCCTTTGCTTCCATTCTCTTTCCACGCCCTTTCCGCCCTCCCTCCCTTCCTCCCTCCCTCCCTCCCTACCCCCCTTTGAAGTTCATTCCTACAGACATTTGCTCTCATCGTTCTTCTCACGCTTTCTCCTCCCTCCCTCCCTTCCTCTCTCCCTCCCTTCCTCCCTCCCTCCCTCCTTCCCTCAGCGCGAACAAGGCGTCATCTTTTCCGATACTCTTCTAGCCCTCCTCCGCTTCGGGGACGGCGTGCTCCTGACGAAGGACAAGGAAAGGAGGGAGGGAGGGGTGGAGCAGACGATTGCCGGGACAGGGAGCTTGTTTTTTGACTCACATGTGGAGGAGTGGGAGAGCTGGCGGGTAGGAGAAAGGAAGGAGGGAGGGAGGGAGGGAGGGAGGGAGGGCGTGAAAATAATATTCATAAGTAGTCGTCTTTACCATGTATCTGACCATTCTTTCCTCCCTCCCTCCCTCCCTCCCTCCCTCCCTTTCTCAGCAACTGGGTGCAGCGCAAGCAGCTTTCATTGAGTGGAAGAGCACAGAGTCGGCTTTCGAGGCGCAACGACGGCACGTGCAGCAGATGGTGGAGAGCGCGGCGACACAGCAAGTGGTAAGTTTTTCATTTTTGTTCGCCCCTCCCTAAGATGGGGCATATTCAAATATTCTTACGTTCACTATCCTTCCTTCCGTCTTTTCTCCCCTCCCACAGCAACAACAAGTCTTAGACTTCTCCATCCAAGGCTTGGTGGATGAGGTGGGGCATCTTGCCTCGATAGCTTTGGACATGGCGAAAGCGATGATCAAGGCGGCCACGGTTTTGATGTCGATTATTCAACGAGCAGGTAGGGAGGGGGGGAAGGGAGGGAGGGAAGGAGAGAGGGGAGGGGCCTGCGTATGTACCTTTTAGGCATTCACCGTCTCCGTCGCTCACCCTTCCTCCCCTCCCTCCCTCCCTCCCTCCCTTCTACACAGACATCTGGCTCTCCTCTGGCCTTTCCGACGAGACCCTCGCCTCCCTCTCCTCCTCCCTCACCCCTCGTTCACCACCCCAAGGAGGGAGGGAGGGAAGGAGGGAGGACGTTGTCTACAATAACGATGTGGAGGCCTCTATTTTCCGACCGAAGGCTCTGAGGGACCGTGAGCAGGAGCTGCGGCAGCTCAAGGCGACTTGTTTGCCCGAGCTGGTGCATTTGCTGCATCAGGTAAGAGAGAGAGGGAGGGAGGGAGGGAGGGAGGGAGGAGAAGGAGATCGTTGTTTGTACTGATTTCTTGCTCCTACTTCTATTCGCGGTCTTCTTCCAAGCCGGCTTACCTATCCCACACTCCCTTCCTTCTATCATCACAGACCCTCCACGATACAGGTCGCTGCGTCGAGGACGCCTTCGTCTCACACTCCGCCGTCGGTCACTCCCTCACCTCCCCCTCCCTCGCCGCTGCCTCCTCCTCCTCGTCCTCCACCTCCTCCTCAGCCACCACCCCCGAAGCGGCCGCCAAGCGCGCACAAGAAGCCAACGCGAACGCCGATCGTTTCCGAGAATTGGCCTCAAAGTGCTACATGTGGAGTCTACAGGTAGGAGAGGCAGTGGCAGATCCCCGGACTAAGCTACACGAGTATTTCCCTCGAGGTCGGTTTGCGGCCCCGCCGGCGCAGGCTTCGTTGTTGAAGGAGGCTTTTACGTTGGAGGAGCTGATGGGGTGTGTGGGTGGGTCGGGGCGGGCGTTGCTCCGGTTGTTGCGGCGGACGGAGTGGGCAGAGTTGGCCAGGACGGCGAAGGAGGATGCGCCATGGGGGCAGCAGGAGGGGGGGGAGGAGGGAGAGGAGGAGGAAGGGGGGGTTGCGATGGTGGTGGGGTGATGTGGGGAGGAGAGGGATGAAAGAAGGAGGTTGGGGCCGTAGAAAAAGAAGTACGCAGAATGAAGAACGAAGAGAAGAAGGAAAAAGTATGGCAACAAACGGATACGACAACAAAAGGATTTGCAGCGAAACAGAATTTTCTGCGTTTAGGTTCTTGATTCTTTATACTCAATTACTTTATTGATTTCCTCTTTGTCTCAGAAGTAATCGAACAGCGCTCCTGTGTTTTGTTCTTATCTTTGTTGCTGGTAAAAAGCTCTCACCACCTCTCCATCTGAGCCGGCCTTACATTTCAACAAATGTGGACTTAATCATCGACACAATCCAGCTCGGCCTCTCCGAGCAAGGCCCTCAGTTCGGGCGAGCGCTCCACTGCCAGCCCCCAAGGGGTGTCGCACCGTCGCACTAAGAGAAGAAGTTGAGCGTGCGAGACCATGGGAAGCCTTCGCCGATAGCGTCAATGAAATTGCTTATTGAGCAATTGTTCACCTTGCGAGTGTCAAAACGCTTCACATTGGGATACGCCCCCCGCCTCACTCCGTCCATTAGAGCAAGGGTGCGATTCAATTCATCCCGTTTATCTTCTCCCTCTCCTCCTTCGAACTTTAGAAGCTTGAGGGCTCCGCCCTTGTGCGTGGAGGTGAGCACTGCTTCCATCCAGGCGCGGATATCATCTTCAAATAATAACTCATGAAGGTAAGCGAACGCGTCGGCTTGATAAATGGTGCCCAGATGAGAGAGGACCGAAGGATCACCCTCGAGCACATGCAGAAAATGTAGATTGGGAGCGCAATTCTCAACCAAGGCCTCTGCTAAGGGCGGTATGTGGTGTCCATCACACATCAAACCGCTAAGAGGGTCGTCGCCCGGGCTGGCGAAAGTAGGCTGCAAATGCCCTTCCCTGCATGTCCATGTCTTCCACAACATAATATGTGTTTATGTCCTGCAAAGAACCGTAGATAGATAGACTGAGCAGGTCTGAGAGCGGTCCCGCTTTTTCTTGCTCTGGCACCGGGTGATACATATACAGGTTCTCGATCATGACTTGGGAGGAATCGGAACGAGGACTCGGACACTGCTCTAGATAAAGCCGGTGCTTGAAAGCTTTAGCTAGGCCACCTGCGAGACACGGTGCTGGTGCTGGTGGTGGATGTGGTAAGGGGGTGGGTGGTGGTGGTAGGAAGAGGAGAAGGAGGAGGAAGCTGCGGCGGCTGCTGCTGCCGCCACGGCTGCGTGGAAGGGGAGGGCTGCTACTGCGTTGTTGGTGTTGTGGGGTAGCAGTTGCTGCTGCTGCTGCTGCTGCTGCTGCTGTGCTTGCGGCTGCTGAGAAGAGGGCACCGTGGTCGTGGGTGGTGGGGGGAGGAGGAGGAGGAAGAGGAAGGGCGACGAATGGGCCGCTCTTCCCCTTGGCCAGCCAGGCATGTTTCGCTCCATCCTTATTCAGACAACTCGGCGCTGGCTGCTGCTTGAGCTTCACCTCCTCCTCCTCCTCCTCCTCCTTCTCCTCCTCCTCCTTCTCCTCCTCCTCCTCCTCCTCCTCCTCCTCCTCTTCCTCCTCCTCCTTGGAGTGTCCCATTGTCCCAGTGGATGCCCGCGCTTGCTGCTTCCTTCCCTTCTTCAACTCCCGCACTAGCACAATTCCCCTCCTTCCTTGTCCTAGTTGTGGGCAAGGCGGGGCCTGCTGCCTGCTCTGCGTCCTCCTCCTCTTCGTCCTGCACGTGGGACACCAGCACCGTAGTAGCAGCCACAGGCGTCACTGGGTATTGATAAGACGCATACACGGGCCCACTACAACTACTGCTGCTGCTCGTGCTGGTAGTGACCAGGGCCGCGGGAGGTGCTGCCCTCCACCTTGTTGTTTCTTAGCTTTCCGCAAGGTCTGCCCAATCAGGGGGCTACCCAGTCTCGTCCAATCACTGTCCGGAGCGTGGCCGCGCATACTCCTGTGGGGTTGGGGTGGTGCATGATCAAGGAAAAAGACGTGGGTGGGGTGCGTGGAATGATGTGGGTCGAGGCTCTTATCATCATCATTATGGGCTTGTGTGGACCGACCTCAAACGACCTCAAACGGTCGGGTAGCTCTCTCGAGCTTGGCAGTTGGGAGGAGCGAGAGGAGTGTCTCTCTTAAGCATGTGGGTAGGGCATTTGGCAAGCCCTTTGGTTGTTGCATGTTCGCTTGGGCCCGGTGTGGGCCACGGAATGGCCGTTTAGCGATAGGAGGGGCTTTCCGCATTGTGAGCCTGAGTTGTAGCGATGCCTTGTGTTTGGCTCTTACGCGTCCTGTACGCACACGACATGAAAGTATCAAGTGACTTGGATACCATTAGGAGGCGTGCTTTGCCTTTGCGTTGCTTGTCTCCGCCTGCTTATCACAGGCACCCCGGTTGCTTACCCGGATAGCTCTGACGCTTTCACTTATACAGGTACACACACTCACCAAAAAAGACGTTGGGATGGGCCGGCGGCCGTTCCCAATTCGAAACCAACACGGCCGTTCACACGCCTCGCAAACACGGCAAACACAGCACCCTGCACCACCACCACCACTACCAGTTTCCATGCCGGCAGTTATTCTAACTCGCTCATCCCCCCCCCCCCCCCCCCCACGCACACACTGCCTAATCATCGGTCTTTCACTGCAGCAAGCCTTGCAGTTGCAGTGAGGTGATGGCCCCCATAATCATTCTCTCCCAACTCTGCTTCAATCCAAATCCACACGCCTCTTGTCCTGTCCCTTGGGGCTGCCCATCCCTTTGTGAGGCAAACCACTGACTGACCAATCCACACCATACACACACACGACAGAGTGTGAGACGAGCCGCGTGTGAGACGAGCCAGAACAATGGTGTCTGCCGCGTCGTCGACGCCCCCTTCGGGCTGGCGAAAGCGATGGCTGGCCCTCTTTGTGGCGCTGGCCGTGGCGGGGCTGGTAGTAGGCTTGATCGTGGCCTTCAAGCCCGAGGCCCACTACGGCCACAAGACGCAGGATGGAGACGCCTTGAGCATCCTTGGCGTGGTCCCTGTGACGGTGGACAAGGCGATGGAGACGCTGCCGACCACCATCACCACCACTTCAACGCAGGAGGCTCCTGTGGCTCCTGCTGCACATGCGGCTCCCATCGTGCCTGCTGCTGCGGCCGACAAGCCCCTGCCCGGCCTCGTCAAGAACGCCAACGCCGATTTGCTCGCGGGCTTGCTGAACGGCCAGAACAAGGGGCCCGCCGCCAGCAGCAGCACCACCACCCAGGCGAATGGCTCTGCCTCCTCCGATCAGCAAAAGGAAAAGGCGGCCTTTCTCCAGCAGCTGGTGCAGGCCACGAACGTCCTGAGCGCCGCACCCCTGAAAGGTGGGTGCATGGCCACCGATGGCCTGGAGCTGCGCCGCATGGTGGAAGACGTCAATGCCTGCACGATCATCACCCTCATCCCCGGCAAGATCTACAACGTGGCGCTCGAGGGCAAGGCCGACGACATCACGGTGCGCTCCCGCAAGGTGATCATCGGCAACCCCATTGCCGTGCCCACCATCGACGGCACCGCCAGCAAGCGCATCTTCCACGTGGTGGCAGGCGGCTCCTTGGATCTTCAGTTTCTGCGCACTTACCGGGGCAGTGGTGAGCTCATTGCCACCATCCCCGTGCTACGGGGCGGCTCTGCTTTGGTGGAGCTTGGGGGCCGCTTCTCGGCCTTTGGGGTGATCTTTACGAATGCGCCGCCTGCGGGCGTGCCGGCTGTCCTGGTGTCGCCTGACCTTTCGCGGGCCGTCCGCGTGTTTGGTGGGCAAATATACAACGCGGGAGGCATCATGACCATTACGCTCTCCCACTTCTGGGTGCTGCAGCCGGGTGTCCTGCTCCGTGAGATATACGTTATAGGAGGAGATGTACTTCAGATTTCCGGAGTGGCCGTCTTTTCCGGTTGCACGTTCACCAACAGCCAGCTCTTTCTCAATGGCCTTGGTTCAGGCTATCAGGTGGCAGTGCTCGCGGGCGTGCTCATTTGCTCTGGAGTGACATTCACGGTGAACATGCTGGCCATCAACGTAAGTCAGTCATTCTTCCCTACCTCTTGTGAGAGACAGTTCTTTTTACTCACCCATCCGTCCACCTACCCACCCACCCACCTGCCCCAAAAACAGTGCACTGGTGCAGGAATTTTGACCTTCGTAGGCGGCGGCGTGGCCATTTTCTCGGGGTGCACTTGGATTGCCAACGCCGGGGCGCTGTCGTACTTTGGGAGCGGGGTACGTATCAATCGGTGGCTGTGTGTGTCGATGGGTGGGTGCGTGTGGATGCGGCAAAGTGCATGCGATTTCTTTTTGTTTGCTAACCCATTCATCCCATTCATTCATGCATTCATCTTCTCACCCATTGGGTAGCGGTGTGTGTCGATGGATGGTTGCGAGTAGATGCGGCGAAGTGGATGCGCTTTATTTTTGTTTGCCCACCCATTCATCCTATTCATTCATGCATTCATCTTCTCACCCATCCCTCCACCCATCGACCGCCGCTCGACGACTAGATTATGGTGTTTGTAGGTGGAGGTACGCTTGTGATTTCGGGCGGTGCCATGGGCATTAATTTAGGTGTGGGCACCCAGATTGGCACGGGCATGATGATCAGGTAAGCATGTATGAAGTCTTAATTGAGCAGATCTACCTATGGCACCAATAAATGACAAAATACCGACGAAATCTATAATAAGCCAAAACCGATATTTGAAAAATTGATAGTATCCTAAATATATAATTAGGTGCTAAAGCAAAAACAGAATAATAATCTACAGCCCCGATAGTTACAAAAATACAAAAAATACCTAATGCAAGACCAAAATCACCAATACGATTCATAAACATCAGCGTGGGCGGGGCCACCACAACATTTACGGGCCTTACGCAAGAGGTCAGCACGGGCGTGGATTATACGAGCGGCTCGGGGGTCTTCAATTGGATTGGGGCGGGGAGCGCGGTCTACGTGGGTTTTACCCAGTCGCGAAGCATTGGGACGGTGGGCGTGTATTCCATCGGCGGCAATGTTTGCATGGGGGCCGGCGACTTGGTCATCGTGGGCGCAGCCACCACCAACAACTTTGGGGTGGCGGCCCTTGTGCTCGTGGGGGCGAATTGGTTCGTGGGAGCGGGGATTCTGGTGCAGATCGGCTGCCCTTTTGCCATCAACGTGGGCGTGCTGTGGGCGACGCTCATTGGCATCGACGGGTTTGTGGGCGCAGGCCAAGCGGTCGTCGGTTACAGCCCGTATTCTCTCAATGTCGGCAAGGCCTACCTGAACCCCAATGCCTCGCTCTACGTGGTCAACGGTGCCAAGGTAAACCCCAGTGTGACCAATTGGAAGATCGACAAGGCCGGCAACGTCGTGCCGTGGGGCAAGAACAAGACGCGTCTACTGCTGGCAAAGGAGGAGGAGGGGGAGGCGGTGCCGCCCGCGGCGACGTCGCTGAACATTCTGCAGGGCACCAACGTCAACCAAGGCAACCCCGGCGCCATGCTCGCGCAGCTGCAGGGCTCGGCTTTGGGGGAGGGCATGCCGCTCTTGGAGACGGTGTACGCCACCGTGAACGGCGACGGCACCACTTGCAACGCCTGTGGCTTCCAGGGCGACGTGGCCAAAGAGTTTATGGGGGAGGCGGCGGGGGCCTGCAGCAAGACGGAGGGTGCCGCGGCCGCGTGCTCGCTGCCCGGTGTTCAGGTGACGCGGGGGGACAACACGACGGGGCCGTTGCCCGCGTGGATGCTCAAGGCCGCGGGGCAGTTCGACGGGTCCAGCAACAAGACGACGCTGCTGGATTCGAGCGTCGTCAGCACTGTCTTCAAGGTGGGGTGCTCACCGGCGGCTGCGAAGGGCGCAACGACGGCACTGACGCGCTGCCTGGACGCCGCGGCTGTGGCCAATGCCATCAAGGCCTCGCTGGCCACCGACTGCGCCCGCGTGAACCTCCAGGCCAAGAACGCCGCGATGCACCCGGACATTGAGATGCAGGACAATTGGGCCGAGTTCTTTGCCGACTCGGCGCACACGGACGTGTACGACTTGGCCTTCACCACGCACGATGCGGCCTGCACGGCCCAGGTCACGGAGTGGGTCAAGGGCTTTGCGCCCGAGGAGTTCTTGGACACGCTCGACGCGCCCGGGGACGTCCGGCTCGAGGCCACGGGCGTCGCTCTGGAGACGGTGCACAGCATCAAGGGCATGGACCAGGCCGGGGCCGCCAAGCAAGTCCTCGCCAATATGGTGGCGGCGGTCGCCGAGACGGGTCTGCCCACTGTGCTGGTCCAGGGAAGTGGCAGCGCGGTGGGCCGGCTTGCCCTGCCCAAAGTGGCCTCGGGCACCACGGCGAACGTGGCGCTGGCCAACTTCTTTAAGGACAAGCCTGTGTCGATGGAGCTCACAACCAAGTGCACGGCGGCAGCGGCCAAGGACACGGTTGTGGCCCTGGGCTCGTTTGCGCCCGCGGACCAGCTGGCCGTGCCCATTCCGGCCGGAACCCGCCCGGGAACCTACTCCCTCCGCGCCACGCAGAATGGGCTCTCCTGGTGCTCCCAGCCCGTCGACATTTATTGAATGGGTAGAATAGGATAGGGCCATTAGAGGATAGGATAGGATAGGGCCATTAGATGAATGAGACTGGAAGGATAGGATAGGATAGGGCCATTAGAGGGACCGGCGGTTGTGTTGCCATGCGGGATTCAAGGGATTTGTCTCTGTGTTTGAATTGATTGGGGAGGACTTGCATGTCTAATCCATTCCTTTTTCTTATTTACAGAGGGTTGGCGGGCGCTGTGTGAGTGCTTTGGAGACAAAAGAGAGCAGAGAGGTGCTCCTAGACCACCTCGACAGCATTTTGCCTGAGAAGGGGTGGTGCAGTAGATATGCATTGAAGTATATGTGAAAAGAGGAAAGCAAAAGCATAATAAATAGTGATGAAGCCTCTAACACCATATAGGGGCGAAGGGAGGAGAACGAACGAACGAGCGAAGCAAAGATATAACTAAAACGTGGAGATAGGTGCATTCCGTGCTTTTATGAGGAGCCCTTTATGTGTCGTCTCCTACTTCCTTTCCTTCTGACCCCTGCCTTGTTTCTCTTGCTCTCTGGCTGGCTATGGTTGCCTCGTTTCTGGCATTCATTCATTCATGCATTCCGCTGTCGCTCATATTTTCTTCCTACCCCTCCCATTCCACGCATCGTCCCATGGCACGCATCGTCGCCTTCATCACGCACCCTCTTTCCTCCCTCCGCATCTACTCCTCCTCGTCCTTCCCCTCGCCACCACCGCCACACCCTCTCCCCTCCCTCTCCCCCCCTCCCTTGTACAGGAACGCAACGCACCACATGGAGAAGACGAAGCGCAGGTACCTCACGAAGCTCGCTCAAGTCCTGGCCCTCCTGCCGCGGCCCCCTCCCTCCGTCCCTCCGTCCCTGCCCGCCTCACCACCAAAGATGCGTTCCGTCGTTTTTTGCTGCGGGAGGCAGGGGCCTGGCGAGTATTTAGGAAAGTGTTTGAGAAGAGGGAGGGGGGGAAGGGGTCCCAACTTCTTGTAAAGATAATCAGCAGCAAGATGTTGTTGAAGTGAATGGGAGTGGAGCTAGAGGAGGAAGGGAGGGAGGCAGCGCTAACTCGGTTGGTGCCAGCGCAGGAAGAGACGAAGCAGGAGGACGACGACAAAGGTGAGGACGAAGACGGCGAGAATGAGCTGGCATTTACTATTCGGCCTAAGCGCGCAAGCAGCAGCCGCAGTACTACCACCACGAAGAAGCAGCAGCAGCAGGGGCAGCGGTAGCGCCTCGATTCCTGCCTCATCCGCGTCATGGCGACGTGCCCTCCCTCCCTCCCTCCCTCAAGCGCTGGGTCGCTCGCCGCGTGCAACAAGACCGCATCGTCAAGACCGCCTACAACAAACTCGTGAAAGTGAGACACATCCTCGCCTCCCTCCAGCCCTCCCTCCCCTCCTCCCGGTTTTCCACCCCTGCCTCTCTTCAAGCGGCCTTCCTTCAGCCCGCTGCTCAGCAAGCGCTGCTGCTCTTTTATAGGCAGAACAAGGCGGGGAGGAAGGCCGGGACGACCGTTGGAAACGCCCTTATGTCCTTTAAGACTTTCCTGCAGATTGCGAGGCCAGAGCTGAGGGAGGGCGGGAATGAGGGAGAGAGGGAGGACAGGGTCGTGGCTGTGGGCGGAAGGGACGAGGAGTGGGAGGGGTGGCAAGGGGAGGAAGGAGTGGGAGAGGTGGCAAGGACGAGCACGTCCATAATTTCTGCAAGGTACAGGCCACGAACCCACACCGCAAAGCTTCCTGTACGTTGGACAATCTCTGGTGTCTCGAGGTAAGAGGCGATGTGACGATGCAATGCGGTGGGCAGGTCCGTGAAGAAGGAAGCAGGGGTGGGTGGAGGGACTGGAGGTGCGTTCTGCACGGCCAGGGACGACGACGCTTGGCCGGCCGAGGCCATGCTGTTCGAGGAGAGCTAGTCCACTAGATGTGCGTGCCTGTGGTCAGGTGTGCGTGTGTGGAGAGGTGCATGAGATGAATGTGCTGTCTTTTTTTGAGTCGACGTACGCGCCTCCCATCTTTTTTTGTGTGGCCTTTACTTACCCCTCCCCTCCCCGGCACACCACACAAACACACAGAGACACAGCCTCAAGGGACACACAATGCTGCGGCGCGTCTTCTCGTCGTGGCCACGGTCTTTGAGCCTGGGACGGCGCACTACAAGCGGCAGTGCAACAGCAACATTCGCCTTGCCCCGCTGCAGTAGCCCAGCCCAAGCATCAGGCTTGACCACCACCACTACCACCACCACGATGCTCAGCTTGGTCTGGCTTCTCCTCTTCCACCACAACGGTGTCATGGCTACGGTCGGCACCAACCCCTTTGGACGCAGCAGAAGCAGCAGCAGCAGCAGCAGCAGCACGGCCTTTCTGTGGCTGCCGCAGCAGCAGCATCGCCTCCTGTCCACCAGCAGCAGCAGCCGACGGCACCACCCGCACGAGCATCGTCCCACCCCCGCTTACACGCCCACGCAAAGAAGACACTACGCTACCGCTTCGTCCTCCTCCTCTTCCTTTGACGAGGACCTGACAGCCAACACGGTCACGTTCGGAGCCCAGGTCCCCTTTGCCTCCCTCGGCCTCTCCCCCTGGCTTGTCTCCGCCTTGACCGCCGCTGGGAAACCCACCTCCACGCATATCCAAGCCCTGAGCCTCCCGTCCATCCTGGAAGGCAATGACGTGGTCATTGGGAGTGAGACTGGGGCAGGCAAGACGCTCGCATACCTGCTCCCTGTCCTGGACCTGGCCCACCGCGCAGCCCCTGCTAGGGCAGAAGCCAAAGCACGCGAGATGGACTACTTTATGGAGCGGAAAGCGGCGTTGAAAGGAGGGGCGGCGGGGTGGGAGGGGGATAATCGGTTGACTTCTTTGGCGGATGATTTTCCGTGGGAGACGCCGTTTGCGGTGGTGTTGGTCCCGAATAGGCAATTGAGTGAGCAAGTGCTGAGGATGGGGAGAGAGGTTTTGAAGGAGGGAGGGGGGGAGGAAGGGCTGAAGATTGATGCGTTGGTGGGGAGTGTGGAGGAGTGGCCATTTCACCCGAAGACGAGGCCGGCGCCGGATGTGCTTGTGTGCACGCCGGCGACGTTGTCGTATTTTGACCGGGAGATTGGGTTGTTTAGTCGGGTGGGGGTGGTGGTGGTAGATGAGGCGGATATGCTGTTGGAGGGAGATTATGGGCGGCATTTGGATAGGATTATGGTGGCGTTCAAACGGTGAGGAATGAGGGAGGGAGGGAGGGAGGGAGGGAGGGAGGGTGGTGCAGGGAGAGGACCATTCGTAAAAACCACCAAGTACTCACCCTCTACCCCTCCCTCCCTCCCTCCCTCCCTCCCCCGCAGCGCCGACAAGCTCCACGTCACCCGCTCGGAGCCCTCTACCCAATACATTCTCGCAGCCGCCACTCTCCCTACCTACGGCTTGAAATCAGTCGAAGAACTAGTCAAAAAACGATTTCCCACCGCAGCACGTGTGAACACTGATTTGATGCATAGGCACCACCCGAAATTAACTCAATTATTCGTGGAGGCCCCTGAGGGGTTAGATGAAAAAGTAGGGATGTTGAAAAAGGTCTTGGAAAAATTGCAGGAGAAGGGGAAGCAGGCAATGAAGGAGGGAGGGAAGGAGGACGAGGTGGAGGACCCTTCCGTCCCTCTTCCTCTGCCCAAGACGATGATTTTTGTGAATACGGCTCAAGCGGCCGCAAGGGTGCAGGATGCCTTGGCACAAGCAGGTTTCCCTTCTGTGGCCTTTCACAAGGAAGTGCGTTCGAGTGACAGGGAGGAGAACCTGAGGCAGTTCCGCGAGAATGAAGTGCCTTTATTGGTGTGTACTGACCTTGCCTCCCGAGGGTTAGACATACCGGATGTAAAGCAAATCATCCAAGTCGAATTTGCGCCTAATGTCGTTCAACACCTGCATAGGATAGGGAGGGCCGTCAGGGCAGGGAGGGAGGGAAGGGCCGTCAATTTCTATGATGAGGGGTCGGCGGATCTGGTGGAGAGTTTGCAATTGGCGGGGGAGGAGAGTCTTGATAGGTCGTTTTCACGACAGAGGGGGTTTAGGAAGAAGGTGAAGAAGTATGGCCAGGATTATTACAGGAAGCCGGGGGGGGCGTATAGGGGGGAGGGATGGGAGGAGGAGGCGAAGGGACGGG
>Ga0209491_10007748_pt1 | contig 13995 bp, 9 predicted proteins | sample BON02_FD_187213 | JGI IMG/M metagenome (GOLD analysis project Ga0209491, IMG submission 187213) | Freshwater microbial communities from Lake Bonney liftoff mats and glacier meltwater in Antarctica - BON-02 (SPAdes) (version 2) | ecosystem: Environmental > Aquatic > Freshwater > Ice > Glacier... | reverse complement strand
GGTCGCCCGGGTCTTGCGCGAGGCGGTTTAGGGCGTCGGTGCGGTCTTCTAACCGTTCGGCCACCACATGAATAACCCCAGATTCGGCCTGCACGCGGCCATGCACTACCAGCAACCGCGACCCCATTACCACACGGCGATGCGCGGCCATGATCTTGGCCCAGACCACCAAATTGGCCACCCCGGTTTCATCCTCAATTGTAATAAAGCAGACACCTTTGGCCGTGCCGGGGCGCTGGCGCACCAAAACCAGCCCGGCCAGCGAAACGCGCGCGCCGCTATGCAGCCCTGAAAGGCTGGCGCAGGTGGTGTAATGCTGCGCGGTTAGGCTGCGGCGCAAAAACCGCATTGGGTGCGATTTGAGCGAGAGCCGCAGAGTTTGATAATCGGCCACGACATGTTCAGACACAGGCATCACCGGTAGGTGGGTTTCAGGTTCAATACCAACATCCCGCGCCGTACCTTGGGTAAACAGCGGTAGGTTGGGCGCTTGCACCAGCGCGTGCGATTGCCAAAGGGCCGCCCGACGGTCCAGCCCGAGTGAGCGAAACCCGTCGGCCGCCGCCAGCCGTCGCAGCGTGGCGACATTGCTGCCAGATCGTTCCTGCACATCCTTGAGGTCACTATAGGGCGTGTCGCGCGCGGCGATCATCCGCGCCGACATGTCATAATCCATCCCCAAGATTTGCCGAAAGCCAAGGCGCAACGCATGTTGGCCCGGCGCGGTGGGTTCCAGCGTGTTGTTCCAATCAGAGAAATTCACATCTGGCGCGCGCACTGCCCCGGCATGGTCGCGCAGATCGCGCACGATTTGGGCGGGTGCATAAAACCCCATGGGTTGGGAATTGAGTAGCCCGCAGGCAAAGGCGTCGGGATAATGGCATTTGAGCCAGGCGGAAATATAGGCCAGAAGTGCAAAGCTGGCGGCATGGCTTTCGGGAAAGCCATAATCGCCGAACCCTTTGATCTGATCAAAGCAGCGTTGCGCAAATTCCGGTTCATAGCCGCGCTGCACCATGCGGGTGACCATTTTGTCTTGCAACATGCCAATGGTGCCTTTGGAGCGGAAGGTGGCCATGGCCTTGCGTAGTTGGTTGGCCTCGGCGGATGAAAACTGTGCGGCATCAATGGCCAGTTTCATGGCCTGTTCTTGAAAGATCGGCACGCCAAGGGTGCGTTTAAGAATATGGCGCAGCTCGTCCGGGTCATTTGGGGGTGCGGGTGAGGGGAAGATAACCGCCTCATCGCCTGCACGGCGGCGCAGATAGGGATGCACCATATCGCCTTGTATGGGGCCGGGGCGCACGATGGCGACCTGAATAACAAGGTCGTAAAAGGTGCGGGGTTTGAGGCGCGGCAGCATGTTCATTTGCGCGCGGCTTTCCACCTGAAACGTGCCAACACTATCGCCCCGGCACAGCATGTCATAAACCGCCGCATCCTCTTGTGGCACGGTGGCCAGTTCCAAATCACGGCCATAATGCGCGCGGATCAGGTCAAAGCATTTGCGGATACAGGTGAGCATGCCGAGCGCGAGCACGTCAATTTTCATGATCCCCAGCGCTTCAATATCATCCTTATCCCATTCAATAAAACTGCGATCTGCCATGGCGCCATTGCCGATGGGCACGGTTTCTATCAGCGGGGTTTGGGTGAGGATAAAGCCGCCAACATGCTGGGACAGGTGGCGCGGCATGCCGATCATCATATCGGCCAGCTTGATGGTGCGTTGCAGATGTGGGTCATCCAAATTCAGCCCGGCCTCGCGCGCATGTTCAGCCCCCACCTCGCGCCCATAGCTGCCCCAAATGGTGCGGGCCAGCGCGGCGGTTACATCCTCTGACAGGCCCATAACCTTGCCCACCTCGCGCACCGCCGAGCGCGGGCGGTAATGGATGACCGTGGCACAAAGCCCGGCGCGGGCGCGGCCATATTTGGCATAGATATGCTGGATGACCTCTTCGCGGCGCTCATGCTCAAAATCAACATCAATATCGGGGGGTTCTTTGCGTTCTTCGGAAATAAACCGTTCAAACAGCAGGTCATGATGGGCGGGGTCCACGGCGGTGATGCCAAGCACATAGCATACGGCGGAATTGGCGGCTGAGCCGCGCCCTTGGCACAGGATGGGCGGTGTTAGGCTGCGGGCAAATGCCACAACGTCATGCACGGTAAGAAAGTAGCGCGCGACATCCAGCTTTTCGATCATCCCAAGTTCATGATGCAGTGATTTTTCAACCTTGCTGGGCAGGCCATCGGGGTAGCGGTGGGCGGCGCCCTTCCATGTTAAATGGCTCAGCCAGCTTTGCGGGCTGTAATCGTCGGGGATGTTTTCGCGGGGGTATTCGTATTTCAACTCATCCAGCGAGAAATTGAGGCTTTCGGCAAAGATGCGCGTTTGGGCAATGGCGGCGGGCCAGTCGGCAAACAGCGTGGCCATGTCGGCGGGTGATTTTAGGTGCCGTTCGGCATTGGCGGCAAGGTGGTAACCGGCGCGCGTGATGGTGGTTTTTTCGCGGATGCAGGTCATGATGTCTTGCAAAGGGCGACGCTCAGCCGCGTGATACAGCACATCATTTGTGGCGATGAGCGCCAAGCTGTGGCGGTGCGCTAACGCTGCGAGTTGGTTGATGCGGGCGCGATCATCGCCGCGATACAAATGGCTGGCAGCGATATGGCCAAGGCCGGGCAGGGCGCGGATAAGGCGCGGTAGGCCGGCGGCAAAGGTGGCGATATTATCGCCGGGCAGGGCGATGAGGCGCAGGCCGTCGGCATGGGCGGCAATGTCAGCCAGCGTAATGTCACAAGCGCCTTTATCTTGCCATTCACCATCTGGCTTGGCCATTTTGCCTTTGGACAGCAGCGTTGACAGGCGGCCATAGGCGGCGCGGTTGGTGGGATAGGCGAGCAGGGCGGGGCCATCAAGCGGCACAAGGCGCGCGCCAATTAGGGGGCGGATTTTCACCTGTTTGGTGGCGACATGTAGGCGCACAATGCCTGCCAGTGTATTATGATCGGCAATGCCCAGCATATCATAGCCAAGGCCGTGCGCGGTGAGCGCCAGATCGGTGGCATCGGATGCACCGCGCAGAAAGGAAAAGCACGACACAAGCCCCAGTTCGACATAAGGGCTGGGCGGGTTCTGGGTGAACTCCAATGCCTCAATTGTTGGGCGCGGTGGGGTAAGGGGGGTATCGGGCATTACGCAAAAAACCCGTGGAGGAACCAGCGCGGAATAGCGCCGCGCCCATCGCCTAGCACCCCTTGGCGGAAAATCCAATAGCGCGCGCCAGCCTCGGTCTCAATCCGGTAATAATCACGCAAGCGGGTGCCGGGGCGGTCATGCCACCATTCGGGCGCAATGCGTTCGGGCCCGGCATAGCGGGTGACACGGTGGGTTTTGCGCCACCAGATGAACTGGGCGGGCGGGCCTTCGGGCACAGCATAAAGCACGATGATTTCGGCGGGCACATCCAACAGGCGGGCCGGGCGCAGGGCGGTTACGGGCGGTGCGGTTAGGGTGTCGGGCGCGCCGGTTAAGGCGCTCACCCAGAGCTCAGCCCGTTCAGGAATATGGCTTTCACGCAGCATGGGGCGCAGCACCGATTGCGCGCCAAGCCGGGCGATCAGCCTGTCCACCAAGGCAGGTAGCGGCAACCCGCTATCGGCCCGGCTGTCCAGCCCCGGTTGGGCGGGGCGGATGGGCTCGGTATCGCTTGCTTCCAACAACAGCGCATCAAAGCCATAGCCGGGGTCAATGGCCGCCAACTGCCCGCCCAGCAGCCAGACCAGATGGTCGGCATCATGGCTGGCGGTGGAGGTGGCGGCTGAGGCTTGGCCAATATCGCCATCCACCCGAAAGGCCCAAAGGCGCAGTCGCCGCGCGCCAAGGTTTTGGCGCGCCAGATCAGCGGCCAACTGGCGGGCAAGGTCGGGCAGATGCGGGGCGATGTCATGGATCGGCTCGGCCAGTTTAACGAGCGCGCGGAACTGTGCAGGTTCATCGGGGCTGTTGACAGGTTCGGGCAGGCGGCCAAGGGCCTGATCAAGCCGCAGCAGCGGGTTGGCATCAGCCGCAATGCGTGAAAACCGCCGGGTCAGCGCCATGCGGGGGATGTCGAGCAAAGACCCAACGGTTTTGAACCCCAGACGGCGCAACAGCAGCAGGGTTTCGCCTTCCAGCCGTAGGGCGCGGACGGGTAGGGGCGCAAGGCGGCTGGCCATATCTTCGGGCGATAGGATTTGCGCGCCATGCGGCCCAAACCGCGCCATTGCCCAAGCCGCGCCCCATGTGGGGGCCAGTGCGGCGCGCTGAGAAAAGCCGATGCTGCTTAAACGCGCCTCAATATCCGCCAGCAACCCCGCCTCGCCGCCGCATAAATGTGCCGATCCGGTGGTGTCGAGCACCAGCCCATCGGCGCCGTCAGTGGCGCTCCACGGGCACCAGCGCCGCGCCCAAAGCGCAAGCTGGCGCAGGGCGGCGGCATCGGCAGCCGGGTCCGCCTCGGCCAGCATCAATGCGGGACACAGCGCGCGAGCATCGACCGCGCGGCTGCCAATGAGCACACCGCCAAGTTCGGCCATGGGGTTGGTGGCATGGATCACTGGGCCGTGCGGGCCTTCACGGGTCAGGGCAAAGGGCAGATCATCCAGCGGCGATTGCCGTGCGCGTTTGGCCGCCCGCCGCCAACGCTCCATCGCTAGGCGGGGCAGCCAGATGCAGGCGATGCGTCGTGTGGTCATGCTGTCCTTCCCAGTCGGCTGGTTGTTGATGGCGTGATTTGAAAAGCGAAAGCTGCCAGCGCGGGTCGCCCGGCGCGCGGGTATCATCGGCATTGGGGGCCGAGGGGCGCGGTGCGATGCGCCAGCGTTCACGCGCCGCACTTAGGTTGGCGGTGGCGGCGTTGCGCAGCAAAAACACGGGCACGCCATTGGTTTCAGCCCGCAGATGCAGCCGTTTGGTGGCGGTGAAATCCAGCGCTTTAGGGTCGCCCCAAATTTCACCAATCACGCAGGCCAGCGCGGTGCAGCGCAGCCCTTCTTCCAGCGCCCAAAGCACATCAAGCGGGCGGCTGGCCTGCACCATAAGCAAGGGCCGGGTGATGCCCAGATCGGCGCGCAAGCCGTGCACGCAGGGTGCGCCAACCTCAAGCCGGGATAGCCGATCTTGCACCCATAAAATTGCGCCGGGCCTATCGGTGATGTGCGACAGCACAAACCCGGTGGCCGGGGCCATGCCGCCGGGTTCGGCAAATACATCCCAGAGCGCGGGCGCCGGGGCCGAACCAGCCCCCCGCAGGCTGCGTGCTTGGCGCCGCGCCGTGGGGGGCTGATGGGCGGAAATGGGGGTTGGCAAAGGGGTAGGTTGTGCCATGGCTGATTCCAAATGTTCACTATCTGTTCTAATTTACATCCTCAAGGGCTGCGGAGTCAAACCCCAACAGAGCCATGCCGCCCCGGACTTGATCCGAGGCTTTTGGTGAGGGCTGCGCTGTTCCAGATCAAGTCCGGGGTCGCGCTGGAGAGGTGGTGCGGGCCGGGAAAATTGCCGTGAAGCGGAATTTGATGGACCCGGGGGCGGCAATGGGCAGAATGGCGGTTATGAAAAGGCCTATTGTAACCTCGGTTGATGTAGCGCGGCTGGCGAATGTTTCGCAATCTGCTGTAAGCCGCGCTTTTACGCCCGGTGCCAGTGTATCGGCCAAAACGCGGGATAAGGTGATGGCCGCTGCTGCTGAGCTTGGCTATCGGCCCAATGCTTTGGCCCGCGCGGTGATTTCGGGCCGCTCGCGGCTGGTGGCCGTGCTGGTGGCCTATCTTGATAACCAGTTCTACCCGCTCGTGCTGGAAAAGCTGACCCGCGAGCTTCAGCACCACGGCTATCAGGTGTTGCTGTTCATGACAGATCCGGGCCGGCAAGATGATGTTGTGCAGCAAATCTTGCAATATCAGGTGCGCGGTATCGTTATGGCCTCGGCCACCTTGTCCTCAAACTTAGCCCAAGAATGTGCCGAAACCGGTATTCCGGTGGTGATGTTGAACCGGTTTGTGGGGGGCTCTGCCTCAAGCTCGGTCACCTCAGATAATATTGAAGGTGGCCGCAAAATTGCCGATTTTCTGGCGCGTGGCGGCCATGAGCGCATTGCCTATATTGCGGGGGCCGAGGATTCATCAACCAACCGCGACCGTGAGGCGGGGTTTTACAAAGGCTTGGCTGAACACGGCATTGCCGCTTATGGCCGCGCGGTAGGCGGGTATACATTTGAAGGCGCTGCCGTGGCGGCGCGCAAGTTATTCACCCCGAAAAAACGCCCCGATGCCGTGTTTGTGGCCAATGACCATATGGCGTTTTCAGTGATGGATGTGCTGCGCTATGAGCTTGGTTTACGCGTGTGGCAAGATGTATCGGTGATCGGCTATGACGATGTGCCCGAGGCCGGCTGGAAGGCCTATAACCTAACCACGGTGAGCCAGTCATCAGACAGAATGATCGCCGAAACCGTGTCTATTTTGTTGGAACAAACCGAGGGTGAGGCGGCACGGCGGCGGGCAGCTGTGTTGCAGGCTGATTTGATCGTGCGCGGCTCGGCGCGGTTGCCGGGTTAGGGAACAAGTGTTTATGGCCCGCAGCCCACATATATTGATCGGCGGTGCTGGTGGCAGCAGTGTTAATGGGCCAAGGGTTCCGTTTCGTGCCAAGTTTGACGCATTGCCGATTGAGGTGTGCCAGGACCGCGTGGCCATTACAGATAATTGAAAAGCGCCCTTGTGGCGTGCTTCGTGCGTGATCTGGCAGGCGCTGCCTCGAATAATCATTTTACGGTTTGGCTAGAATTGCTTGAACCCGGTATAATAATGATAAGTCTACAAGACCTGAATGCAGCGAGCCGATCCAGTCACCCAAACGGCTCTGGGGCAGTCCAACAATGATGTGAGATTAGTAGATGAAGCCTGAGCAAGACCCATTTCGCCATCATCCAGAATTGCGTGGTAAAATAACAGACCCGCTGACGTCGTTTTTTCGGACTTTCCGCGTTGAATCAATTTTGGCGCAACATCCTGAAATGGAATGGATCGGCGAATTTCTACACACTGATGAGGAACGTGAGCAAAGCCGGTTGGAGGTTTTGAAAGACCATCCAGATGAAGACCTGTGGATTTTCGCCTATGGGTCGCTGATGTGGGACCCGGCTTTTAGGTTTTGCGAAGTCCGGCGCGCAAACCTGTCGAATTATGCCCGTCGTTTTATACTTAAAGAAATATATGGCGGACGCGGAAATAGGGAAGCGCCGGGATTAATGGCTGCCCTTGATCACGGTGATGGCTGCGAAGGGCTGATATTTCGTATTCCTAAAAGCGCCGTAGACATCGAAACAGAAATTCTTTGGCGGCGGGAATTTATCGCTCCATCCTATACCCCTACTTTTGTAACAGCGATTATTGATGGTAAGCCGTTAAAGGTTCTTACCTTTGTTGCAGATCATCAAGCTGACCAGATATGCGGCGATATTAGCCGCGAAGATCAAATTGAATATCTCAGCAATGGGCGTGGAATTATGGGCACGAGCCTTGAATATTTGGAAAATATAGTCGCCCAGTTTGAAACACTTGGTATCATAGACGCCGATTGTTCTGCTTTGTTAGCAGAAGTTAAAGAACAAAGCGCGCGCACCAACCACATATAGGCGGGGCCAAACCATGACCGACCGAATTCCATTTTTTGATGGGCACAATGATTTCCTTTTGCGATTGATGTTCACTGCTGACCAGCGTGAAGATGTATGGCTTGGCAACACGGGCAAAGGCCACCTAGATTTGGCGCGGATGAAACAGGCCGGGTTTGCAGGCGGCCTGTTTGCCATATTTGTGCCGCCAATTTCCGGCGGGCCACCGCCAGATTTTGCAGCGCTTATGACCAACCCACCGGATGGTTTGCCGATGCCGCCACTAATGAGCCATAGCGAAGCCCAGCCCATGGCGATGACTATGGCGGGTCTTTTGCATTGGATGGAACGCGCCGCGCCGCATGACTTTAAACTTTGTCGCACGGCAGCGGAGGTGCGGGATGCCATTGCCGATGGTGTGATTGCGGGTGTTATGCATATGGAGGGGGCCGAGGCGATTGGCCCTGATCTGGACGCGCTGTATTTGTTTTATGAAATGGGCCTCCGCTCGCTTGGCCCGGTTTGGAGCCGCCCTACTATTTTTGGCGAAGGCGTGCCGATGAGCTTCCCCGGATCACCAGATATTGGCGGCGGTCTAACCGAAAAAGGCAAAGACCTTGTGCGCCTTTGTAATGAGCTTGGCATTCTTGTTGACCTGTCACATATGAACGAAGCCGGGTTTAACGATGTTGCAAAAATCAGCACGGCGCCCTTGGTCGCCACCCATTCCAATGCCTATGCGTTGTCTAAATCGCCCCGCAACCTAACCGACCGCCAATTGGCACAAATTAGTGAAACGGGTGGCATGGTCGGGTTCAATTACGCCACATTCTACATCAACGAAGATGGCACTGCGGCAAATGATATGGGCTGGGCGCCGTTGATCCGGCAAATGGATTACCTGATCGCGCATTTGGGCGATGACCATGTTGGGCTTGGGTCAGACTTTGACGGTTGCATTGTGCCTAAGTTGATTGGTGATGTGACCGGCGTGCCAAGCTTTTTGGCGGCGCTTGGACAGCACGGCTATGACAAAGAACTTCTTAAGAAACTGGCGCGCGATAACTGGCTTGGCTGTTTAGAACGCGGGCTAGGCGATGGGCCCAAGGCGTAAGGTTGCGGTGGGATTGCCAGCAAATCGGTTCATGCGGGGTTTGGTGTGTTTGCCGGGGTGTGTGGGTCTGCGGTGCTGAATTATTACAACGCTTGGCAGCGCAACGCAGTGCGTAAACCGCGTTGATTTTACCAACCTGCGCTGCCAAAAGGTGTTATGTGAATTGTGGAACCTTTGAATGCTGTTGTGGTTTTATCGTAGCCTAACATATTTTATTTCGCCCTTGTTCTGGCTTTATCAGCGCCGCGCAATTTCGCGGGGTCGTGAAGATGCGCGCATGAGCGTTGAGCGCTGGGGCCGGGCGAGCCAAACGCGGCCAGAGCGTGGGCGGCTTGTGTGGGTGCATACATCTACCACCGGTGATTCGATGGCGGTTATGGGGTTGATTGAGCGACTGTTGCACGAGGATCCCAACCTTCATGTGCTGATTACAACGTTTAGCAGTAAGGCTGGAGCGTTGTTGCGGCCACAACTGCCAAAGCGCGCTGTTCATCAGCTATTGCCGTTTGAATACCGCCCTGGCATTGCAAGATTTTTGCGCCATTGGCGCCCTGATTTGGTGGTCTGGACGGAATCTGAACTTTGGCCATCTGTGCTGGATATTTTGGCACAACGAAATGTGCCACGTGTGATGATAAACGGGAAATTGACGCCGCAAAGCTTTGATACGTTCAAGCGATTTCGCCGCAGCATGCGGCATGTGTTCGGCGGTTTTGAATGGGCGCAGGTGCAGTCCGCAAATAGCGCCGATAATTTCGCTGCATTTGGCCTTGCGCGGGGAAAAATCGAAGTGGTTGGATCCGTAAAAGAAGGCGCGCCGAAACTGACCTTTGATCGTGACACGCTTAATGACTTGCGCAGCGCGATCGGTGATCGACCAATTTGGCTTGCTGGGTCAAGCCATTCCGCCGAGTTTAAGGCGATTTATAAGGCTCATCGGCTGATAAGGCAGATATTTCCGGATATGTTGCTGTTGAATGCACCGCGCCACCCAGAACGCGGTGCCATCGCCGTGACGCAGGCAATCGAGGCTGGATTTAGCGTGGCACGGCGTAGCCTGTCAGAGCCGATTGACACAAAAACGGCTGTATATTGTTGCGATACAATGGGCGAAATGGGGCTTTGGCATAGTTTGGCGTCGATCTGTTTCGTCGCAGGGTCACTTTGTGAAATTCAAGGTCATAACCCGTTTGAAGCCGCCTCGTTCCAGAATGCGATTATTCATGGCCCGAATGTTGTGAATTTTGAAGCTGCTTATGGGCGTTATGATGCAGCGGGCGGGGCAATTTTGGTGCAGGATGCGGCCGAATTGGCGGCGGGTGTTATAAGACTTATGCAGCCAGAGATTTGGGCAGGCTCAACCCATGCCGCTGACGCTGTGCGCGCTGATGGTGAAGCCGCGCTGAGCAAAACTTATGATCGTTTAGCCGAGCGGATCGGGAAGATCCAACTGAGTTGAGTTAATTTAAAGCGTGGATTGACGCAAACGAAGCGCCGCCTCAACCGGTTGAATATCCGAAGGGATATCTACTGCCAAACTGCCGGGCTTGGTTTCCACCAAGACAATTTTGCGTCCCAGTTCCAAAAAGCGCAAAATTTCAATATCTTCTGAATGCTCGACCGCGCTTTTGCGACCGAACTTTGCATAAGCACGCAGGTCTTCGCGGTTGAAACCGTAAATGCAAACCTGTTTCATATAGTTTTTGGGTGCGTTTTTAGCGTCTTTGAACGAAGGCACAGCCGCGCGCGACATGTAAAGCATCGTGCCATCTTCATTCGCAACGACTTTGGGAATGTTGCGATTATTCGGGTCTTCGTCGGGGGCAAGATAGCAAAACCCGTTAACAATCGCATCGGGCTGCTCAGCTTTGCGCTTCGCGATCCGCAGAATATCGGTGGGGTCAATGAGCGGTTCGTCGCCCTGAACATTGATATAGATATCATAGTCAATCATTTCGGCAGCTTCAGCCAAGCGGTCTGTGCCGGTCATGGCTTCTGGCGATGTCATCAGGGCTTGGAACCCGTTCTGCCTTACCAGATCGGCGATCATTTGATCCTCGGTGGCGACATAGACATGGTCTTTACCAACCGCCTTGGCGGATAACTCGGCCACCCATAGTATCATCGGTTTACCAAGGATTGGGGCCAGCGGCTTTGCAGGAAAGCGGGTTGACCGAAATCGCGCGGGGATGATGACGCATTGTTGCATGTGCATTCCTAAAATTTTGTGCGCGAAGGTAATGCAAACAAATAGGAATGCAACTAGAAACAACCCTGTCGATAGGGGTGGGTTGTGATGTCGCGCGCAATCAGCGCCGCAAATAATGGTGCATCCGGTCAAACAAATCGACATCCATTTGCAACAGCAAGTCTATGATGTCGAGCGGCACCCAGTTTTCGCGGATCCGACCTTCGTGATGGGCATAAAAATCCATGACACGCATGGTCACGGCGCGGCCTGTTGGGGCGGTGCCAAGAAAGCCGCCGCCTTGGTGCAGCGCATGCACGCTGGGCCAGCCACCGGTTACTGAAAACGGGCCATCGCCGATGCGAATGTAATGGCCGCCGCTGTGCTTTTTCTTGGCTTCTGCCACATCATCCCATTGCCCGCCGCCCTTGCGGTTGGGAAAGGCAATGCGGAAGGGCAGCTGGTGATGATCAACAAAGCCAGCAAGTGCGCGGGTCGTGCCTATGCCTGCCGGGCCATACCACATCATCTTCGGGTGCCAATGCTGCTTTTGTGGCATGTTCAAAAGGCCGTCGCGGCCTTCGTGATTTTGGTCATTATAATCGCCAAGGGTTTTGTGCATGGCGAGTGTTTGGGCGATAGACGCTGCGGATTGTGTGGGGTCCGTCGCATGCAGCACAATGCCATCGGCTGTTTGCGGACCGGGCCAGCGAACCTCAGCGCCAAGGCTGGGGGGCAGTGGCCAAATGCCGGCTTGGCGCATCAGATCAAGAATGTCCCACAGGCAGTTTGATTGCACGATTTGGCCATCAATGATTTGGTGAACCTCACCATAGCGCAGCCAAACCGGGCGGCCTGTTGCTGGAATGCCCAGCCAATCAGCGCTGAACGTGCCGCAGAAATGGCCCGTAGCGGCAATGTAATCGCGGCCCTCATAACTGCCACCAACAAAGAGGTCGTCGCGGCGTTCCAAATCGGGCATGGCAGCCAGCAAGGGTTGCCAAGCGGTATGGGCAATTTCATGGATGCCGTTGGCGGTGTTCAGCGGGTGCGAACCGCGCCATTGCGCGTTGTCGGCATATAGGTCGGACAGGCGCGCATGCAGGTTTGCCCCAGACGATTCGGCCAGCGCGCGCAGGGCCGCGAAAAGCTGTTTGCGGTTAAAATTAGGGGTGAGGGTGGGGGGTGGCGCAGGGGTTGGCATGGTGCTGGGTTCCCAAAATCGGCTTATATTTCTTGAGGCTACAGCAAAATTTCGCCCCTTTGCGATATTTCTTGCATTCGTATTCAAAAATTGTCAAGCTGACAGTGTTGCAGCCGTATTTTTGATAAGGCTGTGCGGATATGCGGCCATTGGCCCAATAAACAAACATTGCGGGGGCGTAGTTCGCGCCGCCGATCACGGGAGGAAAACCATGAATAGATTCTTCAAAAGTGGCGTCGCCCTATCGGCGCTGCTGATCTCGGCAACGGCGGCGCAAGCTGCTTGTGAAATCGCGGGCGGGCGCGTCAGCATTATTGGCAACGAATTCCCGGCAATTCAAACGGTAGCGGCGGGCGCTGGTGCTTGCACGGGCATCGAATTTTCGTCAAACCTGACAGCGGACCACCAGACGTTGAATTTGGCTGGCATGTCGGGCAACCCGGCAGAATACACCACGGCGATCGTCGCAAACTCTTCAATCGTTGCGCTGATGAACGAAGATGTTATCCGCCCATTGGATGACCTCGTTGCCATGTATGGCCAAAACATTCAGCCCCATCAGTTGATTACCATTGATGGCAAAATCATGGCTGTGGCCTTTATGGCCAATGCGCAGCACCTTATGTACCGCGCCGATGTGCTTGAACAGCTTGGGCTGGAAGTGCCAACAACCTATGAAGAAATGCTGGCCGCAGCCGAAGCCATTCGCGCAGCGGGCATTATGGACCATCCTGTTGGTGGTGCTTATGCAGCCGGTTGGAACCTGGCCGAAGAATTTGTGAACATGTATCTTGGCGAAGGCGGTGCTTTCTTTGAGCCGGGCTCGGCTGTTGTTTCAATCAACAACGCGCAAGGCGTTGCCGCGCTGGAAATGATGAAAGCGCTGACCGAATACATGAACCCAGACTTCCTGACGCATGATTCAAATGCGACTGGGGCAGAATGGGAAGCTGGCAATGTGGCCTTGATGAATATGTGGGGATCACGCATCGGCGTATTGCAAGATGACGAAGGCTCGACACCTGAAATTGCGAGCAACACAATGGTTGCTGGCCCAATGACCGTCGGCGGTGGGACCATCCCGGCGAGCACTTTGTGGTGGGACGGTTGGACCGTGGCAAAAAACATCTCGGATGAAGATGCTGCGGCAACCTTTCAAGCGATGCTTGCCGGGATTGACCCCTCCATGTTGAATGACGAAAACATGGGCCAAGCTGTGTGGTTGATTGCTGGCTATTCGCCAGCGCCCGTTGCTGAAGGTGTGCTTGCATCCGTTCAGGCGGGCACCGTGCCTTACCCAATGCAGCCTTATATGGGTCTATTGCATACGGCACTTGGCGATAACATTGCCGATTTCTTGCAAGGAAAAGAAGATGCAGCCACGGCTTTGGCTGATATCGAAGCGGCCTATTCGGCTGCGGCGACTGAAAAAGGCTTTCTGAACTAAGTTCAGTCAGCCAATGCGGCGGGGCGCAATCCCCCGCCGCATTCCCCTGCATTCAAACATTGGAACCGGTCTCGTGAAACATCGCACATTCCTGTGGTTTGTCTTACCCTCGACACTGGCCATGCTGTTATTCATCGCCATGCCAATCGTTTCGGTGGTGATTCAGTCACTTTATGTGGCGCATGAGCAGGTGATAATTGAGGTGGAAAACTGCGGCCCGTTTGGCTGCACGTCCTCAACTTCAATTGATAACGAGGCGACGCGCGCCCTGCGTGAAGCTGAACCTTTGGGCCAATGGGCCGGGTTAGATATTTATTTGAACCGCAGCCATTTGGCATCGTTCGAGGTGGCGTCACTATGGGCGAGCACCGAGAGTTG
>Ga0209491_10007747_pt1 | contig 13998 bp, 15 predicted proteins | sample BON02_FD_187213 | JGI IMG/M metagenome (GOLD analysis project Ga0209491, IMG submission 187213) | Freshwater microbial communities from Lake Bonney liftoff mats and glacier meltwater in Antarctica - BON-02 (SPAdes) (version 2) | ecosystem: Environmental > Aquatic > Freshwater > Ice > Glacier... | reverse complement strand
AAAGGTGCTGCAGGTGCTTACCGTTATGGGTTTAATGGCAAGGAAGAAGATTCCAATAGTGAGTGGGGAGGACAGAGCCATTATGACTATGGATTTAGAATCTATAATCCAAGTATAGCGAAGTTTTTGAGTGTGGATCCGTTGGCAACCAACTATCCCTACTTCTCACCTTACCAGTTTGCCGGCAATAAGCCGGTTATGTTCATTGACTTAGATGGGGCTGAAGAGTTACCCTACTGGGATCGATCTGAATATAATACCACAGAAGGAGCATTATCGAAAGGATTGAGATTTTCCGGTAATTCTTTAAAGAGTATATACAACGACGCAGCAGGGACTTGGAATTATGGTGTCCAAGTAACCAAGACCGGAATCCATGAAGGCCCGTTGTCTGCCGCCCAAAAAGTAAAAAGAGATGTAACTGATATAGGATTAGGTATTTACAATTATACTAAGAATACATCTTTTGAAGAATTCAGGCAAGATATAAAAAAAGGCCTAAGCTCAGTAGAAACCTATGAACAAGCGGTCGGTGGACTAGTAACTTTTGGGGGAGGAGCTGCACTTAAGGCCAATAAGTTGGGGAATTTTTCAAAGATAAAAAATCTAACAAAGGAAACCCCTCTTGGTTTAGTTCCTTATGATCCGCATTTCGCAGTGAAACAAGGTTTAAATTCAGCGGAAGCCACTTATGATTTTGATGTAATTAGACGAATGATCCCAGATGATGTTCCGAACACATTTAAGCCATCATCAACCATATTGGAAGGTGAGAAGTATAAATTTTCAATCAATAATAATAAGATAGAATTAAAGTGGCATTCTCCAGACAGTGATGCAGCCACTAGATTTCCAGGTTCTAATTCTGGAACTACAAACACTACACAAATCAATGTTGGAAAGAAATTTTTAAATCAGAGTGGACAATTTCAACGAAAACCCGACAATTCTACCCATATACCTTTAAAAGAATGATGATCGAAGAAATCAATGATTTGCCAGAAAAACTTTCGTCAGATAAGCTAAGAATTATTTTTCTTAGGGTAATTAAATGTAATGAAGAAGTTGTAGTAAAGTTTGAGTGCATTAATGAGTTAGCGGAAAAGCAATGGCATAACTACGAACTTATCGATATAGATTTAAGAGATGTTATTATCGAATGGATGCAAAGAAACCTGGACTTCGACTCGCCAACCATGGTAGACTATAGTCTTAATATTATCTCATATTTAGGACTCCAACAAGTATACGAGTGGCTAAAAAAATGTAAAATGAAGAATGATGAGGCACAAAGGTTAGTGGAAGAGGCTATTAAAGAGTATGGAGAGGATGTCTCTAATCCGTATACTGGAATGTAGTTTTCTTCTAAATAATCTGTAGAATGTAATTCGTTTTACCTAATTAATAATTAAGGCTAAAACAAAGGAATGACTATCTTTAACTGAAAGTGCAGGGGAGAAGTCTGATGGAGCTATGCACAAACGGCTACGTAAAAAGAGCTTTATGAGCTAACAAATACGATGTGGAGTATAGCCATGATCAGTACGAGACTAGATTGCAAGACGGGCTGACTAATCAGAGGCTGGATGGTCCTACGGATATCAAGAATGATTTGAATTACGAATACTACGACTTCAGCAACAAGCTGAAGAATGTGGATGGTACTGAGACCGAAAATTACACCTATGATGAGATTGAGGGCCGAGCGTTAAAAAATGATCCGCCGCGGCGGATCATTTTAGTGAGGAGCCAGGCTGTGCGGGAGAATTAGCGACAATGCCGAAGGCATTGATAGTATCGCCTGGACGCCATATGGTAAGGTGAGGGCTGTTTACAAAAAAGATACTTCCGAAGTACATTTTAGGTATGATGCTGCTGGTAACCGCATCGCGAAGATAACCGCAACGGACACCACGGTTTATGCCCGGGACGCCTCTGGTAATGTCATGGCCGTCTATAAAAACGACACACTTACTGAACAGTCTATTTACGGAAGTTCCCGTTTAGGTCTGATCAATTACGCATCTAAGACTGGCTATAGATCATTAGGTGGCAAAAAGTATGAACTATCCAACCACCTGGGTAATGTCCTAGCTGTTGTAAGTGATAATATCCACCTGGATCAGGACAGTACTTGGACATCACTGATCAATACGACAGACTATTATCCATTCGGATTGGCGATGGATGGTCGTAGCGAGCAGGATAGTACGTACCGATATGGCTTTAACGGTAAGGAAAAAGATCAGTCAGGGGAATTTGGGATGACCTCTTACGATTACGGCTTTAGAATTTATAACCCTGCGATTGCTAAGTTTTTGAGTGTGGATCCGTTGGCTTCCCAATATGCCGAATTGACCCCATATCAATTTGCATCTAACACTCCAATTTGGGCTAAAGATATCGATGGCTTAGAGGCTGGTTACATGGTGACTTACAATGTTTTTGTAGATAAAAATGGCCATTACGTTACGGAACAGATGCATGACCCAGTGCTTACCACTTCGGTAGGAGATTGGCCTGGTGTAAAGACCAAAAGTCAATTTTTCTACAATGGAGAATTTATTGGGAATAACTAAGGGAATGTTCCCGGTTGGGGCGACTGGAAAAAATCCCAACAAGAGAAATTTAATAAGAGGGTTTCCGCAGTAGGTAAAGTTGCTGGTGGAATTATAGCAATTGGAGCGGCAATTCCTACAGGTGGGTCTTCATTAACCACGCTAAAGGAGTGTAGGCAATTCAATTTATTTATATCGCACCAAAAAGACGCATGGTCCGACAGAATTTAGAGGTAGCGACCTCCTCGAAAGGGATAAGGAGGTCAACATTTACAATATCCTCTTCTAATGTGAGATCAACTGTCACATACAACATTCGAGCACATGAGGACAGATTCTATGCAAAGCTCCCAATTCTTAATTAATTAGATATGAATGTTAAGGTTAGGGATCTAACCCAAGCTAGGTGAAGAATGACTTAGTGGCAACTAGGTGTAGATTGATCTACACCTTCCTATCAAGGGGAATTTGCAATTCCCTTACCTATGTTTATACCACCACCATTGAGAAATATTTAAAGACAGCTAATAAGGAATAATTTTCTAAACACCTTTATTCGTACGGGACTCGAAGACTGAGTAATCACCAACCTTTTAAAAGCGGGCAAAGACCTTATGATCGTCCAGGTATTTGCGGGCCACAAATACCCTTCGGCGACCGAGAAATACAGACAGGACGACGTGGAAGAGCTGAAAAGGGCGGTGTTGAAATATCATCCGTTGAAATGAAACCCACAAATCCCAAAAAAAACGTTAACTTTATGAGGACAATACATTATAGAGGGATGGACATCAAAGCAGAAAAACTATACCTGATAGAACAGCTGGCAAGACTGGAAGATATAAAGATAATACATCAGATCAAAGATTTATTGAGTTCCCAGAAAGAACCAATAGCCGGTTATAAACCGGACGGCGGCCCCATTACCAGGTCAGAATTGATAGTCAGGGCAAGGGACTCAAATAAAGCCATCAAAGAAGGAAGGGTGATCAGTATTGAGGATCTGGAAAAGGAATCGGAAAACTGGTAAGCAGGATGAATGTTTTAATCACCGAGCCCGCCAAAGAATCATTGAAAGAAATTTGTAAACACTACAGAAGTTTGGAGTTCGATTCTTATGCTATAAAGGTACGAAAGACGATACTTGGAAAAGCCAAGAGTTTATCGGACAACCAGGAAAGAGGGCAGAAAGAAGAAATGTTAAAATCCCTCGATCAGGGCCATCGCTATTTATTGGTCGAATCCCACTTTAAAATCATTTATCTGATAGACGAAAAACGGGTCATAGTGACAGATATATTTGACACCCACCAACATCCCGATAAAATGCTCAAAGGGGACCGGTAACGATCAATCAACAACTAATCCGAAACATACTGCGCCGTGCCTTATGGGCACGGAAGTTCGCTGCAAGTCCGTGCATTCGCAGGAAAAGTGGTGTTCCTTATCGGCCGCAGGAGGCCCGCAGTCCCATCCTTGTTTCCGAAATCAAGTTAGGTGTAATAAACAACAAAAAAGAAGCGCAAAGTTAGGCGGGTACCAACAAGCCTGCCCACCATCAAAAAGCAAGTCCGTCGTGCTATTTACCTGCCCACGGCCAGCCCACCTTAAACCGCTCCACTCCCTTGCTTTTTGCCCATACCCGCCTGATCAGATGCTTTCTTTTTTCCCGTTTTTTCTTTTAAGAAATATTTTACTCTAAATCAATCACTTATGAACGCTACAACCATCAGTAATTACAGGCTTCAAAAACTTAAATGCAACTGTCTCTTACTACACGCTGCAAGATGCTTCTAATTAGGGCTATACAAGAGCTTTGGGCATCCTGATCACAAAAATGAATATTACCGCTTCCTGCACCTGCACATTAGCGGCAGGGAGCAATAAGGATTCACATCATTAAAAGGAGAAGCTCAAAAGGCTTTTCTTTTTTCAACCGAAAATTTTTCCAGATGAAAGAAAAAATATCACTATATTGGAACCTGTGTATTAAGGCAAATAACGTCCTTCAAAAGTTGTGAAAGGGAGTTGATAAAGATCTGGAAAAGGTTGTGCAGGCACGTACCGTTATGGGTTTAATGGCAAGGAATCTGACGACGAATTAAAAGGACCCGGAATCAGCTATGACTTCGGAGCAAGGATTTATGATCCTTGCTTAGGTAGATGGTTGGCTGTGGATCCTTTGGCAAGCCATTCCAATCAAATAGGAAGGTCGCCTTATTCGGTGATGTGGAACAATCCTATCAAGTACACTGACCCTGATGGAAGATGTCCCATATGTCCTGGATCATATTATTATACAAAGGCAAGTTTAATTTTTTCACAGTTCACCAATAATATTAAAGCTCCATCCCAAAGATTGTTAACTGGACAATCAGGCAACTTAAATTCAGAATACTCATCCCAACTCAGTAATTCTCAAGCATCTCTTATGTCGACCGTCTCTACTATCAATGATGGGATGGCAGTAGCATCGAGTGTAAAAGTAGCTTCTGCACAAGGAGGTTTGTTAGGGGCAGAGGTAGTACAGGATTTTGGTACAGCTATAGAGGTTGCGGGTATTGCCACAGCCCAGCCTGAAATAACTTTGGTAGGTGGGTGGGTTACTGGCGCAGGCAGTCTATTGGAAGGGACGATCAAAGCTTCAACAGGAGATCTTACCACAAATGAAAATGGTTATCAAGTAGCTAAAGGGATTGTGTTTAATCAGCTTTTTAAAGGAGGAGATAAGGCTGATAAGGCAGAAACCCTGAGTAAAGAGGTAAATAATGTTTGGCAAGGCATTGTAAAGGGGTGGGAAATGCTCAGTGACTGGACCTGGGAGTTGGGTACCGGCGGAGATGACAATAAAAATAAATAAGATCTATGGATGTATTAAACATACTTATTGGAGTGTCACTTATTCTTGTTTCAATAATTATTTCCATTATTCAAATTAGGGAAGGAGTATTCAAGAAAAAAGGAGGAGCCACTATTGGGGATGTAAAATTAACTATAGCAGGATTATTCTCAATTCTAGGAGGTTTATGTCTTTTAATTAGTGCGTTTTAGTACAAGTGGATTAAACAAATCCTGGCAAGCGCAGGCCTTTGGCATTCACAAAGCTGCGACATTATTCTGGAAGAAGTCTTTGAATTTTTTGTTGGTGAGCATCTTGTTGATGAGCTTGAAGCTGGTCAGTCTGTCTTCGTCCTCAAGCTGCTGGATATGCCTGAGCTGTTCGACGGCGGTTTTGTCCTTGGTGACGACTTCTCTTGGGATGCCCCCGTCATAGGCTAGTATCAGGCCGGTGGGCATGTTGAAGAGTTTTTCGGCCTTATAAAGCTCTTCCACGGTGATTGGCCTGGTACCTTTTCCCAATTACTGAAGGCGGCGGTACAGAAACACCATCCGCTGGGATAAAGGGGAATAAAATAAACTTAAAAATCGTTAACTTTATGGGATAATCAAAAAACCATCAAATGGATATTGCGGTAAAATACAGGATCATATCGGAAATCATCAATACCAATGATGAGGGTGTTTTAAACGCCGTCAAATCACTTTTGAACATTGAGGACGAAGTGGATTTTTGGGAAGAGTTAAGTGCGGAAGACCGGGCGGCCATCGATGAGGGCCTGGAGCAGTTGGGTAAAGGGCAACACCTGTCCCATGAATCCGTCCGTGAGGAAATCAAAAACCGGTTCAGCTTTTAGGTTTGGCATTGGCGATCCGCTATTCTCTTCGTGCTAGGCATGAGGAAATAGAATTGTTGGAATATGTAGTTCGGAAGTTCGGACAACAGAAAGTAAAAGAAATATATGTAAATATCGAAAAAACGTTGGGTCGGCTTTCGGAATCGCCGGAGATGTACCGTGAATCGAATATAAGAAAAGGCTTGAGGAAATGCGTTTTCAGTAAACAGACGAGCATTTATTATCGCATAAATGAAGACCACATAGAGATCGTGAGTTTTAGGCCTAATCGGAAAGATCCCAACAAACCTAAGATATAAATTATCATTATCAGGTACGGTTCAACGGGTCTTCATGAAGAAAGGTGGCACTGTTACCAATCAGCACAGGCGCCTTCTTTTTTCTAATTTTCCATTTAGGGAATGTCATTTAAAGTATAAGAACCCCTTCTTTTTTTTCAATTGAAAAATTTTCAACTGAAAAAGAAAAAACTATCTTTAGGATTGTCCAAATGGACAAGAAGTTCTTTAAATAAGGGGTGCCAGGCAGAGTAGTTTGATTGTTGAAAAATATTGTGAACGGCTTTCTGAAAAGTTGGTAAAAAAGTAGTGCAGTTGCGTACCGTTATTGGTTTAATAGCAATTGAAAATCCCGAGAAATACGATTCCGATTATAGTTATGATCCCAACGAGGGCCGAGCGTAAAAAATTCATACCTTATTATGAATTTAGCGAAGGGCCTGTCCCGAGAAGTAAAGCGGATCGGGAGGCCAGGATGTGGGGGAGCTTATCTTTACAGAGACTGGATGAGCAGAAGGCCATCCAAGATGATTTGACATATGGATACTATGATTTCAGCAATAAGCTCAAGAATGTAGACGGAACAGAGACTGAAAATTACACCTATGATGAGATTGAGGGCCGAGCGTTAAAAAATGCTAACTTTGAATCATTTTAGTGAGGAGCCAGGCCGTGCGGGAGAATATCAGACGATGCTGAAGGCATTGATAGCATCGCCTGGACTCCTTATGGTAAGGTGAGAGCCGTTTACAAGAATAACACTTCGGAGGTACATTTCAGGTATGATGCCGCTGAAGACCGACCGTTAAGAAGCAGTCCGGTGGACTGTTTTAGGGAGAGCTTGTCCCGAGAAGCAAGGCGGATCGGGAGGCCAAGATGCAGGGCAGGGGATTGCCAAGATTACGGAAACCGATACAACTCTCTATCTCCGTGACGCAAGTGAGGACTGAGCGTTAAGAAATAGTCCCTTAGGACTAATTTAGCGACGAGCCGGATTGAGCGGTGATTTTAGCAAAGGGCCAGGTTGCGGGTGGCATGGGTGTCTATAAGAACGATACCCTTACTGAACAGTCCATTTACGGCAGTTCACGCCTTGGACTTATAAACTATGCTTCACAAACTGCCTACAGAAGCCTGGGAGGCAAGAAGTACGAGCTAAGTAATCACTTAGGTAATGTACTGGCAGTGGTTTCGGACAATATCCACCTGGATCAGGATAGTACTTGGACTACAGCTATTAATACTACGGACTATTATCCCTTTGGTTTGGCGATGGATGGTCGTACTGAGCAGAACAGTAGTTATAGGCATGGGTTTAACGGACAAGAAAAAGTTGATGAGCTAAAAGGTGCTGAAAACCATTGTACAGCGGAGTTTTGGGAATACGATCCAAAGGTAGTTCACCACTGGAACTTAGACCCAAAACCTAACCCTTCTATTAGTCCCTATGCTATCATGCAAGGAAGTCCCATCTGGTACAGTGATCCACTTGGAGATACAATAGTAGTAGATAACAAAGGTTATATTTCCAGGAATGATGAAACAGATAATCTTGGGTTTACACAGCGAGATGGAAATTTAAGTCAGATAGGCGAATTGGGTAAATCAGTGGATGTGAATTCAGTCTGTGGAGGCTCAAGAGATTGCAAATCCAGTTTGTAGTCTCATTGTTGACTGTTTGGAGTCACGAAAACTGGAATGTCTACAAATCGGATAAAATGTGTGTGAAAGATTACAGGATAAAGAAAGGTAAGCCTGTAGATACGGGAATAGTTAGGGAATAAAGATATCAAAGAATATCGAAGAAGTTGAAGCTCGGCCACTGAACTCGTATTTACTTTCTTTTCTTCCAACTCTTGGGATCGAGAGCCGTGTGAAACACTGCTCGGACGGTAACAACCTGCTGATCTTCATCAATGGTAAAGTGTACCATAAATGGAAACTTCTTTAGCGGCAGACAATGCACCTTTTCATAACGCACTCGGAAGAAGGGATTTTTTTCCCAATATGAGGAGGTGTTTATTTAATACAGTTTCAAACCTTTCTCCAATTCCGAGCTGTTGTTCCTCGTAGTAGTCTATAGCGTTCTGAATATCTCGGATAGCCCTGGGATCAATGACAATACGATAAGCCATTTTTAGGACTTTCCTTTAAAAGTAAATTGCTTGCGGGCGTCCTTCCAGGGAACCATATCTTCGGCTTTGGCGGTTTTGATCCGCTCCCGAACAATGGCTTTATGCTCCTCAGGGATCTCCGTTTCTTCGGACACTTCAAAGCCCAGTTGTTTGATAAGCTCCATAAAGAAGCCGAATTTTTTATCGGGTATTTTAAGCGTTACTTCCTTCATGGTCTTTTGTTTTTAAAGTACGCGAGTTTACTGTATAACGCAAATTTAGTCAATTAATGTGCACAATAAAAAAGTTGAGTTCCTTACATGTTAGGGAATTAAAGTTTACTTTTCTGGCGGAAAGTTGACAAGCCATAAAGTTATAAAAATTTAAGCTTATGATAACAACCCGCAAATGCAAGCAGCAACCGGAACCTTATTCCGGTCTAAGTTTAGCAAAGCGTAACTTAGACCTAAATTGATGAAAGTTTACGACTTTCATAACCAAGGCTCAGGTAATTACAGGTATAATACACTTCCGACTTGTATCGTCTGTAATAAAATACAGGTAATGTTCATGTATTGCCAGAGGCCCGGCTTCTTCAGGGTTTTAATGAAAGTTAATTTTAACATTTATATTTCAACTAAACACAATTCATTAAAAATACTATCTTTATGCTTGCCTATAAGGGCAAAAAAGTTCTTTCAAAACTGAGTTTATGGCAGTTCCCGAATAGGTCTGATAACGGCCTCAACCAAAGCAGGCTAGCGAACCCTGGGTGGCAAGAAATAAGAACTATCCAACCACTTGGGAAATGTACTTGCGGTTGTAAGCGATAATATCCATCTCGACCAGGACAGTACCTGGACTACCGCCATTAATACGACGAACTATTATCCGTTTGGTTTGGCGATGGATGGTCGTACTATGCAGGATAGTACGTACCCGTTATGGGTTTTCAGGTTTAGAGCGTGACGATGAAGTCAGTGGCTCAGGAAACCACTACGGTTTTGGCGGTTACGGTTACAGCCCAAGGCCTGGAAGAAGATGGAATGTTGACCCAAAATTTAATGAGATTGCAGGGCTTTCGCCTTATGCTTATTCGCTCAACAATCCGATAGTTTATAAAGACCCTGACGGAGAACTCCCGATACTTCCACTTTTATTAAAAGCAGGTGCGGCAGGTGCAGCCGATATGTTGGCACAAGCTGCAATGACGTATTATTTTGACCCACAAGTTGAGACTGTAGGACAGGCGTTTGAAGTAGTAAATTATTATCAAGTAGCAAGGTCAGCAGCAGAAGGTTTAATCCCTTGGAGATTTCCGGGCGGTAGAGTTGGAAAAGCAGCAGCCACAGCTTCGGGAGATATTTTAGTAAATGCAATAATGATTGTGGGTCAACGAAATAATTTAAACCAAAAAGCAAGAGATTTAATGTCTGACAAGACTAAAGCTGCCGATTTAGATATAACAGACCCGATACAAGGTTTTGATTACTACAATAACAAATATGAAGGAGATTATTCAGAAATAATGCAAGGTGGAACGACATCAAATGCAGGAGTTAATAAAAAATTAGGTGTAGATTAATAAAAAAGATAAACCAAGTTTTAACGGAGGGTATCGATTGGAAACCCGATTTAGAAAGCAAAAGAAATTTTACCACAGAAAGTTATCCTAAAGAAGAATGTTATTTACGAATGAATAATTTTTCCAAACAAAGTTCAGTAGAGGTACATATAAGGTAGGCAGGTTCCCTGTAAAGCAATTTGTAACTTTTAGTAAGCCTATATCCCCATTGGACGGATGACAACCAGCCTGAGATCTATAACGAAATCTATTGTCGACTTCGGGTTTAATGCCGGTAAAAACCTGATATATAATACTGTCAAATAAACCTACGATTACCGATAGTGGTATTTTCCATTCTTTGACGTTATTTTATAAATTGATTCTACTGAATTTGGTTTTGTATTACCGTTTTTTAGAATAATATATGGTTGTCTTCGATAAATACACCGCTTTTGCTTGGAGGATAAAATCCTTATTCTTAGATTTGCCAATAGAATGAACGTTCGATCTAAAGTAATGCAGCAGTCCAAAGAGTTTTCAGAAAAAGAAATAGCCATCTATGAAGGTGCGCTAGAACTAGTCGCCAAATATGGTTTTCATGGTACTTCCATGAGTTTATTGACCAAAGAAGCCAAAGTAGCTACAGGAACGATTTATCACTATTTCTGTAGTAAAGATGACTTGATGAAAAAGATGTATCGTTATTTTCGCACTCGGCTGGAATCCTGTATTTCAAGTCAAGTGGAGGAGAAACAAGATTACAAAGAGCGGTTCTATTTAAGGTGGTTAAAACTTTACCTTTATTATACACAAAACCCCAAAGTACTGGTGTTTTTTGAGCAATACATCAATTCACCTTACAACCAGGAACGTAGTCCTCATCACTTTACGGGAGCCTATTTTAAATTCCTTAAAGAAGGAATTGATGAAAATTACTTAAAGCCTGCCAAACCCGAAATATATGTAGCAATGTACATGGGTAGCGTGGTTATGGCTTCAAAGATCAATGTTTTTGGATCAATACTATTGGATGAAACGGATAGAGCGCTTTTGATCGACAAATTATGGTATGGCATGTCTAAGGTGTAATTGCAATCAAAATTTTTAATTAGCACAAATAAATTTTCGTTTAAATGAACAAATTTTCTTTTGTAATTCTCATAGTGCTTTTCGTACTGTGCCAATCCTGTTCAGAAGGAGAAACCAAAAACCCTGGAATGAGGCAGGCACCTAACATTCCTATTATAGAGATTCCTTCCCAAACTTTAACCGATTATGAAACCTATCCAACCAGTTTGGAGGGAGTAGTAAGTAGTTATGTAAGGGCAAAGGTTTCAGGTTATATCACCCAAGTTTTAGTAGATGAAGGCCAAGCAGTGAGGAAAGGTCAAAGCTTATTTAAGCTAGAAACCCAATCCTTGGATGCTGATGCTGCTGCCGCTAAGGCCAATGTTGAGGCCACTAAAGTGGATGTTGATAAATTAAAGCCACTTGTAGAGAAAGGTATTATTGGAAGTGTTCAGTTAAAAACCGCCGAGGCAAGGTATAATCAGGCTATGGCTACTTATAACAGTATTTCCGCTAATATTGATTACGCCAATATAAAGAGTCCAATTTCAGGATATATTGGAGCCATTCCTTATCGTCAGGGTGCTTTAGTTAATCCAAGCGATCCATTGACTATGGTTTCTCAGGTGGACAATGTTTTTGCATTCTTTTCCATGAATGAGAAAGAGTACTTAAATATGCTTCAAGTAACCAAAGGGGAAACACTTGATGATAAATTGGGGAACATGTCAGAGGTGGAACTTGAACTTGTCAATGGTCAAATCTATTCGCACAAGGGCAAGATTAAAACGGTTACAGGTCAGGTAAACCCAACCACTGGAACGGTGAGTTTTAGAGCAACTTTTCCAAACCCAAACCGATTGCTCGCACATGGCAATAGTGGAAAGATTCGTATACCTAAAATTTATGAAGATAAACCCGTAATTCCTGCAGCTTCCATTTATGAGCAACAAGGGAAAATATACTTGTATAAAGTGGGTGCAGATTCAGTTGTCACGGAAGCATTGATTAAAATAGAGGCGAAAGTAGGTCAGCTATTGGTAGTTGAGGAAGGACTAAAAAAGGGTGACAAAATAGTTTATCAGGGCATTGACAAGTTGCGAGATCAGATGAAGATTTCACCGCGACTGGTGCCTTTTGATAGCGTTGCTGGAAAATTAAAAGTAGCTTTTAAATAAGGTCAAATGCTAAAACAATTTATAGACAAACCGGTACTATCTACTGTAGTTTCCATTTTAATACTCATTCTTGGTTTTCTAGGTTTATTTTCCTTACCTATAAGTCAATACCCGGACATTGCACCCCCTACAGTTAGAATTACAGCATTTTATCCAGGAGCAAATGCTGAGACGGTATTAGAAAGTGTAATTATACCCATAGAGGAGCAAGTGAATGGGGTGGAGAATATGGATTATATCACTTCTACTGCAAGTAATAGTGGAACTGCCATTATTCAGGTGTTTTTTAGACAGGGTGTAGACCCTGACATCGCGGCCGTAAACGTACAAAATAGGGTTGCTAGAGCCAATCCACTTTTACCTAGAGAGGTAGTTCAGTCAGGTGTGATAACTCAAAAACAGCAAACGAGTTCGTTGATGTTTTTTACAATGGTATCAGATAACCCTGAGTATGACGCCACCTTTATCCAAAACTACCTTGACATCAATGTTATTCCTACCCTAAAAAGGATCAAGGGAGTAGGAGATGTGACTGTTTTTGGGTCGAAAAATTATGCCATGAGAATATGGCTCAAACCCGATAAACTCGCGGCCTATAGCTTAATTCCTTCAGATGTGACAGCAGCCATAAACGAGCAAAGTTTGGAAGCTGCAGCAGGTTCTATTGGACAAAACAATGCACAGGCCTTCGAATATGTAATCAAATATGGCGGGCGATTTAAAAATGAAAAGCAATATGAGGACATTATTATCAAGGCAATAGGGAATGGGCAATTTTTGCGTTTGAAAGATGTAGCTGATGTCGAATTGGGTGCACAGGGATACTCCGTGATGTCCTTTACCAACGGTAATCCTGGGGTGAGTATGGCTGTCTATCAGACACCTGGATCGAATGCCCGGGAGATTATAGATGATGTCAAAGCATCCTTGAATGAACTTGAAAACAATTTCCCTAAGGGCTTGTCCATTTTTATTAATTTTGACACCAACGATTTTCTTAATGCTTCTATCGCTAAAGTGATCACAACTTTGGTCGAGGCATTCATCTTGGTATTTATTGTGGTATTTATTTTTCTTCAGGATTTTAGATCTACCTTAATACCTGCGATTTCTGTACCTGTGTCAATCATAGGTACTTTCTTTTTCCTAAATGTCTTAGGGTATTCGGTTAACTTATTGACCTTGTTTGCATTGATCCTTGCCATTGGTATTGTGGTTGATGATGCCATTGTGGTAGTAGAGGCCGTCCATGCCAAAATGGAAGGGGGAGTGAAAAAAGCACGTAATGCTACCCATCAAGCGATGGAAGAGATTACGGGAGCTATTATTTCCATTACGCTGGTAATGGGTGCTGTATTTATACCTGTTACTTTCATAACAGGGCCTACTGGTGTTTTTTATGAGCAGTTTGGGGTTACTTTAATGTTGGCGATAGCCATTTCAGCTGTCAATGCATTGACATTAAGTCCTGCACTTTGTGCGTTATTATTAAAGCCTCATGACGATCACCCAGACAAGAAACTTAGTTTGGGTAAACGTT
>Ga0209491_10007746_pt1 | contig 14000 bp, 15 predicted proteins | sample BON02_FD_187213 | JGI IMG/M metagenome (GOLD analysis project Ga0209491, IMG submission 187213) | Freshwater microbial communities from Lake Bonney liftoff mats and glacier meltwater in Antarctica - BON-02 (SPAdes) (version 2) | ecosystem: Environmental > Aquatic > Freshwater > Ice > Glacier... | reverse complement strand
GTGTGTGGGGGGGGTCGAATGTGTGGAAGTGTTTGTGGGGGGGTCGAAGTGTGGGGGGGGTAACGTCAATTCCAAGATTCGCCTGAATTGCCTGGTTGCTGTCGCGATGACTCCAACGACAACCCAGAATGCCACAGCGACGGCGACGCGGCGCCTGGCGCACCCCCACCTCGCCGATGCCCCGGGTGGCGGTGTTATCATCGAGACACTCAACACTGCGCCAGCCCAAGGCGCTGCATGTGCGGCAGCGACGGGCTCCGCCACCAGGGCACTCGTGGGGGCCCTCGCGGCCGAGGGTCCGCGTGGTTTCAATGTGACCCTGGCAATGGGCACACTGTGGCTTGCGGTGTGCCGCGACAAAGACAAGGCAAACGACGAGGCTTGGGACAATGGACGCGAGGCGCTCATAGCGGTGTTGTCAGGTGGCTTGCCAACTGCCCGTACCAACGCGGCCAATGTATTGGCCGCGCTGGCCCGGTGTCGCAACGAGCGGCTAGCGTCACTGACCGGCAGTCTCGATGTGTTGAATCAGCTCGCGCGTGGCCATGCCCCAACCGCATGCCAGGCGGTGGCGGTGGCGCTGCTCCACTTGCTCACCACCGAAGGGCATGGGAATGTACCACTGGCGCGAGGGGAGGGGTCAACGCGGCAGATGGACGAGGGGGGGCTGCGACCCCACCGTACATCAAGCGCAACGATGAACGTCCCAGTGGAGAAGGGGGTATGTGACTCACATGATAGGGGTGACCCCGACGTCATGGCCAAGCAGTCGAGTCAGAAGCAAGCCATCGGCGTCGCCATCCGGATCGCGGTGCACACCTTCACCACCGCCAAGGCCACTCACCTGGACGAGATGGGCGAGTTCCTCGCGGCCAAGGGTGAGGAGGAGAGGGCGATGACCACTCGCCATCAGAAACGGGAGCGCGAATTGTATGACGATGTCGAGGAGGCCAAGCTGCAGTCGTGCAACACCGACATTGGGCATGCCATGGTGAACAAAGCCACCGCCGAGTTGCGTGCCAAGCACCAGGCTGAGCTCACCGCACTGGCTCAGGGCTACCCGCTGTGCAAACAAGTGTGAGAGGGGTGCACATGGCGGTGTATCGCGACCGAGGTCGACGGGTGTCGTGCCCCTCGGGGTGTATCGTGACCAATATGTGGCCGAGGTGTCCGAGGCGTGGCAGATGAATCCGAGGTATGCCACGCCCAATATGTGTCCAAGGTGTCCGAGGTGTGTCGTGACAGAGGCGTGGTCGATGTATCTGAGGTGTGTCGCGTCCGAGTTCGAGGTGTGTGTTCGAGGTGTGTCGTGACCGGGCCCGTAACGGTCTGTCCGTAAACCATTCCAATGTGGAACAATCCGGCACTCGGGTTTGAATCCCCGAACCGTTAATAGAAACTAGAATCGGTCAAGTGTCCATGGGCGCGTCGGTCCTTTGCCACCCAGCGGGCGGGCGGAGATGAGAGGGTCGAGAGGAGCGCGGGGCGAGTCCACTGGCCATGCATAGGAGGATGTTCACGCAGGCGAGTTCGTCGCGGTCAATCTCTCTGCCCAAATCTGAAAAGGGCTGAATCGCCCAGCACGGGTTGATCGACCCGCGGTGCCGGATGTGTCGTCGGGGGGCGGCGGCTTGCGTCAAGTGGCTGCGGACGGCCCGCATCGGGCACGTCCTCGAGTTCGCACGTGCCACAGGGACACATCTTTGAAGTATAGAACTCGCTGATGATGAGCGTCGGGCCGCGCGTCGCGAGCTCTCGTGCAAACATCTTCTTGGGGAACCCGCCGCTGAACATGCCGTCGCCCCTTCAGGAGGGCGACGATGCGCTTGAGCTTGACGGAGGGCGCGACGCCCTCGCCGCCTCCTCCTGGCAGCGCCGCCTCTGCGCAGCTCCGGAACCCGCCCCGCGCCGCCTGCGCCGCGCCCTCCAGCCCGCGCCCGCCTCGCGCCCGGATCTGCGCCGCCCGACCAGGCCGCGCCCGCCTCGCGCCACCGCCCCGCCCCTGCCCCGCCCCTGCGCGTCGCTGCTGCTGGTCGACCTGGTGCACGACAAGGTGATGACCGGCGAACCGCCGCGCCTCGAGAGCCGCAAGATCTACCGCAACGTGGTCCTCTGCCGGCTGCCGGTCATGCTCCACTCGCGGCTCTGCTACCTCAAGACGCACCGCGACACGCGCTACGAGTGCGCGCTCAACCGCGGCGGCTACTTCATCATCAACGGCGTCGAGAAGGCGCTGCTGGGGCAGGAGAAGCTGCGCACCAACTTCCCGTACGTCTTCCCCTGCCGCGCCGCCGCGCGCTTCGAGTACGTGTGCGAGGTGCGCAGTTGCCACGAGCTCAAGATGCGCTCGACGAGCACGCTCTACATTTTCATCACGCGCTCGGCCCAGGGGTCGCTGCCGACCACCGCCGTGCAGCTGCCCTTCATCGACAACCTGCACGTGCCGCTGGTGGCGCTCTTCCGCCTGCTGGGCGCGCAGGGCACCGAGGACATCATGCGCTACCTGCCCGCCCTGGCCGAGGAGGAGGCGGTCATCGTGCGCAGCTGCCTCGACAGCGACGTGCGCGCGCACTCGAGCCCCAAGGAGATCCTTGAGTGGATCGGCCGCGAGGGCACCACCAAGGCGACGCGCGAAAAGCGGCTGCGCTACCTCAAGCACATCCTCTCGAACGAGCTGCTGCCGCACATGGGGCTGCAGCGCGACGCCGCGTGCAACCGGCGCAAGATGGTCTACCTGGGCCACATGGTGGCCAAGCTCCTCTCGGTCGCGGCCGGGCGCACGCGCTGCGACGACCGCGACGACTACGTCAACAAGCGCATCAACACCTCGGGCGTGCTCATGTCGCTGCTCTTCCGCCAGCTCTACCGCAGCATGCTCAAGGGGCTCTCGCTCTCGGCGACGCTGGGCAAGGTGGTCGAGGGCAGCAAGGAGGTGACGTTCAACGCGGGCGACCTGGTCAACCACCGCAAGATCACCTCGGGCTTCCAGTACGCGTTCGCGACGGGCAACTGGGGCGTGCAGAAGGGCGGCCCGCCCGGCCAGACGGGCGTCGCGCAGGTGGTGAGCCGCATGACGACCGTCTCGGCCATCGCCAACCTGCGGCGCACCAACACGCCCATCTCGCGCGACGGCAAGGCGCCCAAGCCGCGCCAGCTCCACTGCACCGCCTGGGGCATCGTCTGCCCGGCCGAGACGCCCGAGGGCAGCTCGTGCGGCCTGATCAAGAACCTGGCCATCCTCACGCACGTGCGCGTGGGCGCCATCTCGGTGCCCATCGCCGAGGTGGCGCTCGGCATCCCCGGGCTGCCCGTCACGCCCGTGCTCACCGCCGACGACCGCGCGCGGCGCAGCGGCGCGCTCATCTTTGTCAACGGCGTCATCATCGGCTACGTCGCGCCCGGGGACCTGCAGCCGCTCGCGGAGGCCTTGCGCGAGCGCCGCCGCCGCCACGAGCTGCCGATCGACGCCTCCGTCTCGGTCTCCAACGGCGCGCTCTACATCAACTCGGACCCCGGCTGCCTCATGCGGCCGGTGGTGCTCGTCGAGCGGCTGCGCGACCTGGAGGCGCTGCTGCGCGGCGCGGCGCCGCACGAGAACGTGTGGAACAGCGCGCTGCGCGAGGGGATGATCGAGTACCTCGACAAGCAGGAGGAGCAGAATGCGCTGGTGGCCGTGCGCGCTCGCGACGTGACGGCCGACCACACGCACGTCGACATCCACCCGAGCCTGATCAACGGGCTCTGCGCCTCGCTCATCCCGTTCTGCGACCACAACCAGGCGCCGCGCAACACGTACCAGGCCGCGATGGGCAAGCAGGCGCTCGGCCTCTACGCGACGAGCTTCGCCTACCGCATGGACGCCATGTCCACGTGCTCGCCTACCCACAGCGGGCGCTCGTCACCACGCAGGTCGAGGAGATGCTCGGCACCAGCTCGGTGCCGGCCGGCGCCAGCCCGATCGTGGTCATCATGTGCTACACCGGGTTCAACCAGGAAGACTCCGTGCTCGTCAACCAGAGCGCCATCGACCGCGGCCTCTTCCGCTCGTTCGTCTATCGCACCTACCGCGACGAGGAGCGCGCCGTGGGCGCCGACGCCGAGCGCTTCGAGAACCCCTCGGCGGTCGCCGGGTGCCCCGTGCCCGATGCGCGCCCCGTGCCCGATGCGCGCCCCGTGCCTGGTGTGCGCCCCGTGCCTGGTGTGCGCCCCGTGCCTGGTGTGCACCCCGTGCCTGGCGCCTGCATGCTGAACGCGCGTCATGCCGAAGTCGGCGATTTTGGCCTCGCCCGTGCGAGTGACCAGAATGTTGGCCGGCTTCAAGTCGCGGTGCATCAGGGACATCCCGTGGAGGTGGGCCAGGCCACATGCGACCCCTCGAGCGAGGCGGCGCCGCTGCGCCGGTGGGGGGGCACGGTGGCGAGGCGCGCCGAGGTCGTGCTCCATCGCCTCCGTGAACAGGTACACAAGTGAGCCGTGGATCGCGGCGCCGTGCGCGGTGAGGATGTGCGGGTGCACACATCGCCGCAGGTAGGCAACCTCGCGCAAGCAGTCGGCCCGCACGCCGCTGTCGTTGGTGTCGAACACCTTGGCCGCGAGCTGCCCCCCCCCGCTGCGGTCGTTGACCAGGTACACTCGGCCAAAGGCGCCCTGGCCGAGCAGGCGGACCACGTTGAAACGAGGGCTCTGCAGGAGCGCTGGCCTGTCGATGTCGTCCATGGGCCACGGCGAGTCGGCGCCCAGCGTGTCCGTGGGCGAGGGGGCGCGCCACGTGGCTGCAGACTCGCACGGTGGCTCCTGCTCGCCGCCCGGGCCATCGCTGCGACTGGCCACCCCGGCGGCGTCCGCATCACCCCCCTCCGCCTCGGCGGCCACGGCCCCGACCACCACCGCCCGCGCGCCACGTCGGCCATGGCGACTCTCCCGTGGGGTTGGAAAAAGAAGCTGACCAGTTGTCCCTGGCCCGTGGAGTGCCACGGGGGCCGCCCAGGGGAACCCCCGGGGAGGGGACCCCGCGCCCGGGGTGGGTGGGAGGGGCGGGGGGCACGCGCACTAGAGCGTAAACCCGGCTTCGCTCACCATGCAGCAAGCGCGGGGCAGCGCCGGCGTGGCACCGGGCACGAGCCCGGCCACCCGGTAGTCCGTGCAGGTCGTCCCCGGTGACGCAGTGGCGCACCGCCAACCCTCGGCTTCCTGGACGGGATGACAGACGGGGGCCTGGCCGACCGCGGCATCACAGATGCACGTGCGCCCGAGGCCCACGGCTTCTTGCGCACTGCACGCTGCGAGGTCCATCTCCAAGTGGGTGGGTACTCTATTGGGGGGGGCAGAAAAAAAAAGAGCGACGTTGCGGTCGGACTCGGAGGTCCCGGGAGTCGGGGGTTGCAAAGGTGAGGGAGGGCGGCACGGGCCACCGGGGACGAGCAAGGGGGGGCGGGGTGGCCGCTCAGTACCCGTCCTCAGAGTCGGACGACATGTCCGATGCAAAGTGGAAGGTGCCGACCCCCGCCGCGCCGCCGTCCGACGAGTCCGAGTCGACCCCGAGGTCGGCCGGCTCCCCAAGCAGCGCCGCGGGCGGCGCGGACTGGCGCATGCTGCTGACCTCGCCGACGAGCGCCGACAGCGAGGTCTGTAGGCTGGCCAGCGCCATCTCGAGATTCTCGATCGAGTACTTGTGGGTGCCGCGGTAGACCGCGTCGTCGTCGCCCATGTCGCCGGGCCCCATGTCGGCCTCCGGTGCGTCCGCCCCACTGGACATGCCCGCTTGCATGGCGCGGTATTGCATGTCTTCAAACGTCTGCTGCGTCGGCTGCCACACCCGCCCGGGGTCCGTTGTGCCTACCGGGATGTGGATCTTCTGGCCGGATGCGGTTAGGATGGTGATCCCGACGCCCGCATCGCCGATGCGCCTGACCTTGGTGACGGTTCCAGACGGCCGCGGCGCACCGTCCGGGTAGGCGTTGAGCATGTCGCCATCGATGCCCAGTTCGACAGTGTCGTTCACCTGGACCCACTTGGCAAACTCCGTCTGGGTGTCATTGAGGAAGGCGGCGCGCTCGGCGCTCAGCAGTGCGAGGTTGGCTCCCATGCGAGCAGTGCCTCCCATGGGTGATGGGCGGTGCGGTGCTTACATAGGGCTCAGATTTTTTTCTTCACACTGTCAACACGATCGACGCGCGCAACCCGTGACTTGGGTCGGCGCGCGCAACCCATGACTTGGTCGGCGCGCGGCTTCTCGGTGTCGCCGCCTCGGACTGCTCAGCGAGTCGCATCGACGTGACGGCGCAACTGGCAACGCTGCGCGCGGCACAGGCCCCATCACGGGTGGCACATACGGGTCCACGCATGGATCCACCGGTTGCACTCGACATGGCCCGATTGCACTGGAGCCGGCAACCCGAGCCCCACCCCGCGACACAGGACGGCCATTTCTTCCTTGACGCTGCCGGCGACATCGGCGCACGCAACTCGTGCAACCCATGGGCAAAGGGGCACGCGCCGGCGTTGCATCGGCGATACGCGCGCCAGTGCCAGCACAACCGCGTCTTCCAGTGGGCGCACTCTGAGCGGTAGTGGCCTGGGCGGCCGCAGAGGAAGCACTCGACGCTATCGCGCGGGCCGGGACGCGGGCGGGAGCCGAGTGTCCCTTCGAGGGTGACCCACATCCCTTGGGGGATCATGGGGGGGCGTGTCCCTGGACGCGGGTCGACGGGGGGTGGCAGTGCAGACATGACTTACGGGCATACTCCCACCACTACCCACAGCCGTATGTTTTCGGCGCCCGTTGCAGGGCCGCGGCCGCAGGGGGGCGGGCGCGTGCACTCGGGTGCACTGGGGCTGGCGCTCACCGGAGGCGTTCTCGTGCGACCGACGCGCGCCCAGCGGCGTGGCACGCGACTCCTACGCCGACGAGCAGCCAGAACATGACCAAGACGCGCAGCATCGGGGAGTGGCAGGGGTGTGGGGTCACTCCGAGCAGATCTGCCAGTTGTTTGTCACAGAGGCACCGGCGCACGGCCGGCGCCGCCCACAGGACCAGGTCGCGCACCAGGGTTAGGGTTGGTTAGGTTCGGGTTAACCCGTTAACCCGAAAACCTGACCCTGGGTTTCGGGTTAACCCAACCCGGGGCGCATGGCACCGGCGGCGGCGGCGCCGTTTCCGACGGCGCGGCTCTGAGGGCGGGGGTGGACTCGGTGGGCCATTGGGGCCCCTCAATGATACCCTCGTACGCGTCCTCTCCGTCACCCTCGAGGTGGTAGCTGTCCCGCCCCCCGGTTGACTCTGTGCCCAAGGCTGTCGCTTGGTCGGCCTCGCTAGCCGCCTGGTCCACCTCGGCTGCGGCCGACTCCGCCGTGTCCGGGTCCGGGGGCTCGGCGCCCCCGACCGCGGTCGCGGGTGGCATTGGTTCAAATGCGTCGGACCCGGGGGCGCCACCCCTGGGGACTGTTCCGCGTGCGGGTGGGGCCAACGCCGCGTTGCGGGCAGACTGGCTCGCCGCCAGCTGCGGCACGCGTTTCTGGCGCATGGCGTCGCGCAAGCGTGATGAGTCACGCAGCTGCCGGTTCAATGCATGGTTAGCCGCGGTCGCTCCAGTATCCATGGCCGATGCGGCGTCGTGCTTTCAAATGGCACGATAAAAAAAAATGGATGGCCCGGGGTGCACCCCCGGCCCCGAATGTGCCGCGTGCGCAGCACCTGGGCACCGCCCATGGGTCACCCTGTGTGTGCGTGGGGGGGTGTGGCGCCGGCGCGGGTCCACCCTTCCCCGGGGCGTCCCACCACCCGCGGCCGCGTTACAGCCGCCTCGGTGCAATCACGGGGCGCGGGGGCGCCCCGGCGGACCGCTGCGCCGCCCGGGGGCGCCGTGTGTGGTGCTCCATGACAAAACGGAACGCAAATTCCGACATGGACATGCCAGGGACGGCCTCATCGGACGGGCAAATGGGCGACGCGGGGCAGTTGGCCTGCCAGGCCGCGCGGAGGGTCTGGAGCGCCCGGCGCACCTCTGATACGCCGAGGACGCGGTGCTCCATCGCCGGACGCCACGCGACTAGGGGCTAGAGTAGCGCGCCAAAAGGTCGATGGGGCCATGGCCGCGGTTGTGCGGCTCCGCGGTCATGCGCATCGGAGCTCCGGGTTCACCGTGGTCCAGTTGCCTGAACTGACAGGCAGCTCTACCGCCCCGATTGGGCTGCCTCGCGTGACTCGGCCTCGCCGGGTGGGGGGCGTGGTGTTCGGCCGGGCGAGTCGCCCTCGCGGCCAGGCGTATTGCCGGGAACCAAGCCATTGACCACCGGCGAGTTGCCGCGGTTTGAGTGGGTATCCGCGGTTGAGATTTCGTCCTCGGTGTACTCGGACAAGTCGCGCATAGGAACCCCCACAGGCGAGGCACCGCGTTCAGACCAATCGCGCATAGGCACCCACACCGGCGAGGCACCGCGTTCAGACCATTCACGCATAGGCATGTCCACCGGCCAGGCACCGCGTTCAGACCACTCGCGCATAGGCGTGTCCACAGGCCAGGCACTGAGTTCAGACCATCCGCGCATGGTCGAGTAGCCGGGTTCAGACCGGCACCTGGGCAAGGCACCTACCGTGGGCCTGTGGCACCGAGGCGAGTCGCCGCATTCGAACCGACGAATCATGCGCAAATCGTTGGGGCTCGGTCGCCACTGGCGGCCACGGGTGCCTTGACTCTGGGCCACGGACCCCAGCGGTGGCGAGGGGTCTCGTGCCACGGGGTCTGATGACTCCGGTGGCGGAGCGGCGACGGCTGTGGGCCCATTAGCGGCCGTACTGTGCAAGACGCATAATCTGGTGGTGCCCGCTGCAAACTGCGTACAATCCGGTGCAATGCACATAGGATCCATGTTGCCCAACAAAAAGATTCTACTCACCTCTATTGTAGATTTTCTGGTCCATCGACCGAGAATTCCCCGTCCATGCGACAATGGGGAGTCGCGTCCGAGTTGTCCGACGGGAGCTGTGTCCGGTGGCCGGTGTGTCCGATGTTGGTCGTGCGAGATGTGTTCAATGTTGGCCTTGCGAGATGCGTCCGTCGTGCGAGGTGTGTCCGTCGTGCGAGGGGCATCCGCGGTCGCCGGCACATCCGCCTCCCTACGTGCACGTGCCCGTCGGCGCGGGCATGCCGTTGGCGCGTCGGCGGGAGAGCGGACCGCGGCGCGCATTGCTGTGGATAGGTGAATGCCACGACACGTGTGATTTTTTTTGACAGTCGATGTATTCATTGGCCCAGGCACGCAGCTTACCGCCCCGAGTGGGTTGCGTCCCGGACAGGCGAATCGACCTCGCGGCGTGGGGGGCATGAGCTTCGGCCGGGCGAGTCGCGCTCGCGGCCAGGCGAATCGCCGGGAACCAACCCATTATCCCCCGGCGAGTTGCCGCGATTTGAATGGGAGCCTTCGTTCTCGGACCAGTGGTGGGTGGGCGAGTCGGGGTAATCGGACCAGTCGCGCATAGGCGAGTCGCCGGATTCGGACCGGCCGCACAGCGGTGAGTCGCCGCGTTCAACCCGGTCGCACACGGGCGAGTCATCGCGTTCAGACCATTCGCGCACAGGCGAGTCGCCGCATTCGGACCGATCAAACAGGCGTGAATCGTTGGGGCTCGGTTGCGGTGTGGCGACTTGGCGGCCTGGACTCGCCTGCGCCACGGGCTCCAGTGGCGCGGGGTCCCGTGTTCCGGGGTCTGTTGACTCTGGTGGTGGTGCGCCGCCAATAGCCGCCGCTGTGCGCCCATTGGCGGCCGTACCATGCAAGACACAGAATCTGGTGGTGCCCCGTGCAAACCGCGTACAATCCGGTGCAATGCACACAGTGTTCATGTCTCCACGAACTGGTTCTACCTCTGTTGTATATTTTCATCCTGGTCCACCTTCCGCACATTCTTTGTCCCCGCGACGATGGGGAGTCGTGTCCGAGTTGTTTGGCCGGAGCTGTGTCCGATGTACGATGTGTCTGATGTTGGTTGTGCGAGATGTGTCCGCTGTGTCCGAGTTGTGTCCTGGCAGAGTTGTGTCCGAGGTGTCCGAGGTGTCCGAGGTGTCCGAGTTGTGTCGTGACAGAGTTGTGGCCGAGGTGTCCGAAGTGTGTTTTTGAAAGAGGGCTGGCCGAGGTGTCCCAGGTGACAGAGTAGTGACCAAGGTGTACTGTGACCGCTTCAGGAGGTGTGGCCGAGGTGTCCCACGGACGTGGCGCACCTCGGTGCCGAGTCCAGCAGCACCCACTCAGTTTGGTGAGGAAATGGGAGCCGTGCGCATCCCCATGAATTCAGCCTGTTGCCTCGCGTTTGCCATGGCTGTGAACGAGCTCGACAACACCGCGGAGGTGAACCAAGTGAGGGGTTTGGCCCGGCGGGCATGGCAGGCATTCGCACTGGACGCGTACGCGATGAGTGCTGCACTGATGATTGCCCAGGTACATGCACTGGCTAGAACCGACACACTGGTCCCATGGCCGGCGTAGCCGGCGTAGTCGTCGGGGCCCATCTGCGCAAGGCTGCACTCAACACCCGAGCTCACCATTCGCGTTATGTATGTGCAGCCACTTCTCGCCCCGGGCTCCGGCCTCGATTGGCACTCCGCGGTCACCGCGGGAATCGGCCTCAGCTTCAAATTGCTTTGCGATGAGCGCGTTTTTGCCTCGGACGCTGCACGTTTCACGGATTATTCGCCAGCGTACCTCGTGCACATCGAGTACGTGGCGCTGACCGAGTGGCTCCCGAAGCTTGCGCACATACATGCACTCGCTCTCCACTTCCGGACCTCGCTCCTCGACCTGGCCCTGGACAACCCATTCGCCAGAGCGCCGATTCGCATGCCTGTCACCATTCTCATTATCGAGATGAACGACACCCTTCGCGCCGAGTACGAGGCAGTCGCCCTGGCCGTGGCGCAGGATGCGTCCATCGTCAGCACCAACTGCTATCTGGTGGCGCGCACACAGACCCATGCGCGGGTTGAAGCGGGTTCGCCGGTGGACCTGATCCTGGTTGGCACGGGCGTGGACGAGGCAGTGCCAGCCGTCCGACTCCGCGCGATGAACGAGTTCAGCGGTGCCATCGACCCAAACAAGGGCGCCATCCCCGTGGACATGTACGAGCGGCCGGTCATCGTTGCCGTCTCGTTACCGCGTTGCGCGGACCGGAACAAGGACTTGCGCACTCAGCTACGGGAGGCGGGCGTCGACGCCGTGTTGCCGAGCGGGCGCCTCACCGCACCAGCGCTGCTCACGCTGCTCGACTTCATCAGCGATGGGCAGTCCACCGCAACCGAGCGTGCGCAACCGCCCTCGGCCCCGGCCGCGCCTCCGATCCCAGGTCCGTCCACATCGAAGTGTTTGGCAGTGGCCGCGGCCGAGGCGACCCGCGCGCCTACGCTTCTACTGGCGAACGGGACTCCCGTCCCGACCCCACTCGCCGCCCGCGTCCAGCACCACGACCAGAGCAGCCGACCCACGCCCACATCAATGGGAGGACAGTCGCCTCGGGGGCGCAAAGTTTCCGGCCTCGGGTCGATCCGTGAGTTGCACCCAGCCGCAGCCCGCCGCGTGCGCCGTGCAACCCGGTGATGGCCGACACCGAGTAGGGCAGCGCCGACCGGAGCTACCACCGAGGCACCCCGCGACCGGCCGCAGCGCCACATCCACTGGCCAATGTGTCAGCTTGCATATCGGTGTTCCAGCCCATACGATGGCCGACGCCAAGGAGGGCAGCACCGACCGGAGCCGCGGCCGAGGCGAATCGCGAGTTGCGCACACCGAGCACGGCTGTCCGAGGTGTGTGGCGTGTCTCGATGTGTGGCGTGTCGTGTCCAACTGGTGCCATAGCCGAGGTATGGCGTGGCACGTGTGTGTGGCACCCGACCCTCTCTTTCCAGGAGTGCTACCGATTTGCCGTGCGGTGGACTCGCCGTGTGCCGCGACATCTACCCCTGCATCCACCTCGGCGTGGGTCGCAAGATCACGCTGCACGTCGACCCTGGCCACGCCCAGGCGATGGCCGCAGGGGAGGCGGACCTCGCGGCGCGCAAGGCGGCCGCCCGTGGCCCAGTCCCGGCCGCCCTCGCCGCCGCCGCCCGGGCGAGCGCAGACGCCTTGGTCGACCCGTCGCTGGCCGCGGCGCTCCTCGGCACCGTGGGCGTGATGCCTGTGGTGCGCTACGTCACCGCGCCCGAGACGCGCCAGTTCCTGTTCGACGCCGCGCAGCGCTGCAAGACGCACCGGCTCGAGTTGCGCTGGACCAGGCCACTGGGTGCGGCCGGGGAGTGTGCCGTGGCGACCGACCGGTGGCTGCCCTCCGGGGAGTGGTTGCACCCGACGCTCGCGGTGCCCCCGCCCCAGCGGCTCCTCCCCAGCCACGGGGATGGCTACCGCCAGCGCGACGAGCCGCGCATCGAGCCGCGCCCCGTGGCGGTGCTCTACGCGGTGCTGGCGCCGCGTCGAGGCGGCCTGGGCGGCCTGGGCGGCCTAGGCGGCCTAGGCGGCGCGACGCGTCTGTTTGAGCGCAGCCGAGCGCTCGACCCCGTCGAGGAGCGCCCCGGGGCGGGCGGCCCCCAGGCGATGGACTCCGAGCAGGACCAACGCGCCGCCTTTGAGCACGGCGAAGCACAGGCGGCGTATGACCACGGGCTCCCCCTTCAAGGGGCGGGTGGCCCCCTCCCGGAGCCGGTCGACACGGCCGTGGCGCCGGGTCAGTTCGCCCCACTCTTGTACCTGCGCTACTGATGGGTGTGTCGTGCATGCGGTCGCCTGAGGTCGCCTGAAGGCTGCGTGGGTTGGGAGTACCCCGCTCGCTGCGCTCTGGACTCCCCTTCAGGCGACCCAAGCGGTGGCTGCCTGCAGGGGGCTGCGTGTGCTGCTGCGCCCTGGACTACCCCTCCGGCTGCCAAAGCGGTCGCTGCCTGAAGGGGGGCTGCGTGGGTTGAGCTCGCTCCGGACTCCCCTTCGGGCCAAAGCGGTCGCTGCCTGAGGGGAGGCTGCGTGTGTAGAGCGCGCTGCGAGCTGGACTCGGTCGCTGCCTGCGTGTGTTGAGAGCTCGCTGCGCTCTGGCCTGCGTGTGTTGAGCTCGCTGCGCTCTGGACTCGTTGCCTGCGTGTGTTGAGCTCGCTGCGCTCTGGACCCCCCTTCAGGCTGCCAAAGCGGTCGCCGCCCGGAAGGGGGCTGCGTGTGTAGGGCGCGCTGGACTCGGTCGCTGCCTGCGTGTGTTGAGCTCGCTGCGCTCTGGACTCGCTGCCTGCTTGTGTGTGACCTCGCTGCGCTCTGGACTCGTTGCCTGCGTGTGTTGCGTGTGTTGAGCTCGCTGCGCTCTGGACTCGCTGCCTGCATGTGTTGAGCTCGCTGTGCTCTGGACTCGTTGCCTGCGTGTGTTGAGCTCGCTGCGCTCTGGACTCCCCTGCAGGCTGGCCGTGCAAGCGCAGCGGGTTAACCCGTCCGCTCCAGGCCCGTGTCGCGACAGCTGAAGGAGGTGCGCTCGGGGTGTGTCGCGACCGACGCGCCGATGAGTGGCACCTTCAGGAAGTGTTCCGTGTGTTTTGTGACCGCTTGTGGCCGATGTGCCTTCGCTGCGGCCCCTTCCGGAAGCGGAGGAAAAGTTCCATCCATTGTAAAAAAATACCGGTGGGCACCGCGCCAGGGAGTGGTTGTTCACAGGACTCTGACTTGTACACTGAGTTTTCATGAGAATGAACGAACACCACCGAATATTCCCCAGGCTTCTCGTTTGTTTTCGTACACCGGTGATTTCGGAGATTCAATCAATTTGAGGGGTCCTTTTCCTCCTTCAGGAAGCCGTGGAGCTGGTCGAGCTGCGCGAAGCGCTCGACCACGGCCGCGTTCAGAAAGAAGACGTAGTTGCGGCTGCCGCAGATAGCCTGGTCATGTGGCCGAGGTGTGTCGTGACCGAGGTGTACCCGAGATGTGTCGTGACTGATGTGTGGCCGAGGTGTGACCTCGGCAACACTTCGGATGCCCCCTCCCATTGGAAT
>Ga0209491_10007743_pt1 | contig 14004 bp, 12 predicted proteins | sample BON02_FD_187213 | JGI IMG/M metagenome (GOLD analysis project Ga0209491, IMG submission 187213) | Freshwater microbial communities from Lake Bonney liftoff mats and glacier meltwater in Antarctica - BON-02 (SPAdes) (version 2) | ecosystem: Environmental > Aquatic > Freshwater > Ice > Glacier... | reverse complement strand
TGGTGGGGAGGAGGGCGGGAGGGAGGGAGGGAGGGAGGGAGGAAGTATACTATTGTATTGTGAGGCCTTTTGAGAGAGGTGGTTTTTTTGAAAGCAGCAGCAGCACCGAGCAAAAGAAAGAGAGGGAAGTACGGAGGATTTCGTGTTTTTCTTATGACCGTGTTATTTACTGACGCTGATGCATTTTTTACGTGATGTGCCTCGCCCTTGTGTTGGTTGGGTAGGCCTTGCTGGATCCATGTTGTACGTGTTTCTTTATCGTTATTTGATAGAAAGAAGTGCCTGGACGACGGGAAGAGGTGGCCGAGTCGTGTGTGAGGGCTTGTGCGTGTGTGTCGGTGGGTGTTGGGATATGTGCTGAGCTAGAAGGGGGCAAAAAAGGGGCGGGTGAGCCGCCACGAAGAAAGAAAAGAAGGGTAAGATCGCACACTCCTGATTTCTCGTCGCTTTCCTTATTTGGTTCAGTTGCTTGCCTCCTTTTTGCGGACGTGCTCGTCTCGTTCTCACTCACGTCTCTCACGCCCATTCATATGAATAGTGAAAACATAAGGCATTGCTTACATAACAAAAATTTCGTGCAAGAGCAATCTACCGCGATCTAGAGACAACAAAAAGCAAAATCAAAAGCTATAGCTAGCAATCACCCATCCAACCATCCGTCTCTGAATAATTCCAACGCAGCTTAAAGCCACTCGCTTTCATCTTTCATTTCCGTACGTGAGCCACTACCATAACAAGGTCACCCCATGGTCCGCTGGTCGTCTAACAAACAAATACCGAGCCTATCTACTGCAGCACCAACGGAAGCAACCCCACCCACATCGGCTCCTATCCCCACAAAAGACCAAAAACAAGATGAACCCGCCCCTGCGCCAGAGTCGTCGTTGCCCCCCCAGACACCAGCCGCCTTCCGCGACTGCTGCCCTTTCTCTCACCCACCCACCCTCCCTCTCCTTCCTCCAGGACGCGCGTGCTCTAACGGTAAGACTTCTGGTAGCGAGCTCGTGCGGATGGGCCGCCGAACTTCTTGGGCTCGCAGTGCCGGGGGTCAGCCACCAGCAGGGTGCGGTCGTAGGCCAGCAGCGTCTCCTTCAGCTCGTTCTTCTTGGCCTCGTCCACGTACTTCTGATAGAAGGCCACGATGCCCTTGGAGATAGCCTGTCGGATGGCGTAGATCTGCGCCGTGTGCCCGCCGCCCTTGACGCGCACGCGGATGTCTACCTTGGCGAACGTCTCTTGGTTCAGGAGCAGCACGGGCTCCAAGATCTTGAAGCGCAGCAGCTCGGGCTCCACGTTCTCGATGGGCGCCCCGTTCACGTTGATCAGTCCACGTCCATCCTTCACGAAAGCCACAGCCGTCGCCGTTTTCTGAGAGAGGGCGGGGTGGAAATGGGAAAGGGGGAGGGAGAAGGGGGAGTGAGAATGCGTGGAATGATTTAAAACGATAAATTTGCCTCCGCCACGAAGACCTGCTTGAGCAATCAAGCAAACTGTACTATTCTCCCGCCAATCCAAAACTACTGCCAGGATGTCTGCGCCCAATGAGCCAAGCGTCGCACGAGGACAGAAAGGGTACGGCGCCGCACGCTCCCCCACCCGCATCCGCTTGTCCCTCTCCCGTGCTCGCATTCCTCCTCCCGCACGCTACGAGCCTACGCCACGCCCACCGCGAGCCAACGCCTCCAGGCCCGTGAAGGAAGAAGCGGCGAGGGCTCAGCCATGACGCAAGCACCAGCAAGGCTTGGACGACCGGAGCAGCAGTAGTAGCCGCGCCCTCCACCTGGCCCCGCCGCCCGCCACGCTTCGTCTCCTCCCTCCCTCCCATCACACTCCAAGCAGCGCCCTCCCCACCCACCCACCCCCTCCCAGCGCAGGCATAATTTGCCTGAGACACGTACCTTGCGGCCAAAAACCTGCACCGAGCGCAACTCCTCTGCCATGACTCTGTGATGAGGGTGGAGGGGTGGGGTAGAAGAAAGAGAAGTGATGAGTCTGATGAGCGAGAGGTGTGTGAGAGGCAGTCGATGACCACAATGTACAGCCCCAAAGAGCTTTAACCGCCACCACACACGCATACGCAGCACACCCTTGCTACCAAGGCATGGCCCTGCAGCGTCATGGTCTGGTGGGTGTCCACGACGCGAGCAAGGAAACAGAGAGAGGCATGGCATGACGAATGCCTGCCCTCCACTCCCTTCTTCGCTGGGCGGCTGCCCGCCGTCCATCTTGGCGTGTTGCTTCCACCACCACCACCGTCCCTTCCCACCCACCACATGCACAAACAGGAGCTTCAGGCACGCTCTAATAGAGTCGTCCAAGGTCTTGTCCTCCCTATTTCCTCCTTTCGCTCCTCCTCCTCCTCCATCCACCCCTCACGCTCGTCCACACAAAATCCACTCGCGGCAACCGACGCGGCGAAGGTGAAGGGCACTGGGCACGCCTCATGTAGACTTGGCCACGCCCCTCGCACTCTAACACTATACCGCACAACACGACAGGCATGACTCTAGGTGACCTAGCTTGTTGTGATGGCGTCGTCGTGGATGGTGGTGGTCATGCATGCCTTGCTTGGCCGAGAGCCACTCACCCACTCATTCAGGACTGCTGCGCGCATCATCATCATTCACGTTGTTCCACGGCCGCGTCTGATCCCCCACACGCCCTCTGCCCTGCTTGCAAACACGCCCCCGCGCGAGCTTGCCGGGTTCTCCTTAGCCACGGGCTCTCTGTCTAGCTGTTCAATTGCCTCGTTGTCGACACTTGGGTCCTTGATCTCACACACATTCTCCCCTCTCCCCCACCCACACACACGCACAGCTCCCACCCCCACACACACAATGGCTCCTAAGTTTGACTTCAGCAAGGGCTTCGGCGACCTTGAAAAGCACCTGGCCACGCGCTCGTATGTCGAAGGCTACTCCTTCAGCGCCGCGGACTCCTCCACCTTTGCGGCCCTCCCCTCCGTGCCCGCTGCTGCTTCCAACCCCAACGCCTTCCGTTGGTACTTGCACATTGCCGCCCTTTCTGGCCTCAAGACCGTGCTGGGTGGTGGTGGTGGTGCCACGGCCCCGGCGGTGAAGAAGGCCAGCAAACCCGCTGCCAAGGCTGCCGATGACGACGACATGGACCTTTTCGGGGACGACGACGAGGAGGAGGCCGCCAAGCCCACGCTGTCCCGCGCCGAGCAAGTGGCGGCGATGAAGGCTGAGAAGGAGGCCAAGGAGAAGGCGAACAAGAAGCGTGACCGCTCCCAGATCGTGATCGAAGTGAAGCCGACTGACACGGAGGTGAACCTGGATGAGCTGTACACGACGATCAAGAAGGAGATCAGCCCCCCGGGGTTGACGTGGGGGGAGGGCTATAACAAGGCCCCCGTGGCATATGGCATCTTCAAGCTCATCATCTCCATGGTGGTGTTTGACGACGAGGTGTCGATCGATGATGTGATTGAGAAGATTGAGGCCATGGAGGACCAGGTGCAGTCCGTGGACATCAACTCCTTCAACAAGCTCTAAGCAGCTGCTGCAAGTAGTGGGGGGAGAGAGTGGGTATTTACTTTGTGTGGTTCAACAAATGTGGCAGGAAAGACGACAAGCAAGCACTGCTGTTGGCTTTGGGAAAGGGAGGGTGGTGTGTTTGGGCGGCGGCTGCTGCTGCTGCTACAAGCTTCTGTTGTCGATTAGAATAGAGGAAGCGTTGATTAGACGCGGACACGGAAGGCGGTCGAAAACAAAGCAGCAAATCTTGACACTATTTAGAGTAGAGCTGTTTTGTCACGCCCATATGTTGGTGAATAATCTTCTTTCTTTGGTTTTCTCTTGTCCCTTTCTCCTACATTTACTTTCCTTCCTGCGTGCCTCCCTCCTACTGTACACTGGTCCTCTTCTCTTTCCAACCACTACACCACTTGTCAAACCAGCGCCAAGCCCCTAGCAACAAACCATCTACCTTCTTCTTCTCTCTTATAGCACCGCCTCCTCCCCTCTATCAAGACTACCACTTCCTCCCTCCCAACTCTTATTCCGCGGCCTGGCCCGGACGGACGCGGAGGCGATGGGCCCGAGAGGCGCAGTTGTTGGCGCACTTCATCTCCCAAATCAGCGACTCGTCGTTCTCTACGATGGCGTTCTCGTGCTGACACTTGTCGCAGGTCCAGGTGTCCTTGAGCTTGGTGTAGCAGTAGAGGGGCTTGGAGTCCCGGGCCCAGGTCAGCCAGTCCGAGCGCGCCATGTACATCTGCTCCGAGAACCAGTTGCCCTTCAGGTGGGGGATGCTCTTGAGGATGATCAGGCGCGTGCCCACCGCCGTCTTGGCGAACAGCTTGGCCACCCAGTGCTCCACCGAGATCTCACCCCGCTTGGAAGAGGTCTCGTCGAACCAGACGCCGTGGTTGTTGAAGTACAGGACGCTGGACTGGAGGATGGTCCCCTCGTGCTCGCGGATGTCGTCGTTCCTCATCGCGATCCGGCTCTTCAGGTCCGCCGCGAACGCCGCATCCCCCTCCGTCCCCAGCTCCTTCATGAGCGTGATTAGCTCCTCGCTCAGCATGGAGGAGATCGTGAAACGAGACGACTCCAACTCGATGCCCGTGGCCTTGCAGCCCGTCACGGCCGCCATCTGCAGCACCACCGTCCCCAAGCCCGAGCCGATGTCCACAAACCGGTCCTGCCGCGTCACGCCCGCGAACCGAATCATCTCCTGAATCAGCGGCGCGCGGATGGCGCCGTACATGGTCCGCATGCCGTCGCAGCGCTTGACGCCCTTGATGGCATTCATGGTCTCCAAGCTGCTCACTCCCCCCGAGTCCTCGCTTATCACGTGCAAGGCCAGACACCACTCCTTGTACGATATGGCCCCCTTTTGCGCCCGCCGCGCCACCGAGGCCGGCCGGTGCAAGTACTCCCGCAGTAGCTCCCGCCGCTCCTGCCCACTCCAGCTCATGACCGTTGCCGTGACCCCCATCTCCCGCGGCTCCTCGTCCGACTCCGCCGAATCGTCCGAATCGTACTTGGGCGCCAAGCCAAAGCGCTTCCGCCCCGTCCCTCGCACCTGGCCCGCCGCCGGCTGGTGCACGCGGGACCAGTACAGGAAGTCGGGCTCGCTGGGGTAGGACTCCGTGGACACGTCCGACAGGCCCAGCTCGCTCTCCGTCCCGCTGTCCGGCTCCGAGTCGCTGTCGTCCTCCCCAAAGGCCGACGAGGAGGAGGACGAGGAGGACGAGTAGCCCGAAGACAAGCTGTGGTTGCCTGGGCTGCCTCCCCCGCCGCGGACGTCGCCTTCCGACTCGGAGTCCGAAAGCGTCAAGGCTTCCCGGATCTGGGCCGCCTCCGTCACGCCCAACAAGCCCATCAACTCCGTGCGCTCGGCCTCGGTCAGGTTCGTGCCGTCCGCGTCGTCTTCCGACAAGAACTTGAGCGAAAGATTGCGGCGTCGCTCACGCTTGGCCCGGCGAAGCGCGGCCGCTTTTTGCAGACGCTTGCGGCGGCGACGGCGACGCTTCTTCTCGTCCACCTGGCGCAGGACCTTGGCCGGCTTGGCGGCCTTGGGCATGCGCGGCGGCCGGGTGCAGACGGGCTCCAAGGGAGGCTGGTACCGCGACACGGGGCGGGCCGTGCGGCGGGTGCGGCCCTTGGTCACAAGCTGGTCGTGGACGAGCAAGCCTTCCACGTCCCGGCGCTCTTTGTAGCCGGACCAGGCCTTATCCTTGTACCGCACCAGGGCCATCACCGTGCCCCCTTCCTGCACCAGGTTCTCCACCAGGCCCTCCTCCAGCACGCCGTCGCCGCGCTCGAAAAAGACTTCGTTCCCGATCTGTGTAGGGAAGCGGAATGGGTTGGACGTGAGTGGTGATTCATACGATGGGAGGGAAAGTGAGGGAGATGAAGAAGAGGGGCGGGGAATCAGGGGGTTGGAACTGCGACTGCGAGCCTGTAGAAATCTGCCATCACACCTTGACCCCAGAGCACGCCCACCCTGGCACATACACATACACATACACTTACCCGAAGCTCGATGCCGTCGACATCACGGATGCAGGAAGCCATGGACTGGCCTTCGTTCGCCGGCACAGAGGCTGCCATGCTGGAGCTGCCCACCATCGCCATGCTTACCCTTGGTAATTAGGCTTTGCAGCAGCACCTGCGATGGAAGGAGAGGGTGTTTGCAAGAGGACGGGTTAGACGAGACGTGTCGGTATTGGTGGAGCGCTTAGGACACAGCACTTTGACGGGCCCCAAGGTGTGCAGAAGAAGAGGAGGGGGGAGGCGAGAGGGGAGGTGGTTGTTGCAGTGGTCTTGAACAAGCAAGGCCGTACGCAATCGCGGCCGGCACGCCCACGCTGCATTGCCTTGACGCAGGGACGTGGTGACTGGTATAATGCGCTTCTGTATCGTTGCCTTGGACTGGTGTGATGAGTTCCTAGGGAAAAGGAGAGACTCGCAGAAGAAAGCCGCGGCGGCCGCAGCGACAAAGAAAACTCGCGTTTTCGCGCTTCTTTTTTCTTGACCTTTTGAGGACCTCAAAAGGTGCCAAGGGATGGGCGCAGGAAACTTTTTCGCATCCCAAGCTCCTCAACTTGTAATTATTTGCCTTGGGATGCTAAGAAATTCTAAGCTAGCGGGCACCAGCCGCGGCCGCGGCAATAGTGCCCTCAATTCTGCCTCACACAAGGCGAGCTAATTTTCCCTACCCTAGCCCTACCCACGGCCAGAGTGTACTTTTCCCCTCCGCTTCATTATCAATTGCATATAATTCTCAAAATGTATTCCTGTGATTGACTCGTAAGCGTCTTGGCCCACCCACCACGTCAAGCCGACAGACCGCGCCTAAGGCCTCGGCGTGTGAGCATACTCGGTCCCCCTTTTCTGTCCTAACTCTGCATAAATCGCCTTGGCAGAATCCGCGTCCTCCGGCACTAATACTTGATTTGGACTCACCAATACTGAGCTCGTGCTTTTTCTGGCAGGTTGGGCACACACGCAGAGAGCCACAACCCAGCAGTAAAAAAACAGCAGCATCCAACAACGGCCTCCAACGGGCGCCCGCACAGTCCTTGTTGAGACAATTGACTCGCCCGCCCCAATGGGCATGCCAAGACCCGCGTTTCTAGGCAGCATTGTCAAAATAAGATCGATTGTAGGGCCTTCTTTCACTCTTTGGTTGAACGTTCATGTGTGAAGAAAAGAGAGGGCCAATAATGGGGGAGGTTTACAAAGAGGGGTGTCTGACTTGAAAACAAGAAGGAGATGATTAGATGATTGTCAATCAGCTTCGAAAATCCTTGTCGTGACAAGCTGTTTTCCTTGTGTGCTGACGCTGTATTTCATGGAGCACAACACGCTTCGCTTCACAAGGCTACCAGGAAAGCTGAGTGAAAAACTAGAAATTTTGAATCCAGTCAAATTCTCAACGTCACGGAGCCGTTGCCACCGTCATCCTTGCTTCCTCGGAAACCTCTCTCTACGCCCTGGCACCCACCGCAATCTTTAACAGCGTTCCCGTCCCCACTGGCACTAACCTCACTTCTTGTTTACATACACCACACAGGTGGTCTCGAGCCGCTGGACCGGGGGTCGGTCGTGGGAGGACGAGAGCGGGAAGGACGACAAGGTATGTGGCGAGACCGAAGAAGGAGATCCGTCGGGAGGGAGGGAAGACGAGAGACTTTGAGGGAGGGGAAGGGGACGCAGACGCTAGACGAATGCAATTTAAGAAGTATGGGGACCAATACGAGGCTCTAGGGGGACAAGGCCAGGCAGAATGAGTAAAGGGAGGCACTGGGCGGACGTGTGGGAGATCGAACGGCAACAGGTGTCCGGACCAACTGGACATCAAAACTAATCCATACCTCTGGAGAACAAGACATCAAGACTCCAAACTAAACCAATGCACCACCCAATCCCCCACAGTGAAGGCCAGTATGCTCGAGGAGCCGGTTAGCCAGCCCCCTTCGGTCTCGGTGGCAGGGTTGGACGGGGCCCCACCACCACCACCACCAACGACGGGGACGGGGAGGGCACCAGGGACGTTGGGTGCGATGACGCCCTCCCCAAGCCTGGCCAGCCCAAGTCGGGAGGAACTCCAAGCGCGCGCCGACGTGCAGCAGATGATGCAGCGGCTCCAAAACGTCTTGCCGTTCCTCGCCCTCTTTGCCCTCCGCTACGTATACCGGCATGCGGTGGGCATCACGTTCTTCGTCGCCTATACTCTACTGGTCATCAGGCTCAGCCAGCAGTTCCGGTCGCAAGTGGCACTGAAGGTGGACCAGGACCGCAAAGTGCTGTGGCTAGTGGTGGCCATGTCAAGCGCGGCCATCCTCTCGGCCTGCCTCCTCCGCGCATCGATCGGTGGCGGGGATAAAGAAGAGTCCATGTTCCTGGTGTTTTACTTGCCGCCCGAGTCGCCCACGCTGGAGGAAGTGCTGTGGGCCATCTTGGTGACCGATCTCTGTGTCCGCCTGCTCGTGTTGGGGCTGAAAGCCCTCGTGGCCCTGCACTCACCCTGCCGCCCGATTCGAATGCCCACACACTGGCTTTTGCTCTCTTCCTACTTCAACAGCGGGGGCAAATCCGGTGGTGGCGCAGCAGCAAGTTATCATCATTACCACCCCCGCCACAGTCGTAGCACGGACCAGGCGGGTTTGTTTACTTTGGATGCTTCCACGTCATCTCTTTCGCCCTCTTCCTCGTCCATATCTGGCTCGGAGACTGGCACCACGACCAATCGGGCGGCACGCACTGAAACCACCCGGGCTGCTACTGCCACCGTTTGTCCTGACGATTCCATCCCCACCCGCATCACCTCCCTCTACACACGGAGGCGCCGAGTCTACTGCCTTCTCGAAGCCCTCTCCCTCTTGGTGCGCAGCCTCCTTCCTGTCCCTGCCTGGCTTCGCTTCTATGGCGCCGACGTAAACTACGGAGACGTGTTTCTCCTATTCTATATAACGCTCAAATGCATAGTCTTGTCGAGGCATACCCGCGGCGTCGTCAACATCCTTGCGTCCTTGTGTCAATCCCACGTTTTGGAATATGGCCGGCCCGCGACCAAGGAGGAATGTCAAGAAGCCGGCGCAACGGAGTGTGTCGTATGTTATGAGAACCTCAACACATCCCATTCCGTCTCCCTATCATGTGGCCATTTCTTTTGCGAGTCATGCTTGTCCGAATGGTGTGAGCGAGAGCGTTCCTGCCCGCTCTGTCGAAGTGCCGTAACCCCAAACTTTGAGAATGGAGGGTTGTCCCGCAGTGGTGGCACTCCGGCGTGGCCGTGCTTTCTCTAGATAAATTAGATCCTGTATATATTAGATCACGCCTTTTGGCAAGAGTAATTGAAATAAAAATGTGTGTATACATGTAATAAACCCATTGAAGGAGCAACGCGTCTCTACTTTATGACTTTCAAATCTTACTTCCAAGTCTATTTGCTTTCCTCGTTTAGTTTTCTTCTTCTTCGATTATCTTTCTGTCCTTTTCCACATGCCCCTCGTTTCGTTATTTTTTAAAAATAAAACCTTAATCTATTTTGACTATACATATATAAACACCCAACCCTTTTTCCAAGGCGCCGACACGGGCGTCGTTTATCCCTCGCGCAGAGAGACGGTGCGGGACGGCGCAGCCGTGGCGGTGGGCGCAGCTAGGACGGGGTCGGGGGAGGCTCGACGTGCCCCCGGGATAGAGGGCAGCTTGCGCTGCTGAGGCGAAGGGTTGGTCTGCTCCTTGGTCTGTGCAAACTTGGTCCCGAGCAAATGGTGCCCGGGCGTTTGTTCCGGCTGGTACTGCTGGCCTTGCTGTTGTTGTTGCTCCTTCTTGGCGGCTCGTCGCACCGCTCGGGCCTGCGAATACAGCAGCCGCTGCGACTGCAAGGCGCGCAACATTTGGTGATGTCGGTGCCGCTCCTCTTGCACTTGGCGTTGCGTCTTGCTCAATGTCTCGCTTTGTTTCTTCTCCGATTGCTTCCTTGCCTGGTGCCGCAGCTCCACAGCGCCCTTGAGACGTCGCGCAGTGTTGTAGCTAACGGTTTCCCGACTGGCCGCGTCCGTGGTGGGAGGCAGACTGAGGCGATCTCGCAGATCATGCACCTCTTGCCGCTTGGCGTGCAAATTCAGCACCACATTCGACTTGATCTGCATCTGCAAGCGCAGCATCGATTCCAAGTCCTCAACCTGCCCCTTGAGCGCAACCATCTTCTCCTGCTGCAGGGTCTCTTTCGGCGGCACGGCGGCGGCAGCGCCTCCTGCCACCCGTGTGGAAGATGGGGACGCCACTATGCCTGCCACACTTGTGGAAGCAACTTGAGACTTGGCCAGTTCCCCACTCCAACGACGGCGATCCTCCAGCGTATGACGGAGGGAGGCCTTCATGTGCTGGACTTCCTGCCGGAATACATCGGTTTCCGCCTCCTTGCTTAGCACCTCGCTGCGGAGCCGCCCGCATTCTTGCCGCAACGCCTTAACTTTCTCGACCAGCCCCTTCTCTTCTGTCGAGGCATGCGTGGTCATGAGGCGCAGCCGTTGCTGCAGGCGCAGGACCTCGTTCTGAAGGCCAGCCATGCTGACGTCGCTGCTGGCATCGCGGGAAGAAAGGAGGCGCAATTTCTCCTTCCTGGGCGACGCCACTTCCTTGGTCTTGCTGGTAGCGAGGGTGGCTGCCAAGTCACCGCGATGCTCCTCCAGTGTGCTTTGGAACTGCTGGGCCAACGCCGTCATTTCCGAAACCGCGGCCTGTAGCTCCTCCTTCATTGCGGCTTCGGCCGGCGACTGCACAGGCATGGGAAGCGCGGCGCCTCCCGAGAACGACGACGACATATGGCCCAAGTCCCCGGCGTTACCGTCCTTGGCTTCTTCCATTGCATTTTGTGTCTTGCTCAACACCTCCATGAACCCGGCCAGCGTCCGCGTATTTTCGTCGATACTGCGCTGGAGCGAGAGCGTGGTGTCCAACGGCAGGTCCTCACGGGTGATGCTCTTGTCGGTATTGCCATTGAGCTGCCGGATGGGCATGGACTTGGAGAGCTTGTTGGCCATGCCACCAGTATTGCTGCTGCTACTGCTGATGCTGCTGCCACTAATAGCACCCCCACCTCCGACGGTGGTGCTCGAACGCAGGAGCAGCCGTCGTCCAGGGTTGGTAAAGGAGCTTACCGCGGTGGCCGCCGTCGTGCGTCGCGAGACCGAAAGCTCTTGCTGCAACGCCACGTTTTCCGCCGCCAATTTCTCAACGGTGCGATTGGTGTGGACAAGCTGGTCCTTGAGCTGAGTGATGGTGCCAAGGCAGAGCTCCAAGTCCACCTGCGGGGACGAGCCTTCGAGCAGCAACTCGGACTCACTGGAGGCACGGCCCAGGGAGGACAGAGACGTGGTGGCAGTGCGGCTGCTGGTGTTGGCGGCCGTGTTCTCGGTCGTCGAGGTGGTGGAAGACGACAGCAACAAGATCTCGCCATCGGCACCTGTGCTGCTGCTGCTGCTGCTGCTGCGTGTCTGGGTAAAGGACACGGGGGACGGCGAGGCCAAGGGCGCTGGATAACTCGACACAACTTCGGCTACGTGCCGCAACGTCGTCGTTGTCGTGGCGGTGGCGGTGGTCGTGGGATTGAGGTTATTGTTGGTTTCAACAAGCTCGCATTGTAGCGCGATGGACGAGTCTCGGGCAGGAGGCGGGGTTGGCGGAGGGTTCCGTGCGACGTCTGCTTCTTTATCGCTGCCACTGGGGGAGCCGGCACTGCCTCTACTGCTGTTGCTGCCCAGTTTTTTGGAGAAGGACATCATCAGCCGAGTGGGGAAGGGGAATAAGGGTGCCGGCTTGGTCGGGCTGGTCCCAGGAGAGGGCGGCGTCAAATCAGTCGGTGCCGTGATGGACGCCTCGCTTTCCGGGGCTGCATTAGGCACGGCAGCGATGGAGGGGCTCAGTGTGACAACGGGCGCCTCGGATTCCTGCATTGTAGTAGGAGCTGGACCGACAGCGGGGTTCGTAGCAGTAATAGACACGGCGGCCTCCTCGCTTTCCGGGGTTGCAGTAGGCACGAGAGCGTTGCCGGGGCTCATCATAGAAGTTGTGATGGCGGCTCCCTCCTCGTACTCCGCATCGTCCTCGTCCTCGTCGTCCTCGTCCTCGTCTGAGAAGTGCGTCGACATCATGTGCTTGAGGTGGTCAAGCGCCAGGCTGCCCTTCTTCCCGTCGCCGTCTTTCTTTTTCGCTGGGGCGGCGGCAGGAGCAGGAGAAGGAGCTACGATCGGCGTTGATGGTCCATCGTCTTGCGCGGTGGGAAAGGTGAACCGGGGGGAAAACATGGCGAATGCCTGTGGGTGGGTGGCTGGGCGTCGAAGGGAACGAAGGGTGAGCGCTGATTTGGTGTTGGGATGCCAAGACACGCATGTGGGAGGGGAAAAGATCCAAACTGGCAACGGAAATGAAGCGCCGTTGAAAAACAAACTTTGAATAAATTGCGCCAAGCAAGGCAAAATATATGTGTATATGTTGGGGAAAACATCAAGTGTATTTCGCATTGATTATATTGTCGTTTGCACTGAGAATGGCCTGTTGGCGTCTGTAAACGAGAGCAGAAAACTCACGCGTACACACTCACTTTCGTGCCACCCAGCGACTTAATAATTTACAGAGCCAAGGCAAAGAAAATCAGGTCAGCACACAAAGCATGCCACAGCCTCTCCGTGGCAGCACTCACACTCTCAAGCAAGGCCATCACAATCGTGCGGCCGCTGGCCCTGTTTGGTTGTTCGTAGGGGTGGCAAGCCACGCGCAAGCAGCGTCAGCTTGCTCTGAAACTTTTAAGTCGGAGAGGGGAAAAAACTAAGCACGATTTTTTCTTTTCTGCTCCCCTTTACAGACGCCCAACAGGCCATTCTCAGTGCAACCGACAATATTACTTTCTGTTGCCTCCATCCCTACGTATCTACATCTTCTTCCAGCTCCTCAACCTTCGCCTCTCACTCCGCCCGTACCTCCATCCCCTCCCCTCCTCCTCCCTCCCCTCCTTCTCCTCTTCCTCCCCCCATCATCGCAGCCGCAAGCTGCTTCTTCAACGCACCCTCTTCGTCGAGCATTATGCCCCTCCCTCGGCATGCATCACATCACCCTGCACAGGCGCGAATGGTAGAGGCCTTTCACCGTGGCATTTTTGACGGGTTCACAAGGTCAGCATTATTAAATGTTGCCGCACGCCCTTCGCTCGCTGTTCATTCATCGCCCACAGCCTTCTGCGCATCATCACATGACACCTCATCATCATTCCTCAACAACAGACACTGACCACAACACCACAGCGACAAACAAGACGACAAACAAGACAACTTCTGTGCCTGACGCTCTACTTCGCACGCTCATGGCCGGCCCCACGGACCCGGCCGCCGAGGAAACCCTCCCCCAACACTACGCCGCCGCGTCCTTCACCTCGTCAGCGCAGAACGAAATGCTGCCGCCGGCGGGGTCGACTGATGCCACGGCACTCCTCCCGACCCCAGGGCCTCTGGTCTTTGCGGTGAATGGCAAGAAGGTGGTCCTGACACCGGGCACGTGGGAAGTATCCATGAGCCTGAACGATTATTTGCGGGCGCTGATGCGTGGCACGGTACGTCTTTGTTGTGGTTGATTCTGGGGTGGCCCTCGGCGGCAAGGCAATCACAGAACCTGGTAACGATGTACATGCTGCTGCCCGGCAGTATTGCTCACGCACTTTCCTCTCTCGCCACCTGTTGTGACTTTTTTTTGCCCGCATTCATTCCGACCAACCCTCACCTGACGTCATCTTCCCCCTTCCCCTCCCCCCTCCTCCCACCTTCCGACCTCCAACTAGAAAAATGCCTGCGGCGAGGGCGGCTGCGGAGCCTGCGCGGTGATGGTCTCGCGGAAGCCGGCCGACATGAATTCTCCTAATCAAGACGTCTGCCTGGCTGTCAACTCTTGCTTGCGACCGCTGGCCTCGCTGCATGGATGGAACGTCACCACCGTGGAAGGTCTCCGCGACCAAGAGCAAGGCGCCGCCGTC
>Ga0209491_10007739_pt1 | contig 14013 bp, 25 predicted proteins | sample BON02_FD_187213 | JGI IMG/M metagenome (GOLD analysis project Ga0209491, IMG submission 187213) | Freshwater microbial communities from Lake Bonney liftoff mats and glacier meltwater in Antarctica - BON-02 (SPAdes) (version 2) | ecosystem: Environmental > Aquatic > Freshwater > Ice > Glacier... | reverse complement strand
CAACAGTACAGGATGGAATTATGACAGTAGGTTACGAGAACGTTGGCGACAACTACCCGCTGACAATCGTCCGAGGCACCCCGCTCTTGATCGTGATGACGTTCAGTGTCGAGCAGAGCGCCCAGACCCATGTCTCAGCCATCTACACAGACTCACCCTCGCGCACTCTTGTGCAGAGTCTTGACCCGGTCAAGTCGGGCGGTAACCTCATCATCACGCTCTCGATGACAGGGGTGGAGACGGCAGCCATGACGGGCGAGACGTACCGCTTCTCCCATACCATTGACGGCGTCGAACTCATGGGCGGCAAGGTGACTATGGTCCCGATCGGGACGCCGCTCGCCAGGGATGGGTCCAGGCAGGACGTTTCGATCTCGACCAGTAGCGTCTCTGTGAACATCTCAGCCGTCATCACTGCTCCGTCGATTGGTGTTGCGACGATTGCGGATATCGACACTGGCACGAACAACACGCTCGCCATAACCCCGGCGGGGTTGGCCGGCTCAGCGTTGCAAGCATCGGTAGACGCGGGGGCCGCCGGGGTCGAAATAGCGACAATCGCAGAGATAAACACCGGCACGGATAACACTACCGCCGTATCACCGGCGGGTCTGGCAGGGTCGGCGTTGCAGGCGACGGCGGATGCGGCCGCTGTTAAATACGTGACGCCGGGTACCGAGTCGGGCACGACGTACACGTTGGTGTTGGCCGATGTCGGCAAGCTGACTATCTTCTCGAATGCGGGTGCGGTGACCGTGACGATCCCGACGAACGCTTCGGTGGCGCTCCCGGTCGGCTGGTCGACGCTGTTGCAGTCTTCGGGTGCGGGCGGGTTGACGTTGACGACGACCTCGTTGACGTTGAATGGTTCGTCACCCAAGAAGACGATCGCCCAGAACGAGTCAATGTTTTTAATCAAGTCAGCGACCGACACCTGGTCGATCATCGGAGGGACAGCAGTATGATCAACATGGCAGTCGGGCCACTCGGCCAACAGGGAGTCGGATCGGTAGGCACATATCTGTCGATTGCCCACGCCACTTCGCCTTACGTGACCACATACAAACGGGCTGGTGACGTACTCACCAAGCTCGCTGATCCCGCGACCCTCCCAACGGGCACTGGTTACGGTGCGTCATGGTCGCCTGACGGCACATATCTGTCGGTAGCCCACTACACATCGCCCTACGTCACGACGTACAAACGAGCTGGCGACGTACTCACCAAACTCGCTGATCCCGCGACACTCCCGACGTACGTTGGTTACGGTGCGTCATGGTCGCCTGACGGCACATATCTTTCAATCGCTCACTCCGACTCGCCGTACGTCACAACGTACAAACGCGCTGGCGATGTACTGACAAAACTCGCTGATCCCGCGACCCTCCCAACGGGCACTGGTCAAGGTGCGTCGTGGTCGCCTGACGGCACATATCTGTCGGTAGCCCACTACACATCGCCCTACGTCACGACGTACAAACGCGCTGGCGATGTACTAACTAAACTCACTAATCCCGCGACCCTCCCAACGGGCCGTGGTCGAGGTGCGTCGTGGTCGCCTGACGGCACATATCTGTCGATCACTCACCACACATCGCCGTACGTGACCACATACAAACGAGCTGGTGACGTACTAACTAAACTCGCAAATCCCGCGACCCTCCCGACGGGTAATGGTTTAGGTGCGGCGTGGTCGCCTGACGGCACATATCTGTCGGTAGCCCACTACACATCGCCCTACGTCACGACGTACAAACGAGCTGGCGACGTACTCACCAAACTCGCTGATCCCGCGACACTCCCGACGGACGGTGGTCAAGGTGCGTCGTGGTCGCCTGACGGTATATATCTGTCGATCGCTCACTACGCATCGCCCTACGTCACGACGTACAAACGCGCTGGCGACGTACTCACCAAGCTCGCTGATCCCGCGACCCTCCCAACGGGCACTGGTTACGGTGCGTCATGGTCGGGCTGAGTGATCTTGTGATCAGTCGGACTCGCAGATACCGCAACCTGAAGGGCTGACACATGCAAATCATGCAACCAGACGGCCAGCCAGGTGTTGGCTGGACCGACCGAGGCAACGGGGTGCTGGCGAACTCTGTTTTTGGCGACACGGACAATGTCGGCCAGTACATGCGGTACTCATCTGTCGAGACGTTCAAGCCCCCGTTCGTCTGGTCTGGCTGGATTCGCACCCGCTCGATCATGGTGCCGCCCGTATTCAACGACGGCACGCCCGCCTGGTACCGCCCCGGCCTGGTGTTCCATCCGCTGTACCCGAGCAACAACGCCAACGTCCTGATCAGTCTCGGCACGCACGACCGGCCCAAAGGTCACGTCGGGATTTCGGCGGAGCTCCGTGACGAGCGGCCGCCACCACAGAACGCATACGGCTCACGGTCGGGGTACGCGCGCAAGCACGTCGGAGAGCCCGCCCCGTACCCGTTCTGGGATGACGAGTGGCACTTCTTTGAATGCGCCGTCCCGAGCTACAACCACTACTCCCTGTCGTGGGATGGCGTCATGATGGCCGACGTGCTGGAGAACTCGCCGCCCACGATCACAGGCGGCGACGTACGAGTCGGGCTGCGCTGCGACTTCACACGCATCGAGATTCGCGACTTCAAACTGGTGACCGCCAGTAGCCCGCCGCCGGCCGTCGTCGCCCCGAAGCCGACCGGGTACCGAATCATCCCACGCTCTGAGGTGGGTCTGCCCGAGGCTGTCCGCTCGTCATCTGGCAGTCTGCGGCCCCGGCTCTCCAACTGCCGCTACCTCACAGCGCACTACACCGGCAACAGCATCAAGTACAAGGGCCGTAGCCCCATCGAGATCACGCTGCAAATACAGGAAGTCTTCGAAGACACAAAGCCCTTCGAGTACAACTACGTCATTGGCAACACCGACGACCTTGACATCATCGAGTACTCCGGCAAGCACCAGGCAGCACATTCTGCTGACGAGAACGACGACGCCGTTGGGGTTCTATTCCTCCTCGGCGTGGGCGAACGGCTGACCGACCGGATGATTGACAAGTGGCGCTGGCTGCGTGACGTGCTGATCTTCGACGGCGTACTCCAGCCAGTCCCCGACCAGCGGACCCACAAGCGGATGCCTGGAGCGCGCACGGCGTGCGCCGGGGCCTCAGTTGACGCCCGCTGGCCCGAGCTGCCACTACCATGGCAAGCACCAACGCAAACACCAGTACCAGCAGAAGAGGAAGACATGAATCCATACATGTGGGCACCAGCGGGGTACACGAGCGTGTTCCTGATCACAGGGTCGATGGTCTTGCACCTCACCCCAGACACTTACGCCCATCTGATCAAAGAGGGCGTCCCGATGATCCGAGAGGCCAAGCCGCACGAACTGGGCCTCAAGTCCGTCCTGTCCAAGGCCGGGATCTCAGCTAACGACTTGAAGAAAGTATGAGCGCAGTCGCCGCAGCAGTGGCCGAACCGGACTACGCGGTGGCCGTCATTGGCGCCGCTGCCTCAATCATCACTGGCGTCATCGCCGCAGCCGCAGCTATTGCGATGAAGAGGATGAAGACGGCCAACACGGCGGACCACGGCGAGGTCGTACTGGCGCTCACCACCGTCAATAGTCGACTCGACGACATCCACGACACAACCTCAACGACTGCCAAGCAGCTCGTGCGCCACCTCGAAAACCACGACTGAACCCCATCCGCCCCCGGCCGAGACTGACGTGACGGCCGGGGGACGACAGCCCCGCTCCACCAAGGAGTGGGAGCGGTTGGGGAGCGCCGTCGTTACGTTCTCTGCGTCTTGAGCTACGCTTGTGGGATGAAGAATATCATCTCTGATCTCAAGGGTTACTGGTCTATCGTTTCGCCTCGCACGAAGGCTGCGCTCCGAACGGCGCAACAGACCATCGTCGCAGGCTTCGCATTCATGGTGCTCGCCCTGCTCGCCGCACTCTCGACGGCGCTCGACGGCGGGGCCGTGGATCTCGTCCAGGCCACATCAATCGCCGCCCGAGCATTCGGGATCACCGTGCTGGGCGCCCTCTCAGGGCTCGTCTCCTACTGGCGGAACCGGAACTCCGGCATCCACTACAGGTGACACGCCGAGGCATTTGAGACACACCTCCTTGTAGCGCTCGATGGCCGGCTCCCAGCACGAGACGCAGCGGGGGCCGCTGTATTCGTCGTCGCCGTCGGCGCCGTCCAGACCTGACGGGTCGGGCGACGAATACACCGGGAGGGTCACGTCAGCCTCTCGATGATGTAAGTCGCTCGATGATGTCCAGGAGCAGGCGTTCAGTGCTGCCGGTTGGGGCCACCGAGGATAGACCTTCAACGAATCCCCGCTCGAACGGCGTGAGTCTTGGGCGGCCCCAACCACCGCCGTCTTCTTTCCACCGAGTCGGCTCGCGCCCCCACTTGGAGTCAAGGAGCGTGACGACCGGACCACCCGGCATTCCGTCAAGGATGCGGGTTGCAGCCACATTGCAGTCCATGCCGAGTTGGGTGTCCACTGCGAGTCGGATCTTGAGCGTCGGTGGTTCGTAGCTCATGACCCGTCTCCGTACCAGCGCACGCTGAGACCGAAGGACGCAAAGAGCGCCAGGCCGCCGACGAGGAACCGCCAGCCCCCTGTGCCATCGTTGGGTGCCGGGATAATGAGGACAAGGCCGAGCACCCAGAGGCCCACAGCCAATACGAGGCAGGACTTGTGGCCTCGGGCCGCCGGGTCGAAGTCGACGGGTGGCGGCTCGAACGAGAGGCGCCCGTCCTTGTGGCTGGTCACACCCATGACCACTCCTTTTCGTTGGTACGGCGGCGGCCTCGGCCGTTCTTGTCTGCGTCGGTGATGAGTGGCATGGTGGTGACAACAAGAGTCCGCCATTCCTTCGTGCCCATCTCGTTGCGCTGCCAGACGCCGTCCTTCTTGCGGAAGCGGTGACTGCTCATCACGTTGCCGTGGGTTGACTCACGGCTGAGTCTCTTTGGGTTGGTCATGGAGATCACAGTAGCAGGCCAAGAAAGAGTTGACAAGCATTACTTTCTACGATAGCTTGTTCCACATGGCAAACACCGCAAACCTCATCAGCACCGCTCAGGCGACGAAAGTCTTGGGGGTGAGTCGAGCAACGTTCGACCGATACTCTGCCAAGGCCCAGGCCGAGCCCGACTTCAAGGGGGCCGGCCTCACCGCCGCTCAATGGTGGTCTCGCAAGACCATCAACCACATTGCAAAGATCAACGAGATCACCGCAGCATGGACGGAAGTCGACGACTCATGAGCTTGATGACAGGCAGCCAGGCCGCAGGCCAGATAGAGAAAGCGTTCGAGGCTGGGCGCACCGCTGGCGCAACCACCCCGCTGACGGATAGTAACTACAACCCGTACGCCGATTACACACGGTGGGAACAGACGCTCAACCGTGAGTGGAGCGCCGGGTATCAGAGGGGCCGCCGGGAACGCCGCGGCGAGATCAAGGCAGCCTGCCACGAACTCACCAACGAGGTGCAGCCGTGAGCGTATATCGAGGGCGAGATCAAGGCAGCCTGCCACGAACTCACCAACGAGGTGCAGCCGTGAGCGTATATCGAGGGCTAGATACCCGTATGTACGACTCGGCCAGTATGCACGGCTCGGCCAGTATGTACGACTCGGCCCGTATGTCCGGCTCGGCCAGTATGCACGGCTCGGCCAGTATGCACGGCTCGGCCAGTATGCACGGCTCGGCCAGTATGTACGGCTCGGCCAGTATGCACGGCTCGGCCAGTATGCACGACTCGGCCAGTATGTACGACTCGGCCCGTATGTCCGGCTCGGCCCGTATGCACGACTCGGCCCGTATGTCCGGCTTGGCCAGTATGCACGACTCGGCCAGTATGCACGACTCGGCCAGTATGTACGACTCGGCCAGTATGTCCGACTCGGCCCGTATGTACGGCTCGGCCCGTATGTCCGGCTCGGCCAGTATTACAGACCATATGTGTCTTGACCGGCCTGACGGATACGTGTGTCACCAGCCGATTGGATCAGAGAACCGTTCAGCCACCGCAGCCTGGGACTACAAGCGTCGCGAAATTTGTGTCCGAGCTGGATGCTGGTACGGATCGCTTGAAGAGCTTGAGGAACGGGTCGCACCGAGTGGCGGTCATGGTTGGACGGGGGAGAACGTCGAGCGATGGCGCACTCAATACCAGTGTCTGATCGCTGCGGCGTCGCTCATCCCAAAGCCGGACGTGTGGCCGACCACCAACGAGGTACAGCCGTGAGCTACCACGGCAACGAGATCGAAGATTTCGAGCAGTCCTCGGCCTACCTCAAGATGAACTACAACGCCGACTACGACGAAGCGTTCGCCGCCTGGCGGGCTCAGCAGGTCGAGATCGCCACAGCCCGAGAGGCCATCCGGCGACACCACGCCGAGGTCGCCCGAGATGACTACGGGAACGGGGCGCTCGAATGAGCGTCACCATAGGCGTAGACGCCGGCCTCCAAGGCGGCATCGCCGTGTTCCTTGACGGCACCCTCACCGAGCTGTACGACATGCCCGTCCAGAATGTCAAGGTCGGCAAGAAGATCCGCCAAGAGATCGACATTGAGGAGTTCCGCTACGTCCTCCGCAGGGTCACCGAGCTCGGACTCGGCGGACATGCCGTCGTCATCGAGCAGCAGTCGACACGACCAGGGCAGTCGGCCCAGTCCGGCTTGAAGACTGGCACCGGCTTCGGCTTACTCGTCGGGGTCTGTGTCGGGATGCACCTCCCGTCGACCATCGTCCGGCCACAGAAGTGGAAGAAGCATTTCGGCCTGACGGGCGACAACAGCACCAAGCTCAAGTCCGTCGAGCTCGCCGAAAAACTCTGGCCGCACCACGTCTTCCGTGGCCCTCTCGGCGGGCTCAGGGACGGACGGGCCGAGGCGGCACTCATCGGCAAGCATCACATGGAGACGCAGTGAGGCGCAAGACAGTCAACCGCCGTGGCTACATGCAGATCCCGATGGCTTACGCCTGCCCCGGCGACAAGCTCCTCGCGGATGAGAACTACCCGCCCGACACCGTCTCGAAGGTCGTAGACCTTGGCCGACACACGGAGATCACACTCCGCCGGCTACACCCATCAGGAGGGCCGACATGGCTCCTTGATGTCGGGAAGCCGAACGACCTCGTCTGGCTACAGGAGGACAGATGAAGTCCTGTGACAACTGGGGGCACACCTCCAGGCCACAGACGGCTCGACCAGGCTGCGAGTGTCTCATGTGTGTCACAGCCCGATGGGATACCACCGAAACGTCCAAGCGCAAGCCGGAAGACCGACCCGAATAACCCTGTGACACCCGACCTGTAGCATTGAACACCCCACAAGAAACGAGAAACAACATGCCCAAGAAACGCCAACCCGGCGACCCCGTCGTATGGAAGATGAGCGCAGGCGCCTGGGAGCTCCTCTCCTGGACCGCCAGGGGGGACAAGGTCTACCTCGGCAAGCGTCAGGTGGGGCGGATTAACCACGGCGCAACGCGCCTTGTGCCGACCTCGGAGACCGACATCGACAGCGCCGAGATTGACTGGTCAGACGATGGGTGACCTCCTCCTCCCAGCGTTCGAGGGCGACCCGCCCTCAATCCCCCGAGACCACTACGGTCGGCCACTCATCGGCCAGCCGGACGGCAAGCCCATCGGCTACACCCGCACCACCACCATCTCCGAGCAACTGGCAGACACCAGAGCATTGGAGACATGGAAGGAGCGCCAGGTAGCCCGTGGCATGTCGCAGAGGCCGGACCTCGTACTGGCCGCCCAGCAACTCACAGACTCGGCAGCCGACCGCAAGCCACTCAACCGGCTGACGAGCGAAGCCCACAAACAGGCCGGGTCGGGCGACAAGGCGGCCAACGGAACACTCATCCACGCCATCACCGAAGCCGAAGACCGTGGCGACGACACCCAAGTACCCAAGGAGTGGAAGCACCACGTTGCGACGTACCGCCGCATGACCGAGGGGTGCGAACACCTCCACCGGGAGCAGATGACCATTCACGACGACAACCACGTCGCCGGCACGCCCGACCACATCTCGCTCTGGCCGCAACACCACTACGGCAAGCGCAAGCGGCGCCCACGGATTGGCGACCTCAAGACTGGAGGCGTGCTCGACTACAGCATTCGCGAGATCGCCGCACAGCTCGCCATCTATGCCAACGCCCAGTGGCTCTACAACTGGGAGACCGAAGAGCGCCTCCCGATGCCCGAGGGGCTCGACAAGGACATCGCCGTCATCATCCACATACCTCAAGACGGAGGTGGCCGAGGGCGGCTCTACGAAGTCGACATCGCTGCCGGCTGGGTGGCAGCACAGCACTGCATGTGGACCCACCAGTGGAAGAAGAAGAAGGTTGCGAACCTCACCTCGCAACTCGACTTCGGAGACCCTCTTGAAGAGTGGCTCCGTGGTCGCATCCTCTCGCTCTCCACGTACCCAGACGCCCGCCCCTACCTCGCACAGCACCTCAAGCCCGAGTTCGGGTCACTGAGCACTGGCATCAACCTTGACCTCGCCGACGAACTCGTTGAGGTGCTCGAAATGATCGAGACGTTCTGCCAGGCACCATTCCCTGAACGAGACCCACGAACACCAACCCCGAAAAGGAAGAAGCGATGACCACTGAACGCATTATCGAAATCGGAGACGTGTACCGAGGCCACCAGACCGGCGGGGAGTACACCGTCGTCCTCAACGAGCCGCTGGACAGGGAGCGGTATGTCTGCCGAGGACCACTGGACGAGCTCCGGCCGCGAAGAATCGCCAACCGCTGTCTGTACACCTACGTGCCGCCGAAGCCAAAGTGCCCCGAGCTCTGGATTGAGGTCTACGACGATGGGAGCACTGCCACATTCAAGTCGCAATCATCGGCCCGCTCAGGCAGCGGCACCATCCACGTCTCACCGGACGCCAACGGCAACCCGCAAGTCCAGTGGGTGTAGGCGTGAAAGTCGTCCCCGTCGGTCACGACCGCTACATGTGCTGCACCGCAGACTGTCCAAGGCGAGGCGCCCGCCGGGTGGAGACCGACGACGGTGGCTGGTTCGGACACTCGGCGTGCGACTTCGATACCCACCTCCAGCGTGTTGTCATCGACTTCGAGAGGGTAGCCAGAGGATGACCCGACACTACGCACCAGACGACCTTGAACCAGAGGTCCGTGAGGTGATCGCCCCGTTCCTCGAAGAAGGCGGGTGTCGCTGTCGCCCAGCCGGCGGAGGCATGGTCGCCCTCTGCGCCCACCATGCCGCCCTCAACACCGAGATCAAGACGAAGAAAGGCAAGAAATGAACACCAACACAGGCGACCAGGAGTGGAGACTCAAGGCGGCGTGCCGAGACCTTCCTCTTGCACTCTTCTTCCCCGCCAAGGGCCAGCAGACCGAAAGCGCAAAGGCCAAGGCCGTCTGCCGGCGGTGTCTTGTCCGCACCGAGTGCCTCGACATGGCACTCTCAGACATGTCGAACCGGGGCATCTGGGGCGGCACGTCGTTCGTTGATCGAATTAAAATTCGACGTGACGGTAAAGTTGTGGCTATAGTCTCAGAGACCGACACGAAGTGAGCGTTGCCTGATCCCACCGGCCTCGGTCGGCGGGTGACGGGGAGCACTCAGTTCCACCCACCAACAAGAAAGAAGTAACACAATGACTGATGACCTGATGAAGCAGCTCGATGAGGAGTTGGCCCCTTCCTGGATCGCCGAGGCCGAGGGCGACCTCATCTCCGGCAAGATTCTGCGGTTCGGCAGCAACACCACCGACTACGGCACCTACCCCGTCATGACCCTGGCGGTCGAGTCGGCCACCACTCGCGGCCAGAAGCTCAAAGACCTTGAGCTCGCCGTGCACCTCATGGGCGCCGTGCTCGCCAACTGGTACGAGAGCACCGAGCCACAGAAGGGCGGGCGCGCTGCGATCCGCTACAACGGCAAGGTCGCCTCGAAGACCCCTGGCAACAACCCGTACAAGAACTGGTCGACGGCGTACGAACCGCCACCGACCCTCACCGAACAACTCGATGCGCCGGCCGAGACCGGCGGGACGATGTTCGACTGATGGATAACTCATTCGAACTTGGAGACAAAGTCGTCGACCCGATCAGTGGTTTCGCTGGAGTCGTCACGGCGAGAACCGAGTACCTCGGGGCCACGCCGCGAGTACAGGTGACAGGCCTACTCAACAGGGATGGAGAGGTGCCAGACCACTGGATTGACGAGGCCCGCTGCCGACTGGCTGACTGACCCTGAACATAGAAGTGCCCGCCGTCCTCGAAAGGATGGCGGGCACTTCACCCACAACAACCCGTCACTCACAACCAACAGCCCGAAAGAAGCAAGATGACAATGATGAACTCTACTACCTCTCTCGCCGAAGCGGCGTATATCTACGCCCAGCGGGCTATGGCGGTCTTCCCGCTCCGCCCCAAGAGCAAAGCACCATACGGCCACACGCAAGGCGTCCACGACGCCACGTTCTCGTCCGCTGCCACCTACGACTCTTGGTTCGCACGACCGAACAGCAACATCGGCTACGCCATCTCATCCAAAGTCATCGTGGTCGATGTCGACCCACGCAACGGCGGCCAGGAGTCCGAGGACGCTCTCTTCGAGGCCGGCAAGGCATTCTGGCCGACCCTCATGTCCCACTCCGGTCGCGGCGACGGGGGGCACCACTACTTCCTCTCGGCACCAGAATCCGAGCATGGCCTCAGAGGGCAGATCCCCGGCTATCCCGGCATTGACATCAAGAAGGAAGGCGGCTACGTCCTCTTGCCGCCGTCGATTCACCCCGACAGCCACAAGCCATACCGCTGGCACAACGAGCACGAGCCGATCCAAAAGTGCCCCGAATGGCTCGCCGAACTCATCCGGCTACCGAAGCCCGAGGCTGTCATCAACGTGGCGCAACTCCCACTCATGGAGCAGCTTGAGCACAACACCGGGGGGTGGACGGCCGAAGGACTCGTCACTACGATGAGCATCGCCTCACCTGGCGAACGCAACAACGTCCTGAACTGGGCGCTCTGGCAACTCCGCACCGATCGCACCGCCAACAAGTGCACCCGAGCGCAATTCACACAGGCGCTCCTTGATATCCAGCGCGCTGCGCTCGACGCCGGGTTGCCTGAACGAGAAGTTGACCGGACCATCGGGTCCGCATTCAGAGGAGACAAGAAATGATCCAGCAGGTTGTGTTACCGGCAGACGTGGCCCGCAAGATGTTCCGCAGCGGATGCCCCGGCAGGGGTGAGTATCGCACGCAACGGGAACGTGACGCCGCTGGAGCGGTGGAAGGTGTTGATTACTGCTACGGCATGCACATGGGCCACGGACCGTCGATTACGTGGCTGGCAGGCTTGGTGGTCTGCGAGGCGTGCGACGGCTGTGGCGACATCAGTTATCCCGAATGGGAAGGCAGGCGCCAGCCGTGCAGCGACTATGACACGCTCGGCTATCCGCCTGCCGTGGAGGTCGTCAGCTATGAGACGTTCATGGCGGGCGACGGAGAGAACGCCATCCGATGCACGGTGCACGGTCGGCTTGCACTCGGGACGCCTGTTGCAGTCGTGAGCGAGGTGGTTGATGGTGAGTGTATTGTGATTGGAGGCAACGGGTATTACCACCTACCCGAGTATCGCGGACACCCCAGCGACGAATACGACATCACCGACGCTGTCGCTGGCACCCTCATCCCTGGCGGAGTCGCCTACCCGATCGAGGTGGTGGGATGATCGGCCAAGAGATCACCAGAAACCGTTGGGACTACGAAAGGCTCATGCGGACAGTCCAGCCCCGGTGCGGACGAAAAGGGCCAGACAAGGCCAAGTGCATCCTGCTTCCCGGCCATCGTGGCAATGCGCATGAAGGGAACGGATATGACCAGTTCGGCCCGATGTATAAATCGTGGAACGAGGTGACGACATGATCATCACCGTCATCATCGCCACCATCCTGTCCATCCTCAACATGGCAGCAAGCGGCGAGCTTCAACCCGCCGAGCGTGGCGAACAGATCCAGGTCGTCCCACCACCAACAACCACCGTCCCAGCACCAGTCGGATTGTGGGGTGTCCCGTTCGCACCCGAAGGTCTGACAGGCTGTGACGAGATGCAGTTCTACCGCATCCAATGGGGGCTGCCCGTCGAGTTCGACCGCATCGGATACCGGGAGTCGCGGTGCATTAACGCCGATCACGTCAAGACGTTCTGCTGCCACGGGTACTGGCAGATGTACACCTCGCTTCATCTACGTGACCACAGGTTGGCTCCGATGATGGCGGCGTGCGGCGTGACACACCACAACGACCTGAACTCTGACACCCCAATCGAGAAGCAGAAGCAGGCGTGTGCTGCGTCTGCGCTCTGGTCGGTCAATGGGACAGACCCGTGGGTTGCGACCCGATGAGGAAAGTCAGATGTCAACGCTGCGAAGTGCCACTCACCTGGTCCGCCGACCGGATTGTCGGGTTCTGCGCCCGCTGCAATGACCAGCGAATGGATGACGGCCTGAGTGACCCGACTCATTGCATTACGTCAAGCCTGTACTACATGCGAGACCTATGACCGACGCCAACCCAACCGAAGGACGACCTGAGATGATTAAAGTCTTCACCCAAGCCTTCGCGTTCCAACACCGAGGCGGCAAGTACACCAACGCAGTGACCACTGTCGGCAAGCACCGGGTCGAGATCACCGTGTCGCCCGCTCAGCGCAACGTACACGTACACGTCAACGGCGAGCGATGGGTTCGCGCAGAGGAGCAGCTATGACCCGCCCAGAGGAAGGACAGACCCTCAGTCTCGAAATGTACATCAAGGCTGAGCTACGCAGGATGAACTCCTGCCCACGTTGCACGGGGACTTGGTGGACGTTCGATGATGGACGTTGCGTCATCTGCGGCTTAACGTGGGACCAACAAGGACCGCCGTCAAGCGGCAGATTCGTCGGCATCCTCGGAGAACCCACATGATTGACCCAGACGCACTCTTCGACATCGACACTGAGGCAGCCGAAGTGCACGCCACCGAGGCGCAGCAAGAAGCACTCAAACAGCTTGAACTGTCGTCGTGGAACACGGTCGACAAGACCAACGCCCTGCTGCGGCTCGGCAGTCTCAAACCCAACGTGCTGGAGATGGAGAACGGCGACCACCTCGTCTACCCCGGCCGGGTCCACTGGTTCCAGGGGGAGCCGGCAAGCCTCAAGAGTTTCCTGGCTCAGTACGTCGTTGCCACCGAGGTTGAGAAGGAGCGCGACGTGCTCTACATCGACTACGAGTCCAACATTGACGACGTAGTTGACCGCATCCGATCACTCGGCGGATCTCACGACAACGTGAGCGGCAACTTCGAGTACGTCCGGCCACGGGTGGGTACCGCTGCGTCACTCGGCGACGCCCTGGCATGTGACCGGCTCATATCGTCACGCCAGTGGGGCGTGTGCATCATCGACGGCGTCACCGGCTCGTTCGCTCTAGAAGGTCTCAATCCGAACTCGGGGGCTGAGGTCGCACTCTGGATGATGGCACTGCCGGAGCGCATAGCCTCCACTGGCTGTGCTGTCATCGTGATCGACCACGTCACCAAGGACACCGAGGGCCGAGGGCGCTGGGCGGTCGGGAGCGGCCACAAGCTCGCAGCGCTCGATGGGGCGTCATATACCCTGTCATCCATCACAAGGCTGTCACGGGCCAAGGAGGATGATGTCAACGGCATTGAGGGTCGGTCGGCCATCACCTTGAACAAGGACCGTGGCGGTTGGATCACCACGGGTGCCGCCAGCGCAGTCGGAACGTTCAGCGTCACGTCCTACCTCGATGGAGGGCTCATGGCTCGAATCGGGGCAGTCGAAGAAGGTCAGAACGTCCCACTCGAAGTCATCGTGTCATGCGCCAAGGTGCTCAACATCTACCCAGGCATGACCCCTAAAGCTGTAGCTGAGCGTTCGGAATACTCTGAACGCGAGATCGCCGAAGGTCTCA
>Ga0209491_10007738_pt1 | contig 14013 bp, 13 predicted proteins | sample BON02_FD_187213 | JGI IMG/M metagenome (GOLD analysis project Ga0209491, IMG submission 187213) | Freshwater microbial communities from Lake Bonney liftoff mats and glacier meltwater in Antarctica - BON-02 (SPAdes) (version 2) | ecosystem: Environmental > Aquatic > Freshwater > Ice > Glacier... | reverse complement strand
CGAAGCACATTGCGACGGCGGTCTCACGGATGAGATACTGCGCCTGAGATGAGAGTTTTCTGGCGTCTCGCTTTTTGATACCTCTCAATAATCGATGAGCACCGAATGTCAATCTTATTGAATGTATTTATGGGCCGTATTAATAACGATCTGGTGACGGAGCAGTACGTTTTGCAGGAGGAAGAAACGGATGCCATCTTTGGCTTTATCCCGGCCACCAGTCCGGATGTCGCCAGCGTGACCACAGCGAGTGACGTAACCGGGACCATGTTGAATCTGCGCTGGTTGGAAATGGGATTGTACTCCTACACCGTGCAGTCGAGTCCGGCGGTGATCAATCCCGAGTGGACGAATCTGCCCGGATATGATTGGCCACTGTTTGATGCCACGGAGATTGCCGTGGCGATTGACCTGTTGAAAGATCAACAGTTCCTACAAGTAATCGCGCAGCCTTTAGAGTAGTAGCCGGACGTCAGGATGGAACCGGCGACCGACAGTAAAAAGCCGGTTTTTTTGACATCCGCTTTCACGATGAACACGTTAGCAGACGAGACGTCCGCGCTCCGCCGCTATTGTTTGATCAAACGCACTTCGCGCAGATCCATAATGGCCACGCCGGGTTTCGTCTTTGCCTTCAGAGTCAAAGTCTGTTCACCCTCGTTCAGTTCGACCACACCCAGATCGCGCTCCACGAAGTTCTGGAAATGACCGGTGTCCTCAACGATCATCATCACGTTTTGGTCTTCGAATCCAAATTCCACTTCCGCACCACCGCTGTTCGTGCCGCAACCTTGCAACGCCATCACCCGGTAAGTCCCCGGCTCCGTCACCACGAAATCCCAGTGGGCCCAGTCCTCCTGCACGACCCAGTAACCGAGAGTGTTCTTGAAAGGCTGGGGTTCATAGAAAAGTTTCTCACCATGAACCACAGCGTCGCGTGAATGGAGAAGGATATTCCCGGCGGCGAGAGGTTGAACCGGGGGATTCTCGTACTCCGGATTCTGCACCGGCCATTGGGCTTTCACCGAACCCTGCCACTCACGAAGCCCACGAGCCATTTCGATCACCTTGTCCGGCATCGTGGCGGCGAGGTTGTTGGTCTCACCGATGTCGAGATCCAGATCGTAAAGTTCGTGGTACCCGGTCTCAAAGTGCTGGATCAGTTTCCAATTGCCCTCGCGCATCGCCGCACCCGGCCCGCCACCGCTTGGGGCGTCCTTCATGTGAGCCTGGTTTGCGTCATGCGGATAATGCCAGTAAAGCGCGCGCGGCGGAACGCTCCCCTGCCCGGTCAACAATGAAACAAGACTCTCGCCATCCACCTTGTTTGCCAACGGCACGCCCGCGAGCTGCAGAATCGTCGGATAGAAATCGATGCTGCTGACCGGTGTGCGCTCGACCGATCCGGCCTTGATGTGTCCGGGCCACTTCACCAACAACGGTTCGCGGATACCGCCTTCCTGCAAGTAACCCTTGCCGTTGCGCAGCGGGGCGTTTGATGTCGCCGGAGTATTCGGACCTTCACGGACCGCGAGCCCGCCGTTGTCCGAGGTGAAGATGATCACCGTGTCGTCGGTCAATTTCAACTCGTCGAGTTTGCGCAGAACGCGACCCACACTTTCGTCCAGGCTGTCGATCATCGCGGCATAGATTGCGTTGGTCTGCGAGCCGGACGCGTTGCGTTTCAGGTTGGCGTCGCTCAACGCCTGTTTGGCCTTGAGCGGGATGTGGACGGTGTAATGCGAGAAGTAGAGAAAGAACGGTTTCGATTTATTGGCATCGATAAACTTCAACGCCTCGTCGGTCAGGCGATCGGTCAAATACTCGCCGTCGGGAGCGTCCTCCAAGCCGGGCATGGAACGTTGCTTGTTCTTGAACGGCGCGAAATAGCTCAGCGGTGTGCCGGTATGATCCCCCGCGATGTTCACGTCAAATCCCTGTTCAAGCGGACCGAGCCCCTCGCCGCCCAGATGCCATTTGCCCATCGCCGCATTCACGTAGCCCGCCGGTTTGAGCGCTTCCGCAATCGTAGTTTCCTCCAGCCTCAGCCCCTGCTCAATCTTGGGCGGCGACAGCTTTTGATCCGGCCGCGACCCACGACCCGGCAACCAGTCGGTTAGATGCAGCCGCGCCGGATATTTGCCCGTGAGAATCGCGGCGCGCGTGGGCGAACACACCGGGCATGCCGCGTAGGCATCGGTGAACTTCATCCCGTCCTTCGCCAGTGAATCAATATTCGGCGTGCGATAAAACGAACTGCCATTAGCCCCGATGTCCGCCCAGCCCAGATCGTCGACGAGGATGAAAACAAAATTGGGTTTGCGTTGGGTGTCGGCGGCAAATGAGCCAAAAGCGCCGAACAGAGCCAGGGCGACGGAAAGGATTAAGATGCGTAATTTCATGGGGTCTGGAGTTCGCTGGCAGGATAGCAATCCTCCACCCGGTCTGGAAAGCCCGATGTGCGTTACGGCCACGTTTGAAAGCGTGGGGCGAGGTGGAGAAAGAATCCGCGGCCAGCATCCACGCCGCGATTTGATGGGATCGAAGCAGATCCCATCAAATCAGAGGCTGTCACTTCCGGAACTGATTAATGAATGGAAGCCATTCGCAAGCGCCGGGAGCTGTCCCAATCTGTCCGCTCTCCAGATTAATGTGGGAAACGTGGGGAGCCTTTTTCCGTTGCGCTCAAGCCTGGGAATTTTCCGCTGCGAATGGTTGAGCCGACTTGAGCGACGTGCTTCGTGGGCTCGCGCCGAACCAGCTGCGCCAACCCTCGGTCAGTTCGAGCCACACCCAGCCACACAGTGCTTTCACGATCGGAATGGCCATGGTCCATTCGAGGCTGAATCCGCCGAACATAAATTGGCGGTTCGCGTTGTGCAGACCGAAGACCCCGCGTCGTCGTCGTTCCCGTCCCATGGCGGCCAGACGTCGCGCATAGAACGCCATGAAGTGGTAGAACGGTGTGGATGGCGGGGTTGAAAAATAGGGTTCGAGAAACGCCTTTTCCCCCTGGCGATAGGGCTGCGACACGACTCCAAGATAGTAGAGGCCGAGATCCAAAACAAACGCGACGCGCAGCAGATCGTAGTCGCCGAGGTAGTCGTACTTGTCGCGGTAAAGCGCGTCGAACCAGCGTTGATAGCTTCTCGTAAAATCCTGGTTGTGCTTCCGGACCAGCACAGCAACGTCGGAGTTACCCTGGCGTTCGGCAACAATCAGCTGGGCAGTCCGTGCGGTGGTGAACCCAAGCCAGTCGAGTCCCGGACTATAGAACGGATCGAGAAAACCGGCGGCATCGCCGACCAGCGCAAACCCGTCACCGGCAAGAGTGGTGGAAGAGTAGGGAAGATGCCTCCGCCAATGGACGTCGCCCTCGATGGGTGACGCGTCCTTCATCAACTCACGCGCGGCGGGATGGTGTTCCATCAGGAAGTCACGGATGCGCGAGGCAATGTTCGCTCCTTCCGGCAGATCGAAGTGTCGTTCGTCCCATACGATGCCGATGCTCACCTCGCCCGTGCGGAACGGGATGAACCACGCCCACCAGCCGTCGCCCATGAAATGGTTCGTGGCGCTGTTGCGGGTGCCGATCGTGGCGGCGGCCCACTTGGGGTAACGCTTTGCCAGCTCGGGCGAATCCCAGTCGCCAACACCGGTCCAACGCGCCCAGGTGGCGGTGGTCGGGTGTTCCGGTTTGGACTGTAGCCAGCCGTTCTTTCGGGCAACCAATGCGGCGATGCCCGACGCGTCGACCACCCAGCGCGCCTTGATTTCTTCGGTGCGGCCATTGTGTTGAAATACAATCGACTGCGAGTTGCCGGAAGACAGATTGATTTCACGAACTTTGGCCGGACGTTTCAGCGTGGCACCGAGTGTGATTGCGCGTTGAAGCGTGGCTTCGTCGAGCAGCGCGCGGTCGACGAGAAACGAGGTGATGCGCGCGTGGTAACGTCCGCCGATCTCGCTGCACGAGGGCAGGTCGGTGGCGCGGGAATTCGTGAACCAGAACCGCAAGCCCTGCTTGGTGAGATGTTCCCGGGTCAGGTGCGCGGTCATCCCGAGCACGCGCGTGAGAAAGTAGGTGCTCAACTCGATCGTCGCCTCGCCCACCCGTCGGTCGAACGCTTCGTCCCGTTCAAGAATCAGAACGCGGAGGGCGGGCATCTCTTCCAGCAGCTGGAGCGCCGTCGCCGCACCCGCAAGCGCACCGCCGATGATGGCGACGTCGTAGTCTGGATCGTTGATGGGCGTGGTGTTCACTGTGGTGATTGTGCGGAGATTATTCGCGAATCAGCGGCGTTCGTCAAACAGGTTGGAGGGATTGGATGGTATCATGGCCCGCTCCGGGCCTCCGAGTTGAATTCTCGATTCTCGCAGCGCTCCGCCGAAAGTTGGCTACTTGTTGTGCAGAGAGATCAGGCCGATGCACCCCAGCGTGTTGTTGAACACGTGGAGCAGGATCGCCGCGAGGAGTCCGTTGGATTTCCCGACCATCGCACCTGTGATCAATCCGAACGCGATGAAGAACAACGCCAGCGACATGTCTTCATGGACGGCGGTGAAGAGGAGGGCCTGCAGAAGGGTGGCCGCCCAGAACGGAATGTGTTTTACAAACGCCGTGAGAAGCAGTCCGCGGAACAGCAGCCCCTCCAATATCGGCCCGACAAGTCTGAAGCCCAGAAACAACCCCCACGGCCCGACGTGATCCAGCAGTGCCGAAGACAGCTGCGTCGTGACCGGCGAACCCTGCGCGCCCTGATAATGTGCGTCGGGTAGAATTCCCATGTGGATCGCGGCGAAGATCCTCAAAATGAATCCGGCCAGGACGGCGTATCCGATCGCCTGACCGGTGGTCCATTCGCCGCGGTCTTGTCGGTTCCATTCCGGGTCTGGGCAATGAGGTCGCCGCCGTTCGTCTGGAGGAAAGGGATGGCCTCCGCCTGAGTCTTTGTCGGCGTCACAGTTTTCATCTCTTCCAATTCCTTGACCATGTCATCAGGGATTCTGAAAGGCGCAGTAATTCTATTCACCTTGCAGCGGCCGAGGTGTCTTTCAGAAAGGTATTGGTGGAGAATTTGCATGGCGAACGCGGATGAGCTTGTTAAGGTCAGATCCGTTCACCAAGTTCCGAAACAGATATTTTGCCACGAAAAGACTGAGATGATTACTGGAGCGCTTCACAAAAGGTCGGAGGGAGAAGGAATCGTTTTCGCGTTCGTTGCGTTTATTGGGAATGTCCACCATGAAAGATAAAGAATTCCAGCTCAGCGACGTGGTTCGTCAAACAGGGTATGAGATTCATCGCTATCTGGGACCGGGACATCTGGAGAAGGTTTATGAGAACGCTCTGGGGCACCGATTGCGAGAAAAGGGATTGGATGTCAAACAGCAGCATCCGCTGACAGTTCGCGATGAGGATGGAACGGTGTTGGGCGAGTACTTCGCTGATCTGTTCGTCCAAGATTGTCTGATTGTCGAACTCGAAACCGCCGAAGATTTTTCTGATCAACACCTGGCGGAGTTGCACGGCTATCTTCGGGCCGCACGAATTGAGCATGGGCTGCTCGTCAATTTCGGATCGTACAAGTTTCAAGTTAAAAAAATCGCGATGTCAGAAAAAACTCATTCCGATTCTCAACCGCGCCAGACCAGTCGGCTCGATTCGCTGCTGTCACTAGGCATTCTAGTTTTCATCTCTCTTTGTGTTTCTTGGGGCAATTTGACGGCAGCCCAGACGGAGAAGTCGGTTCCGCATGGCCTTGACGGCGCGGATCGACAGCTGAACGTCTTGTTTCTCGTCTCGGATGATCTCCGGCCGGAACTGGGATGCTATGGGAATTCCATCATCAAGAGTCCAAACATTGATCGGCTGGCGGAACGGGGAATAGTCTTCAACCGCGCCTACTGCCAGCAAGCGGTCTGTTCGCCCTCGCGCTCGAGTGTCATGACGGGCATGCGTCCCGATACGACCAAGGTGTGGGATTTGAACACGCACTTTCGCAAGGCGCTGCCCGAGGTAGTGACCCTGTCACAGTTGTTCAAGAATCACGGCTACTTCACCCAGGGCATGGGCAAGATTTATCACGGTGGCCTCGTGGATCTGCCGAGTTGGTCCGCCACCGCCACCGCCACCGCCACCGCCACCGCGCTGATGGGGCAAGACCCCGACGTTGTGCCCGCGAAGAAGACCGGTGGGGCGAAGAAGAAAATAGCGGAAAGCAAACCGGCCAATGACGCCGAGAACGAAAACCCCGATAAACTGACCAGCACGGATCGTGGACCGGCCTTCCGCGCCACGGACGATCCGGTCAACGGCGGAGGCGAGGGCAAGCTGGCCGATGAAGCCATCGCGGCCTTGGGGAAATTGAAGGCCAACGCGCAGCCGTTCTTCCTCGCGGTCGGATTCCACAAACCTCATCTCCCGTTCTATTCACCGAAAGCCTATTGGGATCTGTATGATCCGGCGAAAATCCCTTTGGCCGACAATCGGTTCCTGCCGAAGGGCGCGCCCGCCTACGCGCTCGTGGGCAAACCCGAATTGTGGAGTTACAGCGGAGTCCCCGATGTCAGCCATTTGCCGGACGATTATGCGCGGCAGTTGAAACATGGTTATTACGCGGCGGTCAGCTACATGGACGCGCAGTTGGGCCGGGTGCTCGACGAACTCGATCGCTTGGGCCTGGCTGAAAACACCATCGTCATTCTCTGGGGCGATCACGGTTGGAAGCTGGGCGAGCACGATCGCTGGGCCAAGCACAGCAATGTCGAGGATGATACGCATGCGCCGTTGATCATTTCGGTGCCCGGCATGAAAGCCGTGGGCAAGAAGACCGATGCTCTGGTCGAGTTCGTGGACATGTACCCGACCCTCGCAGAACTGGCAGGCCTTCCCTTGCCGGAAAATCTGGAGGGCCTCAGCTTCAAGCCGTTGCTCGATGATCCACACCGCCCGTGGAAGTCCGCGGCGTTCAGTCAGTATCCGCGCACCGTGAAGGGCAGAAAGCTCATGGGCTCTTCCATGCGCACGGATCGCTACCGTTTCACCCGATGGATGGAGCGCGACGACCATTCAAAGGTGGACGCCGTGGAGCTGTACGATCACCAAAACGATCCGCAGGAGAACGTCAATATCGCCAACGACTCGGCGAACAAGGCGTTGGTCGAAAAACTCAACGCGCAATGGTTGGCCGGCTGGAAAGGCGCGGTGGCCAAATGATAGGACATGACGTTTCAACTGCGGCTCTCTGCGCGCTGTCGCCTGCGGCGAAACGTTCACTCCGAAAACAACGACCACCCGTCACATGAAAACAATTATCGTATTCATCGCCAGCCTGCTGCTTTCGCCACTCGCCGGGCTGTCCGCAGCAGAGAAACCCAGACCCAACATCGTTCACTTTTTGGTGGATGACATGGGCTACGCCGATTGTGGGTTTAACGGCGGGAAAGACATCCGCACGCCGAACATTCAGCCAACCCGCAGTTGATGGAGGAACTGACCCGTCAGTTCATCGACACGCTGCCAATTACTCCAGTTACCCATGCATCAGACACTCGCCAGACCATCCCTCCAGTTGCTGCCGACATTGATTGGGACATTACTCCTGTTCTGCGCTTCCGAGGCGTTCGCCGGTTTCGCTCACCCCGGCGTTGCCCACAGCGCGGAAAGCATCGCCTTTATCCGGGCCAAACTCGAAGCCAAACAGCAGCCCTGGACAGAGACCTGGGACATCCTGACCGCTTCCCCTGAGGCCTCATTATCGTGGGAGCCCAATCCAATTGCGCAGGTGGAGCGCGGTGCATTCAACAACCCCAACATCGGCTCGTCGGATTTCAGTGCCGACGCTGCGGTGGCCTATGTCCACGCCCTGCGCTGGGCGCTCTCGGGAGAGACGGCGCACCCCCGCAAGGCGGCGGACATCGTGGACGCCTGGTCTGGTACGTTGAAGTCCATCAGCAACCACGACGCGCGCCTGCTCGTGGGCATGAGCGGCTACAAGTTCACCATCGCCGCCGAACTGCTCAAGCACACCTGGGACGCCTCCATGCTTCAGACGATGATGGCCATGGGCGTGTTCCTAGATGACCAGGTTATGTTCGATCGGGCGAAGAACTATTTCCTCGCCGGAAAAGGCAACGGCGCGATCGGCAACTACTTCAAGGAATCCGGCCAGTGCCAGGAGACCGGACGCGATCAGGGCCACACGCAGATGGGCTTGGATTTTCTTGCCGCCACCTGTGAAACCGCGTGGATCCAGGGCATCGACCTCTACGGTGCGCTCCACAACCGCCTCCTCAAGGGTTTCGATTACACCGCGAAATACAACCTTGGCTTCGACGTGCCCTACGAGCCCTACGAGCCCTACGAGCCCTACCGCAGCTTCGAGGGGCGTTACTACTACAAGACCATTTCCGACGATGCGCGCGGGCGTTTCCGCCCGATGTATGAAAGGGTGTTCAACCACTATCACAACCGGAAAAGATTGGAGGCGCCGTTCACCTGGCAGGCGGTGGAGCGTTTGCGGGCGGGCAGTGACGATGGCGGGCGACGTCGCAGTCGGGCGACTGCGACGCTCGAGACGTTGATGTTCGCCAACCAGCCGGCGCACTTCGTCACCGACACGACGAAGCGTACTGCGGAATCATCGCCAGTGCCGGCCAACGCGGCTGCTCCCCAAGCCAACGTGCTCAAGCCGGATCGTTTGATTACCTACAAGACCGTGGGTGAGGTGATGTTGAAGCTGCACGTCTTCGAACCCGACGGGCTGAAGACTAACGACATGCGGCCTGCCATTGTTTTCTTTTTCGGCGGTGGCTGGGCTGGAGGCGATCCGAAGCAATTTTATCAACAGGCCCGGGCGTTGGCGGATCTGGGAATGGTTGCCTTCTCGGCCGAATATCGGGTGAAGAGCCGGAATCAAACGACGCCGTTCGAATGTGTAAAGGACGGCAAGTCAACCATCCGCTGGGTGAGGGAAAATGCCGCCAGGTTGGGGGTTGATCCCAAGCGGATCGTGGCCGCCGGCGGCTCGGCGGGCGGTCATGTGGCGGCCTGCACGGGCATCATTGATGGCTGTGAGGAAGAAGGGGAAAACTTGGATGTCAGCTCAGTCCCCAATGCGATGATCCTGTTCAATCCGGTCTTGGATACAACGGAGGAAGGCTATGGTGCAAAAAACTTCACGGTGGCGCAGCAAACCGAACTGTCGCCGTGCCACCATGTGGTCAAGGGCATCGTGCCCACGATTGTTTTTCACGGAACAGCAGACCAGACCGTGCCGTTTGAGAACGCGGAACGTTTCGCCCGTCTGATGAAGGAAGCGGACAATGATGGTGTGCTCGTTTCTTTTGATGAAAAAGGTCACGGCTTCTTCAATTCGACTTTCTTTCGCCCGAATAGCGATGGCGTTGATTATGATCTGACGATGAAACGTTCCGTCGAGTTCCTGACCGCGCACGATTGTTTGGCTGCAAAGAAATGAAGAGAACCCAACCCAGCGCATTGATAAGAAAAAGACGCTCCGCCTCCTCGCCTGACCGCTACTCACGCCATTTGCTGGCCTGACCGCTGCCGACCAAACCAAGCCCAACATCATCCTCGCCAGCGAACCGAAATATGCGGAGACGAAAGACGAACTTCAGGTAAAATTCGCGACGGAACTCAAAGCCTCGCCGGACCCGTTCTTGAAAACCCGCTCTGTCATTCCTGCCGGGCAGGGTCAAAAATGATCACGAGACACAACCGAGACCTGCAGATTGACCTCAACCAGCAAACCGTGAAAAGCACCATGAACCCATCCCCACCCCACTCATTCCGCAGTCGTCGCCAATTCCTCCACGGTCTGGGGCTCACCACTGCTCTGTTCACCGTCCCCGGCGCCTTTGCCGAAGAGCTCATCCGCACGCCGAAACAGACTGAGGGGCCCTTTTATCCCGACCACCTGCCGCTGGATACCGACAACGATCTGCTCGTCCTAAACGACTCCGCGACACCTGCTCTGGGTGAGGTGGCCTGGTTGAGCGGGCGCATCCTCGATGCCCGGGGCGAACCGATGCGGAATGTGGAGGTGGAGATCTGGCAGTGTGACAACAACGGGGTCTACCTCCACTCCAAAACCGGCAACAAGGAAAAACAAGACGCGAACTTTCAGGGGTTTGGGCGCTTCGTCACCGGCTCCACCGGCGAATATCTCTTCCGGACGATCAAGCCCGTGCCTTATCCCGGCCGCGCGCCGCACGTTCATTTCAAGATCAAGCAATCACACAAGGACCTGCTCATCACGCAGTGCTACATCATGGGGCATCCGGGCAACGAGAAGGACGGCCCGTGGAGTGGCATCAAGGACGAGAAGCAACGCGAGTCGGTGACGATCGATTTCAAACCCCTCCCGAGCTCCCGCATCGGCGAACTGACCGCCACGTTCGACATCGTCCTCGGGTTCACGCCGACGGAGTGAAGTGGCGGCTGGTTTATTTTTGCTTCTTCTTAAACTTCACGAGGTAGTTTTCTTTCAGAAAATCAGCCTCGTCCGTCTTTTCGAAACCAGCCGCTTCAATCTCCTTCACAAACGTTTCTTTGTCCGCGCGAACGTGGTTCATGATCCATTCAGAACTCTCGCTCTCGATGCGGTTGAAGTCGACGAGCACGAGGGTGCCGCCGGGTTTCAATCCCCAGTGAATCGAGCCGAGTGTGTCCAGCGGATATTCAAAATGATGAAACGTGTCGCAGATGAAAACGACGTCGGCCGTCTCCTTCCGAATTCGGGCGTTGCGATCCGTGCAGAGAATAGTGTCGATGTTCTGGATCTTCTTCTCGTCAGCGCGCTTTGCGATGTTTGCAAGAAACGGCGTGGCAATATCCACGGCCAGCACTTTTCCCCCGGGGCCGACTTTTTCCGAAAACATCATGGTGAACAGACCCGTGCCCGCGCCGACATCGGCGACCACGTCACCCGCCTTCACGCCCGTCGCCTCGACAATTTTCTCGCGCTGATCGTAGACTTCCCGTCCCTCCATTTCAAACCGTTCAACCCATTCGGTCACCTTCAGGTCCGGGTCCTTGTATTTCTTGTTGATGTCCGGACTGACACTTTTTTGCTGTGCGGAAATATTTGGGACGAAAGCCGGGAGCAGGGCGAGCAGGGTGATGAGTTTTAACAACCGGTGGATGTTCACTCCGCCATGCTAGGCGTTGGCCGATGCGCTGGAAAGTTGAAATTTTCCTCGTATTGGCCGGTCAGATTCTGCTAACAGAAGGACATGAAATCCCGTGTAGGGTTGGCGATTTCAATCGGCCTGAATCTTGGACTGGTCGGCGCGTTCGCCTGGATGTGGTTCCACCCGCTTCCGGGGCCGGACGTCGGCGCAGATCCGGCCATCGTCATTAATGCCGACGGTACGGCGGACGGCACGAACCGGCCGATCCGCCTCGGATACCCGTCGCGGCCGGACTTCAAGTTCCCCACCAACGTCCTTTCGCACATCACCTGGCGCTCCATCGAATCGACCGATTATCGGCGGTACGTCGCGAATCTCCGGGCCATTCACTGTCCGGAGGCGACCATTGAGGACATCATCGTCGCGGACATTAATGACCTTTATGCCGGGAAATGGCGGGAACTTTTGAAGAGCGACGCCGACAACTTCAAATACTGGCAGACCGGTGGCGGCCTCCCGGGATTCCCGAGTGGTGAACTCGAAAAACTGGCGGCCCAGCTCGACCGGGAACGGCGGAATCTGATCATGGAATTGCTGGATGTCTCCGTGAGGGACTCGGTCATGGACTTCGGCGGAATCAGCCCGATGGAATTAACGCTGCGATTCATTCCCGAGGAGCGGCGCGGGCAGGTCATCGCCGCACAGGAGCAGTTCGCCCGTGATCAATCGGCACTTTTTTCCAGCGCGGCGGAAGTCGACGACCTTGAAGCCCGGCTGCGCTCACTGCGGGATGCTTACGATCAACAGCTCGATGTGTTGCTGACCCCCGAGGAGCGGCGGCGTTTCGAGATGACCACCTCGCCGCTGGCGATGGCGCTGCGGATGGAGCTGACGGGTTTTGAACCCACGGAGGAGGAGTTCCGGCAGATCTATGAAGCGCGCAAACAGCGGGAGGAGGACATCCAGGTCGCCCGGGTCGCAGTCGAGTTGATGGCTGTGGCGGAACAGCAGGAACAACAGCAGATGGAAGCGCGACATCAGGAGGAAGCCGCTCTCCAGGCGGAGTTGCTCGACCGGCTGGGGCCGGAACGGTACGCGGAGTTTCAACGCACCATGGACCCGGGTTACCAGACACTGATTCGCTCGTCGGTCATGAATTTTGTCACGCCCATCACCGCAAATCGCATGTACGAACTGCAACAGATCGCCAACGTGGAAGCCGGCCAGGTTCGGGCCAACGCGGATTTTACGCTCGAACAACGGGAGACGGCACTGCTTGGAATTCAGACGGAAACCCAGCGAACGATCCGCGAGAGTTTCGGTCCGGACGCGTTTCGTTCATTCCAGGAATGGCAGCAGCGAAGCGCGCCGGCGCAGTGACAACGGTGTTTGTTCCCGGGCATGTGAGGTGAGCTAGATTTCTGGGTTTACTGCGTGGACAAGAAACGAGCCCGCGCACGGGAGTGGCGAATCTCTGAACGGTTTCTGCACCTGCTCGAACTGGCGGGTGGCTGGCCCGGGGCTTTTCTCGCGCAACGCGGATTGCGCCACAAGTGTTCGAAGGGCGGCTACCAGTTCATGTTCTGGTTGATCGTGATCGCCTATCAATTCGCCGCGTTTGATTCGCTGCAGAACTGGCAATTGTCCCGCAAGATCGGCATCCAACTTGACCCCTCTCGAAATCGCGGAAATAGATGAGGATGGCACCAGCGATTACAACTGCGTGGGCGTCGTCCGGGAGGCCGGGGCGACGGTCGCCACCGCCGCCCAATCCACGACGTCACTGTTTTCCGCCGCTTGGCAACGACAAGGCCAGGGTGCTCAACCACGCCATCCTGCAACGCGTTGCCGAGATCAACAAGACACTGCTTGTGCATGATTCGGCCCTGCGCGATCTCTACCAGAAGCTCCTGGAGTTTCTTCAACCGCCACCTGAAAGTCCACGGCGCAGCATCGGTTTCAAGTCCGCTTCAGACATCTGATTCCACGTTTTCCCTGCTTGCCTTCGCTCCCCACTGTTCCAATACTTTGCCCGGTATTCACTCGGACAAAAGATGCCAGCAAAAACGCGTGCAGCGGCGAAAGCCGGTAAAAAGGATTCCTCGGCCAGCATCGGCTTTGAACAGAAGCTCTGGCTCGCAGCGGAATACAAGCATGTCGTCCTCGGCCGTATCTACGACCCCGCCTGCGGTTCCGGCAGCATGTTCGTGCAGTCGGAAAAATTCGTCGAATCCCTCGGCGGCCCGACGAAGTGCGAAATCCGAAGTGCGAGTGTCGAAGTTTAGCCAGTTCGGAAATCGAAGTTCGCCGTTCGGCACTTCACATCATTCGCCATTCGAAATTCGTCATTCGACATTTCCCCACGCCCCACCACCCGCCGCCTCGCCATCATGAACCTCGCCCCGCGCGGCATCGAAACCTTGCGGTTGACCAAGTGGTGCTGTGCTAATCGCGGAATAAACCGTGCGAAAGCTGGTGGCATTCGTGGGAACAGGTGGCCGTGCGCCAGCACCTTCAGCCCCGAGAACGCCCCCACCTTCCGCCGCGACCTCTCAATCGGTTTCCAATCTCCAAACCGCTTTCTGAAAGCCGCCTAATTCCATGATCGAACCCGCCAAATTCAACAACGTTGTCAGCTTCCTCTGGGCGATTGCCGATCTGCTCAACGGCGCTTTCCAGAAGAGCGAGTTTCAGAAGATCATCCTCCCGTTCACCGTCCTGCGCCGTCTTGAAGTGTACTGAGTTTCTTGGAGCTGAGATTCTCTTGTTTTGTTGTGGGTTGGTTTATCAGGTTTTTAGTTTTGGGTAAAGGCGGCTTTGTTGCCGCCTTCGCTGTCTTCCCGAACCGCCCCCGCG
>Ga0209491_10007736_pt1 | contig 14015 bp, 10 predicted proteins | sample BON02_FD_187213 | JGI IMG/M metagenome (GOLD analysis project Ga0209491, IMG submission 187213) | Freshwater microbial communities from Lake Bonney liftoff mats and glacier meltwater in Antarctica - BON-02 (SPAdes) (version 2) | ecosystem: Environmental > Aquatic > Freshwater > Ice > Glacier... | reverse complement strand
TATATATATATATATATATGCATGTATGTATATATGTATGTATATATATACGCACACACACACACATATCTGACGCAAAGTGACCCTCCCCTTTTTTAGCGCTGAGCTGGAGCGCCTGCGCCGCGAGAATATATGTATATATACATATATATATAGGTATGTATATATATATACACACACACATACACACACACAACATACACACATATATATCTGACGCAAATTGACCCGCCCTATGTCCCAAGCACGGAGCTCGAGCGCCTGCGTCGCGAGAATATATATATATATATATATATATATATATATATATATATATATATATATATTTATGTATGTATATATATATGTATATATATATATATACACAATACACACATATCTGACGCAAAGTGACCCCCCCCTTTTTTTTAGCGCTGAGCTGGAGCGCCTGCGCCGCGAGAACGCCGCGATGAAGCAGCACCTAAGACAGGAGCTCTAGACGAGTTTAAAGATGTCCTGCAGCTACTAATTAAGCGCTATGGGTGAATTCGCTTTGCTCTTGTACATGAGCGCCCGGGTTAACCCAACCTTAGCCTCGGGTTAACCCGAGACGAGATCAGTTCGGATGAACCTCGGGTTAACCCTTAACCCGAGCTCTAGACGAGTTTGAGCTCGGATTAACCTCGGGTTAATGGTTTACCCGAGCTCTAGTCGAGTTTAAGCTCGGATTCACCTCGGATTAATCCGCGCCGTGAGAACGCCGCGATGAAGCAGCACCTAAGACAGGAGCTCTAGACGAGTTAAACTTCAGGTTACCCCGCCTCGCTACTCGCGCTGGTTAACCCTACGAGCTTAAAGGTGCCCTGTGTGCCTACGTAATTCTCAAGCAGTTTCTCTTATTCAACGTGTACTAATGACTTAGGTGCTGTGACTCATAATGAACGGCGGTTTCAGCTTCGACTCTTTAATCACGTGTTCCGAGTTGTTCCGGGTTGCATGGGTAAATCTAGGGTAAATCGCTGGTGATCGCCGTCAGAACTTGAAACAGAAATTCGCTCAGGTACCTGAGCAAAGCGATTTTACTTATGGCGTTTACTTAGTAGCTGCAGAGCACCTGTAAGCTCGGGTTCAACCCGCCCCCCAAGCCTGGCGTTACTTCGTGACGCAGAGTTTGCTTCCCCCCGAGGCCGTGCTGGGATATGGCCTTTCCTTGCCCGTGTGAGGCTCCCGCGCTTCTCTCGCGCGCGAGCGAAAATGAAACCCTAGTACAAGATCTCGTGTTGGGGCTGTTCGGCCGCGCACACTAGAGCTCTAGTGCGTTTGCCTCTGTGGCCACGTGTAACGACCACGGCAGCGTCAGATACCGGAGGGTTTGGGTTAACCCGCGCTACTCGCGCGCAAGCCAAATTTAAACCCTAGTATTCTTGTTCGATCTCGTGTGGGGGGGCTGTTCGGCCGTGCCGTGCGCACTAGAGCTCTAGTGCGTTCGCCTCTGTGGCCACGTGTAACGACCACGGCAGCGTCAGATACCGGAGGGTTAACCCGCGCTACTCGCGCGCAAGCCAAATTTGAACCCCAGTATTCTTGTTCGATCTCGTGTGGGGGGCTGTTCGGCCGTGCCGCGCGCACTAGAGCTCTAGTTCGTTCGCCTCTGTGGCCACGTGCAACGACCACGGCAGCGTCAGATACCGGAGGGTTAACCCGTGCTACTCGCACGCAAGCCAAATTTAAACCCTAGCATTCGTGTTCGATCTCGTGGGCTGTTCGGCCGTGCCGTGCGCACTAGAGCTCTAGTGCGTTCGCCTCTTTGACCACGTGTGGCCACGGCAGCGTCAGATACCGGAGGGTTGGGGGTAACCCGCGCTACTCGCGCGCAAGCCAAATTTAAACCCTAGTATTCTTGTTCGATCTCGTGTAGGGGGCTGTTCGGCCGTGCCGTGCGCACTAGAGCTCTAGTGCGTTCGCCTCTGTGGCCACGTGTAACGACCACGGCAGCGTCAGATACCGGAGGGTTAACCCGCGTTACTCGCGCGCAAGCCAAATTTAAACCCCAGTTTTCTTGTTCGATCTCGTGTGGGGGGCTGTTCGGCCGTGCCGCGCGCACTAGAGCTCTAGTGCGTTCGCCTCTTTGACCACGTGTGGCCACGGCAGCGTCAGATACCGGAGGGTTAACCCGCGCTACTCGCGCGCAAGCCAAATGTAAACCCTAGCATTCTTGTTCGATCTCGTGTGGAGGGCTGTTCGGCCGTGCCGCGCGCACTAGAGCTCTAGTTCGTTCGCCTCTGTGACCACGTGTGACCACGGCAGTGTCAGATACCGGAGAGCTTGGGGTAACCCGCGCTACTCGCGCGCAAGCCAAGTGTAAACCTCAGCATTCTTGTTCGATCTCGTGTGTGGGGCTGTTCGGCCGTGCCGCGCGCACTAGAGCTCTAATTCGTTCGCCTTTGTGACCACAGCAGTGTCAGATACCGGAGAGTTTGGGTTAACCCACGCTACTCGCGCGCAAGCCAAATTTAAACCCTAGTATTCGTGTTATATCTCGTGTGGGGGGCTGTTCGGCCGTGCCGCGCGCACTAGAGCTCCAGTTTGTTCGCCTCTGTGACCACGTGTGACCACGGCAGTGTCAGATACCGGAGGGTTAACCCGCGCTACTCGCGCGCAAGACAAATTTAAACCCTAGTATTCTTGTTCGATCTCGTGTGGGGGCTGTTCGGCCGCGCGCATTAGAGCTCTAGTGCGTTCGCCTCTGTGGCCACGTGTAACGACCACGGCAGCGTGTCGCATCCGCGGGAGATATAGAGCCCTAAGGTATAACCTTAAGCTCTATACTTGGGGGTAAGACGTGATAACCATAGTATTTAGCACCTAGTAGACAGTAAACCAAGACGTACCGCCACCAAGGCGACGCTACGACTTCAAGGCCGACTACAGGCACGGGCACGACGAGGCGACCTCTACAAGGCCAACTCGACGTACAGGAACAGGAACAGGAAGACGCAGAGCGTCTTGGGTACACAGTAATATCCTCCTTATATAGCAGTTGATGACCGCGCGAGCTGGTGTTCTCCCGAACACTGACCACGGCCACTCAGCACTCAGCTTATGTGCAATGCCGAGATGTAACCCGGGCAGTCAAACCCGATAATGGGACGTAGTCAAACCCGACGACGAGGCCAATACGCACAGGCCTCAGTCATCATCAGCACAGGAATCAGTACCGATTTACAGGCACCCATACCCCCCGGTTTTATTGTCGATCTTCCAGAGTAACGACTAAGGTTAAACCTTATTCCTTACTCTCTAAGATAACGAAACCTGAACAATAGATTAACACCCAGATTCTTGTGAATGACCATTGCGGACGGACGACAGTTCAGCCGAGCGACGGCCACAGCGTGCCGACCAATCAGAACCTTCATAGACCTGACCACAGAACCAATCAGACATAGTGTCGCGTACCCCGGCTAGCATGCCGGAGGCACCCAAACCCTGCTACCCAGCGGGCCTCGACCCGGACAGCAACCATCTAGGAGACATGAACAACCCGTTGCAGATCAACCCGCTCGCGTGTGCTGGCGCGTGCGGGGTGGCTGGCCATGCTGCTGCAGTGTGTGTTAACGCATGCTGCGAGGGCGATGGCGCGAGCGTGTACGACGCGCGCGATGCCAGAGGCTCTTCTTCTACAACCCTACCAGTACGACAGGTCGTAGCTCCACACAGCGTCAGATTCCGGAGGGTTAACCCGCGCTACTCGCGCGCAAGCCAAATTTAAACCCTAGTATTCTTGTTCAATCTCGTGTGGGGGGCTGTTTGGCCGTGCCGTGCGCACTAGAGCTCTAGTGCGTTCGCCTCTGTGGCCACGTGTAACGACCACGGCAGCGTCAGATACCGGAGGGTTGGGGTTAACCCGCGCTACTCGCGCGCAAGCCAAATTTAAACCCTAGTATTCTTGTTCAATCTCGTGTGGGGGGCTGTTTGGCCGTGCTGTGCGCACTAGAGCTCTAGTGCGTTCGCCTCTGTGGTCACGTGTAACGACCACGGCAGCGTCAGATACCGGAGGGTTGGGGGTAACCCGCGCTACTCGCGCGCAAGCCAAATTTAAACCCTAGTATTCTTGTTCGATCTCGTGTAGGGGGCTGTTCGGCCGTGCCGTGCGCACTAGAGCTCTAGTGCGTTCGCCTCTGTGGCCACGTGTAACGACCACGGCAGCGTCAGATACCGGGGGGTTAACCCGCGCTACTCGCGCGCAAGCCAAATTTAAACCCCAGTATTCTTGTTCGATCTCGTGTGGGGGGCTGTTCGGCCGTGCCGCGCGCACTAGAGCTCTAGTGCGTTCGCCTCTGTGACCACGTGTAACCACGGTAGTGTCAGATACCGGAGGGTTAACCCACGCTACTCGCGCGCAAGCCAAATTTAAACCCTAGTATTCTTGTTCGATCTCGTGTAGGGGGCTGTTCGGCCGTGCCGTGCGCACTAGAGCTCTAGTTCGTTCGCCTCTGTAACCACGTGTGACCACGGCAGTGTCGGATATCGGAGAGTTTTTTTTAGGTCTTGAATGACGTCGTGGTTGCGTGTTAGGAGAAGGGCGCGATAAGCGAAAACATAACGTTCGATCGAGACGGGAGGCTGTAGCATCGTCAGATCCTTTTGTTGTAGATCGCGGTCTAATGTCTAATACCCCCCGGGGGTAAATGGGGGCCCTCCTGCAGTCACACTGCTAACTGCTAAGGCTGATGAATGCGTGGTTGATCGAAACAAGCTCGGGCGCACGACAAGCCCCACACGAAATCAGCACTGCCAGCGGCATTAAATTTTCGCTATTGGAACATGTACATCTTACATGATATGAGTAAGTTTCGACTCATCCCTGGTTCGGTGTTCAACATTTGGAATGTACTAATAAAGTACGCTCAGCCTCCTCAGCCTCTCATTTACCATATTTAGTCCTATTGATACAGGCATTTCGGGCGCGGGAGAGCGTGGCGGACATTGCCCGGAAGCTACCCGGAGGCAATTTTGTGATTGCCTGCGCTTGTGTGAGTGAATGTAGCGTTCTGTTATGTCGTGTGTGTGTGTCGTGTGTCGGGTGTGCCCGTGTAGTCTGCGTCTGAGTGCGCTGCCTCTTGACTCCTATAAAAAAAATATATATAGACTGCTATAGCGGTGGAGAGCAGGGAACACACGTACATATTTGTAACGCATTCTTGATCAAGACGAATACGGTATATATATTGAATACGAACGATGAGATTATTCGAATGGTGTTAAAGAAGGCGCCTCTTGAACACGCAGTCACAACTGGCACTGGAACGTTATAATGATAAACCATAGGCCCTCCTGACTGTGTAACTGCGCAGCGTTATTGTTATTGTTATAATATATATACGTAGCAAACAAATAATCAACCGTCATGCTATAGACTAGTCTCTGCTTATACAGCGGGGAGAGAGAAGCTCGCGTGATATCGGGTTAACCCGAGACCCGAGGTTTGAGGGTTTGCTCGCGCTGTCGTGGGGCTGCTGTGGGGTGCATGTGTTTGTGTGTGGCTTTTTTCTGTTGCTGTTGCTGATTCGTACGTGTGTGTCGTGCGTGTACGCGTTTGTGTTTATACGTAGACGTAGACTGCTGTGCTGTGCGCGTGCGTGTGTGCTGTGTGCTATATACGTATACGCTCGGGCACTCGGGCAACCACACAGACCATAGTTTTTCGTAATTAGCAGCAGAGAACCGTTTGGAGAATCAAAGAGAGCGGCGGCCGCCTGTCCACTCTCGGGTTAAAACTTCTCTCCTTGCCCGTGTGTATGGTGCGTGTGGCTTTGTGAGGACCTTTTTTGCCTTTTGTAAAAGTGTAAGTAAGGGTTAACCCGATGACCGCGTCCGGCATGGCCCATGGCCCCCCACACACACACAAATAAGCTGCTGGGCCTAAGGGTCAACCCGATCATCATCCTCATCGGACGGGGTGTCTCTCATCGGCTAGACTGCGACCGGCTCGCCGTACCCCTCCGTTTCCCCAACTTCTCTCCCAAGACACCCACAAGTTCCTGCAAACTGAACTCGTTTGACAGTGGCACAAAGACAAAGCAGCCCTGTCCAAAAATAGGATCTTTCTCATCGGCTAGACTGAGACCGGCTCGCCGGACCCTTCCGTTTCCCCAACTTATAGCCTAATGAAGACATTCTCCTATATATATATATATAAAATCGTCGTGTATGTATGTGTATAATACATGACCCAGTACATGCGGCGCCGCTAGCTGACCGCGCTCCCAAGACACCAATCAGCTCCTGCAAACTGAACGCGTTTGACAGCGGCACAAAGTAGCCCTGTCCAAATAGGAAATCTCTCATCGGCTAGACTGAGACCGACTAGCCGGACCCCTCCGTTTCCCCAACTTCTCTCCTAAGACACCTACAAGCTCCTGCAGACTAAACTCGTTCGAGAGCGGCACAAAGCAGCCCTGTCCAAATAGGATCTCTGTCATCGGCTAGACTGAGACCGGCTAGCCGGACCCCTCCGTTTCCCCAACCTCGCTCCCAAGACACCCACAAGCTCCTCCAAACCGAACGCGTTTGACAGCGGAACAAAGCAGGTTCCGGGAGAAGCCCGTTCGGCGCGCTCGGCCGCCTCAGCTGCCGCATCGCCGATTACGAGGTGCACGCGCTCGATTGATACCGGCAGGGGGGGCAACAGCTGTGTGCGCATTTGGGCTAGCAGTCTGTGCAGCGACCCCACCTGTACACGAAGGGAACATATACGGGAATAGTGATACTAGTTCGAGTAACAAAATGGATCCGAAGGTTGTTTGATACCGGCAGGGGGAGGCAACAGCTGCGTGCGCATTTGAGCTAGCAGTCTGTGCAGCGACCCCGCATGTTCAGGAAATGGAATTACAGGAATCGTACAACTAGTAAGAATAACAAAACGGATTCGAAGGTCGATTGATACCGGCAGGGGGGGACGTACTGCGTGCGCATCTGTGCTAAAAGTCTGTGCAGCGAAGCCACCTGCGCAGTAGGGGACATACGGGACAAGTGATACTAGTTAGACGGATACGATGGATACGAAAGTCGATTAATACCGGCAGGGGGGCACGTGCTGCGTGCACATCTGGGCTAGAAGTCTGTGCAGCGACTCGGGTTAACCCGATGTATATATCTATACATATATACATATATACATAGATATATATCTATAATATATATATATATAAATATATATACATCCATATTCATATCTTAACCTATATACATACACACACACACACACACACGCACACGCCCACTCATTCATATACACATATACACATATACACATACATACATACATATGCATCTACATATGTACATATATATCCATGTATATGTGTGTATATATATATATATATATACATATATATATATATATATATATATATATATATATATATACATATATATATATATATATATATATATATATATATATATATATATATATATATATATATATATATATATATATATACACACATATACATGGATATATATGTACATATGTAGATGCATATGTATGTATGTATATATGCATATTTAAAAATACCTGCTCGGCGCCCCTCCCCTCGCCAATATCGAGCGCGAAGGCGCCTGCGCAGCCAAGCCTATATTGATATAGAGATAGATATAGAGATATAGAGATAGAACGATAGATATATAAATAAACAAGTATATATATTTATATATATATTTCAAGAGACATACCTGCTCCGCGCCCCTCCCCTCGCCAATACCGATCGCGAAGGCGCCCGTGCAGGCGAGCCTATACAGATATGGATATAGATATAGATAGATAGAACAATAGATATAAACATAAACAAGTATATATCATTATATATATTTTAAAAATACCTGCTCCGCGCCCCTCCCCTCGCCAATACCGATCGCGAAGGCGCCCGCGCAGCCGAGCCGCGTGCATAGCTCCTCAATCAGGAGGGCGCGCGTCTGAGCGAGCTTGAGCGTTTTCCGCTCACGCCACGCAAAGGCGGCGGCGGCGGCTGCGCCCAACTCCCCCGCCAGTAGAATCTGCGCACCACCCGCGGCGCCATCGACCAAGACGCAGTGCTCCAACGGATCTGCATACGTTCCACCAGTAGTACTCCCGCCTGCTCTGCTGTACGCGCCACCAGTAGTACTGCCGTCTGCTCTGCTGCCCTTAGCGTCGTTAGGACTGGGCTCCGGTCGGCTGGTGCCTGCCCGGGAGTGGTTCTCTCTTCCGTCCTGGGCAGCGTACGCGCCACCAGTAGTACTGCCGTCCGCTCTGCTGCCCTGAGCGTCGCTAGGGCTGGGCTCTGGTCCTGCCCGAGAGCGGCTCTCTCTGCCGGGATCTTCATACGTTCCACCAGCAGTACTGCTGTCCGCTCTGCTGCTCGCTCCGACACCACTAGACTCTGGCTGTCTGCTGCTGCTCCTGCCTGCCGCTTCGCCACTGGACTGTAACCGTAGTGTGATTCCGCACCACCTCGCATCCAGCACGTCTCGCAGCTTAGCCGAACTGGCGAGCAGCGCGCGCGTGGCGGCCAGCGCCGTCGCCGAGTCGACGGCCGACACGACCACGCCCTCGCAGCCGAGGATGGAACGCACACGTTCCGCCGTCCGTACCGCGTCCTCTGCCGGACTTCTCAGCCTGAGGGTTTATTTAGCAAAAGCCGGGATATATATATATATATATATATATATATATATATATATATATATATATATATATATATATATATATATATATACATATATATATATATATGTCTATCTATCTATCTATCTATCTATCTATCTATCTATCTATCTATCTATCTATCTATATATATATCGGGTTAACCCACCCTCAATTGTTCCAGTCGCACCGCAACATGGCCGCCGACCTCAAGTCCAAACAGCTCATCGACCATACAATATTGGCAACGGCAATATTGTGTAAAAGCCAAGTTGAGGTATAGGTCCTCCCTCCGGTATTTCTTCCTTAGGACGCTGTTTTGGTTGGCCGACGAACTTCGTCGCCAGCCAACACGCGCATCTTGGGAATACCCCGCCCTCTCGCCACTGTCTAATATTCACGTTCGAGACGGGAGTGTTTACGTTAAAGGTGCTCTGTGTGCCTAAGTAATTCGAAACAGCTTTTTCATAATCAAACTTTACTAATGACTTCTCATTTCTTTGACTCTGATGCTGTGACTCATAGCATAAAATACGTTTCAGTTTCGACCATCAATCGCTTGCTTCTTCCGAATTGTTCCGGATTTATGGGTAAATCGCGGATAAATCGCTGTCAAGAACTTGAAACTGAATTTCGCTCAGGTACCTGAGCAAAGCGAATTTACTTAGAGCGATTACTTAGTAGCTGCAGAGCACCTTTAAGACACGGGCTCGGTTCGTTGAATAACGGGCTTGGTGTGTTGTGCGAGCACCGTTAGCACCTTGGTCTTTACACGATATTGCCATCATCAATATTGTATGGTGTATGGCATACAACAGGGGGGGCGGTGGGGGACGCGCATGTTGCGAAATGGGCGTGCAATAGTATTGCAATAGGGTAGGCTTTGCAAGTGGGGGGGGGGGCAATAAAAGGATGATTGACTCCCACAATAAAGCTTTGAAATGAAACAATATCTTGTAAGGGCTGATTCGCACCGCGTGCTCTGCCGGACTCCTCAGCCTACATGTTGAATATGCGGGGCGGGGAGAACATCCATAATGAGCCTGTTTTATGAATACAGTACCCTTGTATATGTACATAGCCATGCCATATACAGGGTTTAACCAGGCGCGTATTCGTGTGGCTGTGTCCCAGGAATACGTGAATACCTATTCAACATATAGGCTCCTCAGCCCGAGGGTTTGTTTACGTTGGAGACGGGAGTGTTTACGCTAGACACGGGCGAGGTTCGTTGAATAACGGGGTTGGTGTGTTGTACATTAGCCTTTACAAGATATTGTTTCACTTCAAAGCGTTATTGTGGGAGTTAATCGTCCTTTTATTGCTCCCCCCCAGGTCAATCATCCTTTTATTGCTCCCCCCCAGCTGCAACGCCTTCCCTATTGCAATACTATTGCACGACCATTGCGCAATAAACGACTCCTCCCCGATCCCCCTTTAGTAAGCCATACATCATACCATATTGGTCCTGACAATAGCGTGTAAAGGCCAAGTTGTACACGCTCCGCCGTACGCACCGCGTCCACTGCAGGACTCCTCAGCCTCGGGTTAACCCCTAGTCGGGTTAACCCGACAGGATCTATATGATTGCGCGATCAGCAGCCAGAGGGTTAACCCGCTGCTGATCGCGCAATCATATAGATCCTGTTCACAGACGGGTAAATATATCACGAGCACTGTTCACAGACGGATTTTCTAATTCAAGCAGCAGCACAAAAACTCGTCAGCATCAAGGTTGCGTTTGCCTGCCTCTGCGATCGTTTTTCTGTGTGTCTGACTTGTCTGTGTCTGTCTACCAGTGCCGTCTGTCTGCTGTCTGTCTGTTCAATCAAGGGGTTAACCCGAGCCTGCACCATGTAGGACGGTACCAATGAACGAAGCGCGTTTAAGCCACTTGCCGTTTTGGGGTCCCAGTGAGGCGGTTTCTTTCTTAATTAAACGGCCGTCGGGTCAACCCGAATGAAACGTTCGCCGAGGTTAACCCAGGGATTTACCCGAACCCTTAACCCAAAACTCGAACGTTTCATTCGGGTTAACCCGACGGCCGTTGAATTAATAAGAAAAAAGCCCTCATTGGGACCCCAAAACGGCAAGTAGCTTAAACGCGCTTCGTTCATTATATGTATACATATATAAGTGTGCATACATATATGTATGTGTGTATGCGCATCGAGTGGCGGGTTAGGGTTAACCCGAGCGCCTCCACGGCCTGCCGCGCCGCTGCCATATAGATGTATGTAAATATGTATATACGTGTATATATATGCATACATGTATACATGTGTATTCATCTATGTGTACATGTGCATATATACCTGCGCATCGAGCGGCGCGTTAAGTGCGACGGGTGACCACGTCAGGGCGAACCCGTTGCTATAGAGTTCGTTGCGCACCATAGGAACATCGAACCCTAACCTGAAACCTGGGACGATGCGTGTTTGCGTAACTAACGGCCCGCGAAACGGCTTGAACATTGGTAGGAAGGTCGGCCCCTGCCCCGCAACTAACGGTCCGCGAAACTGCGTGAATATTGGTAGGAAGGTCGGCCCCTGCCCGGGAAGCCGGAGACGGTAGGTGTTAGGTTGTCTATGCCTCTTTTCAAGCTGTTTATCCCGCAAACACATACCGTCCTAGGTTTCAGGTTAGGACCCGACCTTCCTAAGCCAGATGCCGTAGCCAGAGCGGATAACGAAGAGCTTCGGGCAGAACCAGACGTTGAGGGTTTATTTACGTCAGAGACGGGAGTGTTTACGTTAGACACGCGCGTGGTTCGTTTAATCACGGGTTTGGTTTGTTGCTGACCAACGTCTGCGAGAGAGAGATGGTAGTATTAGGCGGTGAGCCGCGCGAACGAGTTGCAGAAGGCCAGGCCACGCACCTGGTGCAAGGCGGGCAGGCGTGGTGAGACTAGGTGGAGGGGGGGGGCTGTGCTCTCTCGCCGCGACCAGCGCCAGCACTATAGATAGATGTTATACTTTAGCCTCTACACGAGATTGCCATCACCAATATTGTATGGTGTATAACATTTAAACGAGGGGTCGGTGGGGGGCGTATATTGCGCAATGGTATTGCAATAGTATTGCAATAGGGCAGGCTTTGCAGGCAGGGGAGGGGGAATGAAAGAATGATTGAATTTCACAAAAAAGCTTCAAGTGATATTATATCTTGTAAAGGGTAAGTTATACTATACCTGGTACGATTTGGACTGCTGCTGCCGCCACCCACACGCGCCTCGCTTCCTTGCGGCTGCGCTTGCCTTCCCAGCGCGAGCCAAAGGGCCTTTTCCAGTTCCGCCCGCCCAAAGTGCAAGCCCAGCTGAGCCACGCCTGTTTGCGGCTCGCCCACTGCGCGAGTGACCACAATCGGAGGGTGCACTGGGTTCTTTGGGGGGCCACTCGAGGTCACGCCACAGCCCAATCCCGCGCCGTCGCGCCCCGCAAGCTCGGCGACCAGCGACGGGTCGATCTGCGGCAGCAGCGTACCCAGGCGCCCAATCACGCTGGCTTCCTCCTCAGGCGAAAGGCCACCGAAGAAGAGGCGTTTCGTCCACAGTGAGACACGCAGCGTCGGCGCGCTTCGCGCCGCGCGTGGCCTCTCGCTCCGTGCTCCGGCGCGAGTGTCCGGCGAACTGCGCGCTGCCGTGTAGAGCGGCGAGCCGCCACCATAGTCGTTTGCCCTGCGCTCCGAAGCAGCAGCGTCGCCCAGGTTCACGGTATCAGGGCTGATACCGTCCAGGGTGGCCACGGCATCTGCGATGAGGCGCTCCATCCCTTCCTCCCAGTGCTCCGCAGCAAGGAGCGGCGAGAGATTCCGCGGCACACGCGGCGGAGCGACGCGCACGCGAACCTCGCGCGGAGCCGGAGCGTCGACGAAGAAGGTGAGCAGCCGTGGCGGCGGCGATGGGCCGGCGAGGCCCTCACGAAGCGCCTCCTGCCGCTCAGCCGCGGCGTCGAGGAAGGTGCCCAGCTCCTGCATCGCCAGCTGGTTCGCCTCGGCCGCGACCGGGTGCAGCTGGAAGAGATCCGGGTGCACGCGGCGCCAGAGCGCGCGCATGGAAACTGCGGTGGCGGCGCGCGCCATTTTCAACAAAAAAGCGGTTAGCCCGAAGGGAAACTTTGTCGGCCAAAAAAATGCGATGCGCGGCGGCTCTTTCAACAGCACTGGCGGATCGCACAGTGACGCGGGTCTAACCATGCTGAGTCGCATCTCGCTCGACCGCCGTGCGGCCGGGCCGGCGACGTGTGGCGCCGATATTCAGACGACAAGCCCGGCTTCGGTGGGGCGGACGCCTCCGCCGGTGCGCAAGAGGTACGACGGGGCGTTGCCTGCAGCAACCGAGGGCGGCCCTGCCGCCAATGCAGGACTCGGCGCAAGGTTTGGGTTTACGGACTCCCTCGGCAGCGGGCTGAGCAGCCTTGGCGGGCCAATCGGCGTAGCGAGGCAGCGGTCTCACGATGCCATGGTCGCTGCGCGCGGTGGCGCGTCCGGAGCGGACGCCGCAGCGCAAGCGCGGCACAGCGAGCCTTCGCCCAGGGCGACGCGCTCGGCGACGGCGTCGCCGCTGCCGCCCCCTCGTGGCGGGTCGGCCGCGGTAGGACGCGGCGTCTCGACGGTTGTGCGCACGGCGGTGGAGAAGTTGGCCAACCCAGAGCGGCTTAATCTCGACCGGCGGGGGCTGAGCGCGTGCCCTGTTTTGGAGGGCGAGGAGCGGTGAGGCCCACGGAACTAACCTCGGGTCCAAGTACCTCCCCCGATAATGGTGAAATGCAAGCGCGTACGTAGTAGTTTCCACTAAGCGCATAGGGCCATATCGAGGCTTTTGGAGCAGCGAAATGAGCAGGCCCTAGTTTCACTGTGAAACAACCCAACGGCTAACGTGGAGGGAGGATTGTCAAGGGCGGTTATTATTGAAGGCAGGTAAATGGCTAAATACATTAGGCGAGCACAGTTAGAGAAAAACACGGGTATTCGTATTCGCCATTTTGCAATGAAATGGTTGACCTTTGCTCACGTCCGGGTTAAGCTGATCTATCTAGCGATATATATACATACACATCTATCTCTATCTATCTATCTATCTATCTATCTATATCTATATCTCTATCTATTTATATATCTATATCTCTATCTCTATATCTATATGTACCCCCCCCCCACACATCTATATCTATCTATCTATCTATCTATGTATCTATCTAAGTATGTATGTATGTATGTATGTATCTATCTATCTATCTATCTATCTATCTATCTATCTATCTATCTATCTATCTATCTATCTATTCATCTATCTATCTATCTATCTATCTATCTATCTATCTATCTATCTATCTATATCTGTATCTAT
>Ga0209491_10007735_pt1 | contig 14016 bp, 17 predicted proteins | sample BON02_FD_187213 | JGI IMG/M metagenome (GOLD analysis project Ga0209491, IMG submission 187213) | Freshwater microbial communities from Lake Bonney liftoff mats and glacier meltwater in Antarctica - BON-02 (SPAdes) (version 2) | ecosystem: Environmental > Aquatic > Freshwater > Ice > Glacier... | reverse complement strand
CCTCGCTACAGATGGAGCATCATCTGCCTGCAACCCTACCAAAGCGTCCAATACCCTTACCCTCAACATTTCAGCCACCGGCACCCCTCCCTCCCTCCCTCCCTCCTCCTTCCCTTCCTCCTCCAAATCAACCAACAACAAATTCATATTCTCCCCTCCCTCCCTCCCTTCCTCATCCTCCTCGTCCACGATCATTGTTTCAAGCCCTTCTATTAGGACTTCTCTGACTTTGACGGACTCACTCAATAAACAAGCACGTAGCAACACGGGTAGGTAATCACTTAACCGTCTTTGCAATTCTCTCGCCCATCCCACCGTAACTTCAATCTCTATCTGGGAAGGAAGAGGGAGGGAGAGATAGCGTTGCCGGCGGGGAGAGGAGGAGGGAGGGAGGGAGGAAGGGGGGAGGAGGTTGGCTTGAAATTGCTGCCAGGTGGTTAGAGAGGAGGAAGAGGAGGAGGAGGAAGGGTTTGCTTCCGACCCTCCTCCCCCCCCATTCTGTAACGACAACTTCCCCATCTGCTGCTGCAAACTACTACTACTACTTCTACTACTACTACTGCTACACAACCCCTCATTCGCTTCCGCACTCGTCAACATTGCCGTTACCCCCAACAGCGTCTTCAGAGCAGAAGCCATCACCCTACTCCCCTGTTTATAATCCCCAAGAACAACTTTAATCAGCCCCCCGAACACTCCCGGGAAAAAAGGACGCCACACACCAGGACATGGAAGGACATGAATGGTTAATTCATCCAAGCAAGATAACGCTAGCAAGCGTACGTCCCTATCTCTATCCTTGGCAATGACGTCCAGCAAATTCTGAATAAGCTGAGCGACGATAGCACCACTTATGGCCCCAACCAACGCCCGAGCCACCTCCTTCCAGTGGGCCTCAGCCAGCAACTGTTTGTGGAGCGCCGCTGCTTTTGCTTCCTCCTTCTCGTCCTCCTCCTCGTCCTCCTCCTCGAGATCATCAAGGTAATCGTCTAAAGACGGTATAGCCGGCTCCTCCTCCTCTTCCTCTTTTTTCTTCTTCCCTCCTCCTCCTTCCTCCTCCTTCCCTTGCCCTTCACCTCGCACTGGCGGGCATTGCAACAGCGCCAGCAGCGCCTCCAGCACCCCCTTCTCCTCCACCCACCACTCGACGCGCTTGGTTGAATCCTCCTTACTTAAAGTAGCTAACGACATGACCAACTGCGTCAAAAGCTTCAGATAAATGGAAGGATCGTCACGAATGATGCTCGGGCCGCATTTGTTTGCCATTGTGCTCACGCATCGTAAGGCGGCTGCAAGCGCTTTGGCTTCTGCGGGGGTGCGGTGGGCGTGCTGCGGCTGCTGCTGCTGTTGTTGTTGCTGCTGCTGTATTGGTGGTGGTGGTGTCGAGGGCGGAGTTGGACACGTTTCATTTCTGGTGGGCTTGGCGGTGGTGGAAGAAGAAGAGGGGAGAGTCAAGATGGTGTAGACGGGAAGGAGGACGAGGCTGACGGCGTCCGCTGCTTCTTCTTCGTCCGAGAGCAAGGCCACCGCGTCTGCCAATGCTTCGAGGGGTGCGTGGAATGGAGCGATTTGGGCTTGTCCGGGCTGCCGGAGCTGCATCATGAGGCTGATGACTGCGCGTTGGAGGGGGAGGGGGAGGTGGGCGAAGGCGGAGGAGGAGGAGGAGGAGGAGGCCATGATTGACGGGTCTAGTTGGGGAGGGAGAGGAGTTGCTTGGAAAGGGAGGCCGCGGTGCGTGGACGATGATGGGGCCCGGGAGATGGTTGATTAGGACGCAAGCATGCTGTCGCTTGTCTTGTTGCGGTGTGTCTGTGTGGTGTGTGTAGGCGTGGTTGAGAGGGTGATTGCGTGAAGAATTGCTGCGTGAAGAAGCGTCAACCCGACGCCGGGCAACCTCCTCCCTCTGCCCACAAAAAGCATAAGCGAAAGCGATTGTTGAGCGAAAGCAAAAACCAACCAAATCCAATGAATTCTTCTATTTCTTCAATTCTTTAAATGCTATTCATGCCATCGTTTACCAGCCTTTTGTCTATTCCAAGCGTCATGAAGCCCTCGTTTTTGTGGGCTCCAGTCATAATACGTTCCCACGCGCCCCCACTCCCGATCTCTATAATACACTACACATACCTCATCAATCCCTGCTTCCCTCCCTAAAAGAACAGCAGATTCTTCTTAATCGCCGCCACGCCCGGCCGTTGTCTCGGGTCCACCACCAACAGCTTCTTGATAAACGCCGATGTCTTGGCATCCGACACCAACTTCTCCACCTGCCCCTCCACCTTCTCCTGGGTCGCCGAGGCCAACGACGCCATCACCCGACTCGCCGCCTCCCCATCAAACAGATCCTTGCCACCCGACGCCAAAAACAAGAGCAGAACCCCCAAGCTCCACACATCATAGCTAGTCGCCACCACCGCCTGTGTCAACCGTCCTTGGACATACAAACGTGCCACTTCTGGAGGGGTCACTTCCGGTGTGCAATCCACCGGTTTCTCCCCCACGGGCACAGCACTCTCCAGATCAATCGCTTTGACTCCTCCTCCACCTGGGCCTTTTGCTGCCATGACCACGAAATTGGATGCTCTGAGGTCGGTCCAGACCAACTGTTTCTTCTCCAGTGCCAACAGCACTTCCACTACTGCTGCACACGCCTTCTTGAACTCCTTCCGTGACAGTGCCCCACCCCTTTTCACGCTGCCAACCAGGTCCTCCTCCCCCGCCTCCATGACCAAGGCATGGCTGCCCCGTCCGTCGTAATTCTCCAAGAAATCAAACACTTCAATCACGCTCTTCCTTGCCCCTGCACCCACGGTCCGCAGAGCCTTGAGGTTGTCTGCTTCTCTTTGCAAAGCCACCAGATTCCGACTTAACTTCGCCTTGAGTACAGTCTTTTTGCTCTTATCGACAGCGACGGCGTCCACGACCGCGCTCTTCCCACTGCTGATCCGCGGGCCTTCGGAGCCCGTGCTAAGCAAACGGTATTTCTCCCCTAGCATTGCACCCGCAGCAGAGGAAGACGAGGAGGAGGAAGAGGAAGAAGCAGCAGCGGCGGAGGAGGACGAAAACTTGTTCATACTGCTCTTCTGAGCCGAGGTGGAGAGCGAGGCGTACGTCTTGAGAAGCATGGCGCGACGGCTCTCATTCGCCACGGCCACTGCCGCTGATGCTACTAGTTGATCGAGGGTTTGACCCTTTTTTTCCGTGCTGTATTTTTTCAGGAAGGCGACTAACGTGGATGCAATTATGGCGCCCCGGCCGTAAGCCTGGGCTTTGGCCAGGCAGGCGGCGTCGAGCGGGGCGGGTGGGGCGTCTTTTTGGGTGGCGGGTTTGCGGCGAAGGAGCCCTCCCCAGTCGAAGCTCGCGACGGCCAGGGCCGTGGTGGAGGAGAGTGGGGATGGTGACGATGAAACTAGGCCTGTTTAAAGAGGAAAGATGTGGTTGTAGTGGTGGTGGTGAGTGTGTATTGTGCGCATTTCGAGCCAGCGTGTGGATACGTCCCCAAAGCAATGACGTGGACGTGAGGACGACGCTTTGGTCACCATTTCTCGAGCGTGGTGGGCGGAATGGCCCTGCTTTCACGATAGAGAGCTGGCAATGCAAGATACGGAGGCATATGCGTAGTGCGTGGACGGTTTGGAGGATGGCAAGGGCTTACATTACCTTGACCAATGCGAGGTCTCGACTGACGCGTAGGGTGTTGGGACATGGGATGAAGAGGAGGAGGAGCAAACGCGCTAGAGCAAGGCAAAATTGTGGCTGCGGTGGCCACAAAGGCGACGAGAAGGAGCCATGGAGACGATGTTCTTGTCCACATGATAAAAGCCTGTGTGTAGGGTGCATGAATGAAATGTGTGAGAAAGGGAGAAGCACCCACGTAGTGCGCGCGGTCTGCTTGCGCTTGCGATGCTTCTGGGCTGGTGCTGGTACGAGAAGCACCGAGGAGGCTCATTGTGAAAGATGATTAACTTGCTTGCCCTTCTGAGCCCAAGCTTGCTTTAGGCGCTCCCTCCCTGGTCACGCCACACCTCACCCTATTGACCACCACCTATACAGTGCCTAGCTTTCCATGATGGTGTTTGGGGGCTTGGACGCATGTGAGAGTGCTCTTGGCCAAGGACACAGGGCCTCGACCCGCAAGACAACCGCTTGCATGCTTCTCGTCTCCTTGCTTCTTGCCCTCCCATGTGTCTTGATGCATCCCATTTGTCTCGCCACTACCACCACAACACGCACACCACACACACCACAGGCAAGGGAAGCCGCTATATCTTTTCCAGCAACCACCGGAAGGATCATGGTACGTGCGTTTGGTAATAGGGCAAGCCGCCCTCCTCTCCTCTTGTTTCTCGCCCTCACCCTTGTGCATGTGCATTCCCTCCTCGCTGGCAATTTCCCTTTCACAACAAGCCCACGCTCACTCCACACCCCCACACACCACGCCATGCCATACACAGTCCTCTGCATTGACCCGCGCCTTCCGCCGCGTGGCGGCCGTGCCCAGGAACGTCCGTCGTTTCGGATCCTCCCACGGCGACCATGGTGGTGAGTGCTCTTCTAAAGAGGGAGATGAGGAGGGGAGGGGGCTGTATGTGCACGTACACAGTACACACCCTTGCATGTCTTTTGTTTGACCTTATTAGCGCACCTGAGAGACCAAAAGGCCCTGAGCTCTGGCAGAGAGAGAGAGAGAGAGAGAGCGAGGAGGCCTGAAAGTTACACACACGCTCACCACTTTCTCCCTCCCATCCCAACAGCCGAGGAGGTGGAGAAATGGCGCAAGGTCTCCATCGCCGCCACGGGTATCGTCATCGTCATGTCTATTAAAGAAATGGTTGATATGGCGGGCGGGCACCACGGGGCACACAGCGACAAGCCCCTGCCTGACTACATGCAGATTCGCGCCAAGCCCTTCCCCTGGGAATGCTCGTCTTGCTCGTTGTTTGACACGGAGTGCTTCAAGAGGTGCAAGGCCGAGCGGGCGGGGGATTCGGTGGAGGATCACCACTAGAGGGAGGGAGGGAGGGAGGGAGGGAGGGATGAGAGATGTGTGTTGAGTGCTCTTGTTCTTTCGCGCGCTTGTTCCTTGCTTTTCGCTCTCGTCGTTTTTTTGTAGCTATGTATCAGAGACCGGGTTGTTGAGGGTTGGAGGGAAAGAAGGGAAGGGTACTGCGGAGTTTGAAAAAGGAAAGAAGGAGAGAGACAATCCTAGTCGGGAAAATCAGAAATGAAGGAGTAGAAGAAGAGAAAGAAAAAACCAACTTAACAAACAACGCAAAAATAACAAGTTTTGTAAGGGAAAGGGGAGGATGAGATCACTCATAGGAGCGCAAAGCAACGTCTTGTTGTTGTAATCGTTTTTTTCCTTTCTCGTGTCCTTGTGTGCTTGCTCTCCGCTATCTTCTGAGTTTGACCCTTCTCCTCCTCCTCCACGCGGGGCGCGGATTTCTCCTTCTCACACACAAAAGGAGCAGGGAGAAGAGGGCGAGGGCATGAGAAAGAAGAAGGAGAAAGGAAAGAAATGCACGATGATTCTGTCTCTCTTTCCTCCTCCTTCCCGCATATTCCTCCTCTCACGCGCCTTGCCTTCTCCCTTGTCGCGACAACTTCCGTGTGCTCTAAGTGTATGATTTCGCTCTCCCTCTTTCTCTTTCTCCATCCTTTCACCTCTTCCTCCTACCTAATACCATAAAGCCCTATCTCTCTCTTCTCTCTATCTTCTCTTGATTTCTCTTTTTCGCTTACTCTCTCACTTTCAAAAACAACGTGCATCACTCTTTCTCTTTTGGAATACCTATATAAAAAGATAAACCAACGAAAACGGAAACCTAATCCCTTCCTCCTTCCCTCAACTCAAAACGTCCTATTCCTCCCTCCCTCCCTACCTCCCTCCCTCCTACTATGGCAATCACAAACCGTCAACTCCCGCTCTCGTTTCTTCTCCCCTCCACGCTGTAATCCCACCCCTTCCTTCCTATCTCCTTCCTACCCTCAAAACTTCACTCCCGAACAACATCCTTCCTCTCCCTACCCGTATTCCCTCCCTCCCTCCTTCCCTCCACCTACTGCCCCCCTCCCGCCGCAGCAGCCACATTGACCAGTTTTTTGTTCAACACCCCCGACACCACCGGCCAGGCATTCTTACTCAACACGTCCGCATGGCTCAACACTGACCCTCCCCTGCTCCCATCTGCCGTCACAGGCAAATACAAAGGAGTACTATCACTGACCAATGCCTGAATGGCCGGCAGTGGGCTACGTTCCGGTTCCAAAGGCAAGAAAATATGCTTCAAATTCTCCACCCCCTCAATGACATCAAAGCCCGTGTGCACCAAAAATTTAAGGTGGGGGAATTTACGCGAGCGGAAGGGGACCCCGGCGCCGTCGTCGTAGGAGGCGAGTTCGGGGATGAGGGATTGAAGGAGGGCGGTTAGGTCGGTGTTCCCTCGATAGGGGGCGTAGATCAGGGCTTTGGCGTTTGTGTCGAGCAAGGTTTTTTCGAGGCCTTCTTTGCTGATGTTCCAGTCGAGCATGGCGAGGGTGATCCCGGCTTTGGCGGCGCCGAATTGGGTGATGTGCTGTGTGTGGGGGGAGGGAGGGAGGAAGGGAGGGGTGAGCGAAACATGCACTGGGAATTGGAGGAAAAGGGCAACAGGATGAATCGGGAAGAGCATCAGCCATGAATTCTGAAACGGTAAGCAGCCACAGCCACACACACACACAAAAACACAACAAAGAGACCAAGACGATTACCCCTCACCAAATCTACCCTCTGTCCCTCCATTGGATACTTACCAAGTCCGCGTCGTCCACTGGGACCAAGGCGGCGATGGTGTCCCCCGGCTGCAAGCCCAGGTCCAAAAATCCTGCTGCCAACCCATCTGCTGCCATCTGTAAAGTAAAATTATGAGAGTGGAAATTCATTTGAGTGTATGTGTGGGTATGCAGCCTTAGCGGGTCATTCGCTCTGCCTCTCCCCCTCCTTTCTCTCTCCTTTCTTCTTGCATCTAGCATATCCCATTCTTTCAGCCACCATCCCTCCGTCCTTCTTTCCTCTCTCCTTTCCTTCCTGCCCACACCAACGAACCTTAATGTCGGCCCGAGTCCACTTCTCCTTGCCCTTGGGGTACTGCAGGGCTTCCTTGAGAGGAATCTCAAACGTGATCTGGTCCAACAAGGCGCCGACTGAGGCCATGGAACGCCCTGTTGAAAAATGTGTGTTGGCGAGAAGATGAATGGATGGATGAGTGCTGAGGAATGGAGGAAGAAGAGTAAAACTAACAATGGAAGGGTGAAGGGAGGGGCGCCGCGCTGGCGTGGTGGTCTGAGTTCTCTTGCGTACCAGACTGTTGGACGACGCATCTTCTCGCGATCAAGGCGGAGGTGTTGCTGGCGGCGGTGGAGCCCGTGGGCTTGGCGCGCACGAGGCTGCGCGAGACGTGTCGCAGGGCTTGGCGGGGAAGCATTATTGTGGTGGTGGTGGTGGCTAGGTGGATGATGGAACGGATTGAACGAGGCAAAAAGTTTGTTCTCTTCGAGGGTGGGGGGTGGTCGAAAGGACGGGCGCGCCTTGCTTTTCTTGTAGATCCTTCTCCTCTTGGCTTGTCCGTGGGCGACCCCTCCTCCGGGCGCCTGTGTAGGGTGGGGCGGGTGGAAGCGGGTGGAAGGGCGGGCGTTAGAAGGGGTTGGGTTGGCGGTCAGAAAGAGCAGCAAGTGATGATGAGCGAGGACTAGCATTGGGATCCCGCGGCGGGGGATGGATTTAGGCCCTAATCCATCGACCCCGGCCTGGGGCGCTGTGGCGTGCAGTAGATTTGCTGCGTCCAAATGTACTGGACAAGGTGGCGCGCATTCTTAATGTGCCAGTCGAGTGCGCTGATAGGAGACCTTTGTGGCCTCCCCACAAGTCCACAAGCACAAGCAACAGCTCGCGAAAATGCGTTGCGGCAGGGATTGCCGTGGATCATGGCCCCGCACGGCCGTTGGGTAAGTTCCTTTTCGGGTGGTGTCGGGGTCGAATTTCTCTTTCTTTCTTTGGTCATCTGTTGACACATTAAATCTCCTCCGCCAGCCCGCACTCCCTCCACCACTCAATCATTCCTCCTCTCCCCCTCCCCTCCTCTTCCTTCACCACCCCTCAGCGCCTCCCTTCCGCCAACCACCACGCTCCACCCCTTCCACTTCCTTGGCCAAAACCTTAGGCATGTATTCTCCTAATAATGCGGCATGCTCTCGCAACAAACGCCTGCGGGCTTCGCCCACAACTTGTCGCTTGTACGCCTCCCGGGCAGCCTCCTCCGGGCTCGGCCCATGGTCAGCAGCGTGTTCCGCCTGCGCCCGTCGTCGTCCGTCCTCGAGCTGCTCCCGCAATCGTGCTTGGTGCGTGGCCTCCGCCTGCCGACGACGCTGTGCGGTATCTGCCTCCCGCTGGCCCTCGGCCTCGAATTTGGCTTGCATCTCCGCCACCATCCTCTCCTCCCTTACCCGGTCCAAGGCGACTTGCCGGGCCTTGAGCCGACGTTGCTCCTCCTGGGCTTGACGGAGCGCGTCCCGATCTCGTTGCTTTTTCATGGCCCGCGCCTCCTCCCTTGCCAATCGCACCGCCTCCGCTTCCTCGGCCTGCAGCAATGCCCGCAAGGCCTCCAACTCCTCCTCCTCCGCTTGCTTCTGCTTCGCCTCCGCTACAATCTTGGCCACCACTGCTTCCTGTCTCGCTTGGCGTTCATCCTGCCCTTGTCGGACGTGGCTCTTGCGTGCCGCCTGCTCTGCTTGGTAGCGTTGAATACGCGCTTCTTCCTCTGCCTCTTGCTGTTGCTGCTCGCGCTGGACTCGCTCCCGCGCCTCTTCGTGCTCGCGACGCCTCTGCTGGGTCTCCTCCTTCTTCCTCGCCAGCACGCGTTGCCGCTCTGCTTCTTCTTGCTGTGCCCGCGCCATTGCTGTTTGGACCATGGCTTTCTCATGGGCGGCGGTGGTGGCCTCCAGCTCTTGACGCCGTCGTTCTTGCTCCTCCAGCTGCTTATGAATGTCCGCCTTGAACACTTGTCGATCAAAGCGCGGATCGTACCCCCGGGCCCGCTCCGCCTGAATCGCTTGACGGCGATGCGCTTCCATGTCCTCATCGATGCGGGCAGTCTGTTCCTTCCCCAAGTGAGCCAGCAATTGTCGCTCTTCGTGTTGCGCAGCGCGTTCCTTGTTCATGTAGGCGATGGCCAAAGCCTTTTCCAACTCCTTCAACTCCTCGCTCGTCTCGCAAATGCGTTGGAACTCGCATTCCTTCTGCTCCCGCCATCGACGCTCTGCTTCTTCAGCAGTGGCACGCGCTTCGTCCTCGGCTTCCTGCCGTTGCTGCGCCTCTTTTTCTGCCTCCTTGGCCCGCACTTCCTCCTCCAGGGCACGGGCAGCCGCGGCGCGCTTGGCGTCGTGGTGCTCCCGCTGACCAATAATCCGGGCCTCGGATGCGGCGGCATAATTTAGCATGCGGTCTTCCGCGGTGGAGGAGAGGATGTTCTGGTGTTTGTGGTGGTGGTGATTGGGAGATGGGGAGGGTGTGAGGTGACAAGGACGGCAGTCGAAATTCGGAGCTCTGGGGCAGGGCACAATTTGAGGGGCTGAAAGGTAAGGAGAATTTCGTCTCCACTTTCAGCCTTACTTATTGTGGCTTGCGTCCCTGTCCTTTCTTTCCTCCCACCCTCCAAAAAGCCAACGCACCTGAATCTTGCTCTCTTGGGATCGTTGGTGCACGACTCGTTGCTCCAAGCGATGCACCGTCATGCGGACAGCCCCGCCACGGCTCCTACCAGTAGATCTCATGGGCCTGTGGTTGTGTGTGAGGCTTGTGAGTGTTAAAGGGTGGGTTTGAAGAGCTGAAAAGCTGAAAACTCAACGGCTGCCGAATGAGCGACGAACACGCAGCAACGGCGGAAAAATCAACCGCTCGTCAAATCCTGTGCATCATGGTCACACCATCCAACCCAGCAAAATTTGCCTCAGCGTCCCTTGCACCGTCCCACACAAAGATAGGCGGGATGCGCCGGGCCAGTACCATCAATGCCTCTCCCTCCTTGGAGGCCCTCTCTTGTCCACCACGTCCTCGACCCCCATCCGCCTCCTCCTCCTCCACCTCCTCCTCCTCCCACCACGACCCGCACCACCAACAACGTGCACACGTCCGACGCGTCTTGCAAGCCCGGCATGCTTTTGAAGTGCTAGAGCTGCCACTGCAGGCTACGAGCGCCGTGATTGTGCGCGGGGCCTTTCGGAAGTTTGCATTGCTGCTGCACCCGGATAAGAACGCAGCGCCCGACGCCCAAAAAGCGTTCATTCGTCTCTCGGAAGCTTACGAGGTACTGCGGGACGCTGGTGAGCAACGAACTCTGTTGGCAAAGTTGCAGCCACAACAAAGGAAAGGAAGATGCGGAGGAGGAAGCAAGGGAGACTGGCTGGATGACGCTACGGCGGCCTGGACGTCATTCAGCTTTGTACGGCCAAAAGGCACCAGCACAAGCAGCAGCAACAGCAGCACGAGCAGCAGCAGTACCACCACCACCACAAAGCCGAAACCATGCTCTTCTTCCTCGTCTCGAAGCTTTATGGACGTTCTTAGGGAGTGGGAAGATTTTGAGAGGGAGTACATGGAGGAGCTGCGGGGAAAGCAAACCTCAGTGGAGACACAAGCGCGCAAGGAGAAAAAACGAAGCCGGCGGGAGGACGTGGAAGAACGCCAGGCGGCGGAACGGCGAGTCTTGCTTGCGCATTTGATGGAGAGCGTGCGGGATGACGAGGACGAGGAAGAGGAGGATGCAGGAAAGGGCGGAAAGGAAGGAGGGAAGGAGGAGGGTGAGGTGGAGGAGGGACCGACCCCCAAGCGGAAGGGCAACACGTGGCAGGATTTCTTGAAAGGGAAGAAGCGCAAGCAGGATGGCAGTGGCAAGGTCGGGGCGAAGAAGCGAAAGAAGTAGTTTGTAAACAGAGGGTGTGTGTAATAATCGATAAAAATGAAAGGATTGCGACGTACACGAGGGGTATAGCTAGCTGACTAGGTGAGGTCGGAAAAAACATGTAAAAAGAAGAAAGAATGTACAGCACAAAACTCGTTTAAGGATTGTTTCGAACGAAATGTTGCTTATCTCATAATTGCAGGAAAGGCACATTTCTTTTGCCTGTGTTTCATGTATGTACCGGTGTCCCCCACCGCCGGCGTTGGAAGGAAGGGGGGGAGGTTGACAAGCGTTGTGATGCTTGAGTTAGAGTGACCACAGGGCACCCTAGCCCCTTTTCCTTTCAAATATGCCAGCATCTTAATCAACTATTCTCTCAGCGAGAGAGCCACCAGCATGGCAGGCATGCTAGGCGCGTCGTTGTTAGGGCTGGAATGGAGCGGGTCGGCTCGTTGCCTTCGCCTTCGCCGAAGAACGTCGTCGTGTCGCGGGATTCAAATTCTGATGGGCCTCGTCGTGTCTGTCCCCCGCTAAACCCACTCACACACACTCTACACCTTACACCTACACAATACGTACAAAGCAGGCGTCATGGAGGAGTCCCACATACACCATCATTACATCCCGCCCGCTTCCGCTTCCTCGACGGTCGCATATGCTCGCCGGCCCCGTCATACCTCGTCCTCCTCATATGGACGGGCCGCTGCCCGCCTGCCTCACTTGCGCCTGGACGCCACTCTGGTCCTGATTGGAATATGCTTCACGATGGGTGTCTATCTATCCAGTTTTGTCGGAATGTCCCGGACGGTCGATTCGCTGGGCGGTGGCGGCGGTGCTTTGTTTAGCAAAGGGGTGGACTTGCCGGCCTTGCAAGCGCAGGTCCAAACCCTGACGACGCGCATGACCGAGGCCGAGACGGAGGCCGCGCTTGTGTTGGAAGAGAACCAGAAGCTGCGCCTGGACAACAAGGTGGAGCAATCCAACCTCAAGACGTTGACCAAGGCCAAGAACGAGGAGATCCGGGGGCTCAAGGCCCGCATCGAAGAGGTGGAGAAAAAGGTGTCTGCTGGCGGCCAAGCTCAACAACAAGGAGGAGGCGGCGTCGACAAGGAAGAGCTACGCAAGGCACGAGAGCGGGCACAAGCGTTGGAAAAGGAACTGAACGACCTCCACGCGCAGCTGGAGCTTGCCATGAAAGGAAAGCCGCCCCGAGAGCCCCTGAAGAAGGCAAGCGTCCCACCACCACCACCACCACCCCAGGCCCCCCAACAACAACAGCAGCAGCAGCAACAAAAGGCCAAAAGCGACAAGCCCTTGATGACGCGCAAAACCGTCTCCATCCCCGAGCCCCAACCATTCAATCCTTACTGGGAGACACGGCTACAAGAACTCTTTGGCCTCGCGCAGTCCGACCCCGCCTCCCTCCTCTCCAAGCTCGACGACCCAGAAAACGACCCCTTAAGCGTCAATATCGCCAGCCCCCAGGATTTCTCTTGTCCTTCGCCCGAGCAACGCCTCACTCAACCTGACCTTAGACGAATGGAGATCGCGGCTCAGTTTCGGGGAGGGCAAGGGTTTGTGTTTTTCCAGCATTTGCGCAAGGCCGGTGGGACGGGTTTTTGTGATTTGGCCACTAGGAATATGCCTGGGCAGGTCCCTCCTTATTATTGTATGGCGGATGAAAGGGGGACGCTTGCGACGCCTCCTTGGAATACGTCCTGGTTGCTTGATACGATGGAGAAGAAGCAGTGGAGGATTGCGGCGAATGAGTGGGATCCGTTTTTGAGGAGTAAATTCGCTATAGGCGATGCTGTTTTCGCGACGACTCTGCGTGATCCTACTGATCGGTGGTATTCTCAGTATCGATTCGAACATTTGGAGCATAGGGATGGTAGCCCTGAGGGTGAGACGCCACAGCCATTTGATCAATGGTATAGTAGGGAGACGATGGGAAATATGGGTGAGAATTATTATTTGAAAACGTTCTTGGGGGAGGAGAACCCCGTGGATGAGCAGGCGTTGGAGAAGAAGGGCCGGGATGGCGTCCCGCTTGTGCATGGTAATTTTTATTGGGGCTATCATAAGTATAGGAAGCGTGTGTTTGAATGGACGGATTTTAATGTTGCGGTTGATAGTCTGAGGAGGTTTCATGCGGTGCTGGTGTTGGAGTGGTTGAAGGAATCGGATAGAATGATTGAGGAGATATTTGGGTGGGCCCAGGCACCGAGGCAGGTTTTGCCGCATGAGGTTCAGGCGGTACGGAGTGAGAAGATGAGTAAGAGTGCAAGGGATTTGTTGGAGGAGGGGGTGTTCGAGAAAGTGAGGAAGGGGAATGTGCTTGATCATTTGTTTTATGCTGTTGCTAGGAGGGTCTTCTTGGAGCGGTATACGTGTGGGGGGGGGTTAGGGTTTAGGTAGGGAGAAAAGGAAGAGGGGGGGGGGGAAGTATATATTATGTATTTTTATAGGTGTGGGAGGGAGGAGGAGAAGGACGAGAGTCAGAGAGGAGGAGGAAGAGAAGGTGGAAGGATGAGAAGAAGGAGTCTTCTTTGCGAATGTATTACATGCATACGTGGAAAGGCGAAATGAAAAGAAGAAATATAGAATCGTGCCCCTTTTCTAATCTCTTCTTCTTCCTTTTGTTTCCGTGTTTCGATTGATTGGGAGCTTGGCTTGCCTAGTTCTTATCGTTTCTTCTTCTCACTCGTTTGTATTCCTTCTCTTTTCTTTCCTCATGTTCTTCTGTTCGTTTTGCTTGCTTGTTTACGTACGTAAAGCTCTTTGATTTTATTTTCCTGTCTGTCTTGCCTCTCTAAATATTCTTCTGTTCTTGGGCGGAGGGCAGGAGGAAAAGACATTACCACACTGTCATCGTTTCTTCCCCTACCCTCACCTCACTATCCTGCTTTTTGTTATTTCTCTCCTTTCTGTCGTCATCTCTTTCTTCATATCTCTTGGCTATTGACCGCTCTATCTTCTCTCTCTTCCACTGTTATTCATGGAATAATACACTCTCCCTTTCCTCATTTCTCCCTCCCTCCCTCCCTCCCTCCCTCCCTCCTTCGACCTCTACCCTACGACT
>Ga0209491_10007733_pt1 | contig 14019 bp, 16 predicted proteins | sample BON02_FD_187213 | JGI IMG/M metagenome (GOLD analysis project Ga0209491, IMG submission 187213) | Freshwater microbial communities from Lake Bonney liftoff mats and glacier meltwater in Antarctica - BON-02 (SPAdes) (version 2) | ecosystem: Environmental > Aquatic > Freshwater > Ice > Glacier... | reverse complement strand
TATTGCATGGTATGGAGGGTCTTGGAAAAACTGGGAACCAGCAATTGAGGGATGTCAGTATCTAAGTGATGAGGGAAAAACTTCTAATTGTTTTGTAATTGAAAGAGCGGTGGAACTAGATCCTCATTATTTCCCTGGTGATACGGTTGAATTAAAGATCAAAACTATTGATAACAAAGATTATTATCCTTACAAAGGTGAGGAAGCTGCTTTCCGACATATGTTCTGGGTAGCAGATAATGGCTCTGAATTCCTACCAAATAATAGTGTGTTCGAGTCCCTAAGAACAGACATAAATGGAGAGGCTTCTATTAAATTTGTCTTGTCTTGTGATCCCGGTGCAAATTATGTCTCAATCAAAGCAGCTCTTACTGGCACTGGCTCAACTTTAAAATTTAGAATTTTTAACATTTCTACTAAAGTAAATGCTTTAAAGATTATTAAAGCTGGAGATTACCAGCAGGGAGAAAGTGGGAAAGAATTATCTCAGCCTATTACTTTTTCAATTCAGGATTTGACAGACGGTTTATTAACAAAGCTAAATAGATTTAATATTAAGTGGGAAGTTTTTAGAGATGGTAACTGGCAAGAAATTTCTGGACAAGGGACGACTATTAAAAACAATCCTAATCTCTCAGGTAAAGAATTTATTGTTAGTAAAATATGGACATTAGATGATGTGGATGGCGAGCAAACAGTTAGAGCCACCATCAAAGATAAATGTGAAAAGAACTGGAATATAGAGGACAATCCTGTAATATTTACTGCTAATTTTCGAAATCCTTGGATTGATTCGTTGTTAGGCAAGTGGTCATTTGAAAGATATACTGAGTTTAGCGATGCTAAGGATTATAAAGATTATGTAGATGTATATGAAGCTAGTAGACCTCTTAATAAATGTGCCTATACCTATGAACCTATCGGTAATAATACAATACACTATACAGATTTTCCCCGGATAACCCAAGAATTTATTGAGGATGAAGTCACAGGCGAATTAACATTTATTTTTACAGAGGAAATGTATAAGTCAATTAGTCACGATTGTGATATTTTTGTATGGAACACTGGAACTTCTGCATGGAGCGTTACCAATACAGGAAAATTATATAGCTCAACCTATCGACCCATCAATGCCCAGTTAGAACGAATAGACGATGACACTTTTCGTGGAGTAGTATGTACAAATTGCACTGGATTATGCCTATATGCGCCTTGTGCACCAATAAAACTATATTATATCCTTACCAGGATAAATTAAAAATTTGGTAAAAAGAGATAGTAAATGCTGCTTTTAAAAGCAGCATTTACTATCTTTAAAGTTCTTTATGACTTTTGATTAAGCACTGCTTATTATGTCTCATCATATCGGTTCCGCTACTTTTTTCACTATTATTTGGCTCTGATAGTCCAACGATGGTCGCATATTTTACTATTGTAGATGTCAAAGTTAAAAACGTTAAGATAAGAGCCTCTTTGAAGGCCACTCCTATAACTAGATATTGCCATCAGACCATCCCACATAACAGAAGAAGGCTGGAAGTCTTTCAGGCGGGTTTTAGTTTCACGGGTTATTCTGATTGCCTGGCCCGTTTCTTCATAAATGGTTATAATTTCATTTCTTCCGTTTTGTTTAAAAATAGTCATTCGCCGGCACCCCACAAGGTCTAGCATTAAGGAGGTTCCAGAACAAAATCAGTGTCTCTACTTAGGGCCTAGGAATAAATTCCCAAGTAATACTGTAGCTGATTGTTCCCACGGAAAATCCCCATCCAGGACCGATACATTTAGGGTAAAAGTATCCAGGTTTTCCTGTGCCATAGAAAAAAAGGGAAAAATAAACAGCATACCACTAGGGTTGTCAGAACATTTCGAAAACTTTCTCCATAATTTTTTGCTGTTCATGTTATTGGATGACAATTTTATAGATTACCCTCCTCGAATTTGTTGACACCAGAATTAAATAAATGCCATTTGCAGCGTTTCTCAATTCGATTTCCTCGTTGAGCTTTTCTTTACCATTGATAGGTCTTTCGAAAATTTCCTGCCCAAATGTATTGAAAACCTGGATCATGATTTCATCTTCACCCAGAACCTGTTCCGTAGTAATCCTAAAGGAACCTCTGTTCGGGTTAGGAAAAAATTTCATACCCACTATTTCCGATAAAGGTTCTAAACCTGAGATCAGATCAACCTCCAAAGTGATTGTTGATTGGCTGAAGCAATATTGGTCACTCACTGTAAGGGTATAAGTTGTGGTATTCTCAGGAGTTGCAATCGGATTTGCAATGGTAGGATCGCTAAGACCGATAGTAGGTGACCATTGGTAAGTATAGTCTCCGGTACCGCCACTTGCCGGTACCTCACCTCCCAATCTGACCGCTATACCTTTCAGTATCAAAGTGTCCACCCCCGCATCGGAAATCAGGGGCTCCGGAAATTGTACGGTAAATGTTAATGTTTCCTGGGAATGGGCATTAAAACTTAATGCCGCAAGAAAAAAAATAAGAAATGCTATTCTCATGGTTTGAAACGGCTAATTTTTGCCCGGTAAAAAGAGAAAATTTAGTGGTATATCCTGCTAATTTATTTTTGGTAGGAGGTCCTAAATTATCAGAGCCCCTCCTTTTAAATAAATCCCCATAACAACTATTTAATCAGTGTATTGACCGTTTCGAAACTAGAAATTATTAGATTTACAAACAACAAAAATGAAGAATTTATTTTCCTTTTTTCCTGAGACTTCCCCCGTTTAATTTGATAATCTGTCAGGTGCTATGGGTCTACCAAAAAATTTCAATCTGGGAGATTAAAAAAAAAGAATATAATCTGTTTAAAACCTTGTTCTCAAGAAACTACCGGAAATCGCACAGAAACCTAACCAACTACCAATAGGTCAATTGCATGGCTTTGGCTGGGATGACTATTTTGAAAAAATGAGATCAATTTTTTTCTGATACCTTAAAATACATCCCTATAAAATTAAAAAACTTTACCTTGTAATTTGATAAATTTCCAGGTCAAGGGCTAACATCAAAACCACCAAACCAAACCTGACTCTAAAATCGGAAACTCATTTTTTATTTTTTCTAAATGGAAAAGCCGAAAAATAGTAGTAACCAACTAGTAATTCTGAAGCATTTGACAAAGGATACAAGTACAGAAAAACATCCTATGATTCCATTCTGTCCTATTACGCTGCAGGATATGGGCTTTGATGCCAGTGCAGTACTGTCTGGAGATAACCCAACTTACCGAAGTTTTATTTACAAATTGGGGCTTTTTGGTAATCACTTTCGTCTTTCTGCGGAATATGATTCAGGAAAACAGAAAAGACCTGGGAATCCTGGACCTTTTACGGATCAAAAAGAAAGAGGAAATATTAATTATCAGTTGCATCGAAGCTGATTTTAACTTTCATGGACCGTTTTAATATATTTTCAACTATATACGCATACTTACGTATTCACCTAAAATAGCCCTTTTTACGTATTTCCTTCCTTATTTTTTTTCCTTCTCTTTGGGTCTGTCAGTAATTAGCAAGAACCAGACAACCTAAAAAACATGAAGGATCCCCAGGAAAATAAAACACACAAAATCACCTTCAGGCTTAATAAGCAGGAGGCAAAATTCCTGGATGATTTTGCTGGGAGTGCAGGGATTTCCAGAAGCGATACGCTCAGGAAACTAATCAGAAAAACCCAAGGGGATGTGTCTATTATCAAGACAGATAAGCTGCTAAAAACATTGACAAATCTTGCCGCCGAGCAGGGCCGGGTAAACAACAATATCAATCAATTGGCCAAACATGCCAATCAATATTCCAAGATAAGTGACTTGGATCCTAAGGTATTTGTAAGGTTTAATACACTACTAACCCGATACCTTGACTTTCAGGAGGACATGAACAGGACTTTCCGAAAAATTTATAAATCCATCAGCTGATGACAGTCAAAATCCTATCATCGACCAGTACCTTCAATGGGGTGTCCTACAACACCAACAAAACGCAGTCTGCCAAAGGGGAACTGATGAAGTTTAGAAATTTCGGATACCTGCAATCTTCCCCAAAGGTAACCCCGGATGAAATTAAAACCTTCTTAAAGGTCCACTCTAATCGGAATACTCGGGTACAAAATAAACAGTTCCATGCCATGATTTCTTGCAAGGAACGAGAATTCAACAAGAAGGAACTCACCAAAATGGCGGAAAAATGGCTGGAAAAAATGGGTTATGGAGATAATCCCTTCCTGATTGTTTTCCATGGAGACACCAAAAATAACCATGTCCATATGGTCTCTTCCAGAATCGGCAACGATGGCAAGAAGATCAACGACAGCATGGAAAGAATCAGGGCGCAAAAATGCATGTTGGAGATCATGGAAAGGAATCCAGGACAGGAATGCAGCAAGACACTGGATCAGCTAAAATCATTTTCCTTTTCCACCAACAGCCAGGCCAAGCTATACCTTGAAACGCAGGGGTACAGTCTCCAGGAAAAGGAGGACAAGCTGGCCCTTTACAAATTCGGTTTGCTACAAGGCGAACTTTCACTTAAGGAAATAATGGATAGGACCGCTGGCTATTCCCCTGACAAAGCAAGAAAAAAGCAGCTCCATGCTTTATTTGAAAAATACAGAAAAGTCTACTGTAGTACACCCGTTCCGGTATTCGAACCTTTAAAAGGCAATCGCCTGGGAAAACCAACTGGTTACCGGTCAGAAATGGCCGACTTCCTGAAGGAAAAATTCGGTGTGGAGTTGCTTTTTCACGGCAAGGATGGCAAATCTCCCTATGGCTATACGATCATCGACCACAGCAGGAAAATAATCTTTAAGGGAGGTTAGATCCAATAGGGGCGAATTGTTCTTTGTTTACCTGCCGTTTGAAAGCGGCTGTGAAGGGGTTGGGAAAGCTTCAAATATTGATGTGCAGGTGATTACCGTTATGGGTTCAAAAGGGAAGGAAAGGGACAACAAAAGCATTGCTACCCATTTATTGGAAGCAGGTTAAAGGCTAGAAGATGTCCGGAAGTCCTTAACTAACCCATAGCAATTGGTAAAGGCTTGTACAAGTCATTTACGACCACAAATACCCCTCTGCCAAAGAAAAATATTAACAGACCAATTCAGTACATTTAAGAAACAGATAGAAAAATATCATCCGTTAGGATAAGAAAATAAATCAAAAAAGGAAAAAAAGTTATATTTAACTTACACAGGAAAACCTATTATGGGTAAAACTATCGAAAAAGAGTTGTTAAGCTATTTACTTCAACTGGAGCAACCACAGCAGGAGAAAGTACTACAATTTATCAAACAGCTTTTGGAAGAGGAAGAAGATGACTTTGCAGACAGGCTTTCTGACGAGCAAGTAGCTTCCATAGAAAGAGGCATAAAGCAGGTAAAATAAGGTAAGACCGTTCCTCATGAGGAAGTTAGGAAAAGGTATCAGAAATGGCTTTAAGAATAGAATGGTCAAAGCAGGCGCAAAAGTCTTTAGATGACCTTTATGATTTTTTAGAAACCAACTGGACGGAACAGATAATAAGAGACTTTACCGAAAAGTTGGAAAGTAAACTCCGTTTAATCAGCCAAAACCCCACCTTATATAAATCCTCTGTCCGGCTTGAAGGGACAAGGGAATGTATAGTTACAAGACATAATACCATTTTTTACAAATATGTCGAAGGTGAAGGTAAAGTGTTTATAGCATCATTTTGGGCAAATTATAAAAATCCAGACAATCTGAAGGGATAGCAAAAATTTGACCTTCTCCGACCCAACTATCCAACGCAACACGCTCCCACTAGGTGTAGGTACATCTACCCTTCCTATCAATGGGGGTTTGCAATTCCTTTACAGGGCGTAGAATGTATAGACATAGTGTATTATTTAATTTAAATGTAGCCTTGCGTAACTATCTAAATTTGCAATTTGAACAGTATCAGTTACTTAATAAGTAGGGGAGAAGTCTATCAGATAAGAGATCAAGAACGTTCTATTTACTCAATTTCAGTTGTTAGGAGGAGCTGATGTAGTTATTTCGTTTCCGAATAGCTGAGGAGTTCTACGTTATAAAATCCCCTTTCCGCAACGGAAAGACCTATTACTTTGCCTTTAAATGTCCGATCAAAGGTCTGCAGCATTAATTGCCTAGAACTAATGGTATCACCTGATGGTAGGAATTGCGGTCTCTATTTTTGGTTTTGAAACCTTTTGGGCTTCTTTCCTGTTTCATGTAGCTGATGATCAATGTGTTGTCAAGATTTTCTGGGATTTTGTCAACACCTATTTGGTCTAAAAGCCAGTTTTGTAGAACTGAGAAAACGGTTGTGTTCCTTTTCTGGTAAAACTTCCTGAAAAACCTTGTATTTGTGCTTTGGTAAATGACCTTATAAAGGGTAATCCCCTATAAGTTTATAGCGGATTAATGGTAAGCCCTAGTGGATAATGGTGCTAATTACAAATTTCTATTTTCTGTTATACTTAGGGCTCAAAATGAAGGTTATAAGTCTATCTTGGACCTATTTATAGTAAATATGGGCTTATTCTTGTTCAGTAAAGTGAATTCAGCAGGGCTGGATGCTACAGACTTTGATTTCTAAACAATACAAATGGATGAATTTGTAAAAAGAAGGAAAGTGATTTTATCTGATTACATAGGTCAGGCTAGAAACGCTAATAAGGAACTATTTTTCTTGTTTTTTCATGAGTTGGGTTATTGTATTTATTATCCCTTTATTGAACTAATAATAACAGTAACTTTACATCAAATACTTAACTATGGACGCTACTTATGATGCTGTAGTTGTTGGATCAGGGCCAAACGGACTATCAGCGGCAATTGTTTTACAAAAGCATGGACTAAATGTCCTTCTAATTGAGGGTAAGGAAACAATTGGTGGTGGCATGCGAACAATGGAGCTTACGCTTCCTGGTTTTAAACATGACGTTTGTTCAGCAATCCATCCCATGGCCGCTGCAGGCCCTTTTTTTAAGACATTACCACTTGCCCAATATGGCCTTGAATTTATCCACGCTAAAACCCTAGCTGGACATCCGCTACCGGATGGAACAGTAGCTTCCTTGCATCGGTCCCTATCCGAAACCGCGGATCAATTGGGCAATGATAGAAAAGCCTATATTGATTTTAATTTGTGTTCCCTCGATATTTATGATTTTACCAAGATCTGTGAATCAATTTTTCAATAAAATGGCAAGGCGATTAATTCCTTATAAATAATTTAACCGTATTTGGAAGTAAATGCTTTTATAATAGAAAGTTTTGATCCTGTTTTACGTCTCTCCAAGTGACCGGAAAGGTCAGTTTCCTATTGCTATTTTAAGGTTAATTGAAAATAGCTCCCATAATCATCGGTCATCTACCGGGAAGAAATGATCTTCCCCGGCGATGACTGTTTTCGGTGGATGCTCACCTATCGCAACATGGTGATTTCCTGCGGCATGCAACTTGACATAAGGCCAAATTAATACCTTGCTTTCTCCGGGGGCCAGGGCAACGCGTTTATAACCTTGGGCAACTCCGTCCACGTAGAGATATTCCCTGGTCTCCAATATGCTGCTTCCGACCGCTGCATCATTGGCAACTTTGACACTGACTATGAAATTTCTCCCCAGGCCAATTCGATTTGGGGCACTAAACGCAAGGCTTCCCCTCGAAAACATCATTTTTAAAATAATTATTATTCACAGTTGGCGATTTTTCATTCGATTTCGCTTCTGCTATAAAAAAATTCTAATCGTTTCTTCTAAAAGATTACTTATGAAACAACTTCATGGGATTTAAACATCTTAGTTTGAGAAAGTAATACTAACTATTTAGGATTTATATATGAAACTTGCTATTTTCAACCAATTAATCGGTTTCGATTATAGGAGTAACTGGCTACACATTAGGTGCCTGCTCCCAAGCAATCTAACGAAGCACCTCTATCCCATGTCAATTCATCTACTTTTCTTATCCTTTATTCGCTGCAGGCTTGCAATCTTATTATTTTTATGTTTTTCCTGTAGTAGTGATTCGGGTAGTGACCGTAATAAGGCCTATATAGCTCAGGAACTTCGCTCTGGAGGAAAAAACATCCGTATTCCGCTGGACGGGGAGACTTCCCATTACAGTCTGGGACTTGGGTATAATAAAACAGAGACACCTCTTTTGTTCAATTTCAACCCCATTAAAAAGAGTATACAAGTCTACGACCTCCAGAAGCAGCAACTTTCAAGGGAGCTGGTGTTTGAGGAGGAAGGTAGTGAAGGAATAGGTAGACTAAATGGGTTTCATGTACATAATCTCGACAGTATCTTTGTATTTACCAGTGTGCCCAGCACCATGTTCCTCACGGATTTGGAGCAAAGCTATCTTTTCCGGATAGTACTTGACATTCCGGAAGGTTATGTCGGTCCAGAGTTTCGTCCGGCTCCTTTTAATGCCAATCCTATTATTCGGGGGGATAAGATGTTGGCCAAAGTGGTCGTTCCCGCACGAATCCCGGATATAGAGGAAAGCCAGCTTTCCCAACAGTTTCTGAGTGCCGAGTTTTCTCTGGGAGATGGGAATGGTAGTTTTTCTGCACATAAATATCCTGTAGGCTATTTGGAAAAAGGATTAAAAGCACCCTATTTCAGTATGGCAGCTTCTCCGAATCGGGTAGTAGTATATTCCTTCTTCGCCGATCACCAATTACATGTAGCGGAAGAAGCCTCTATGAAGACCAAAACAGTGGCGGCAAAAAGCCGCTATTTGCCTCAAGATTTCCCTACTCTTTCCCGAACTGCCGTTCAGTTGGAATATATGACCTATTTGTTTACCTCTCCACGCTACGAGGGGTTGCTTTACGATACCTTCCGGGAGGTTTATTATCGGTTTTGCTTTCCATCCATCGAAATCAGGGAGCAAGAAGAAATTAATCAGCTTCGCGCATACCCAAAGGATTTTTCAGTTATGATTCTGGACAAAAATCTAACAATTCTTGGAGAAACAAGATTTAAAAATAAACACCTTGTACCTAATAATGTGTTTGTAGCCGAAGATGGGCTATACATTTCCACCAATCATCCTGATAATCCCATTTTGGAGGAAGATTGGATGGAGTTTGAACTTTTCGAACTGGTGGAAGTTGGTGGTTGATATCAAAGAAACGGTGGCTTTAAAGTTATTCTGTATACCAACCTCCTGAGACAAATAAATTTTGTCAAATAAGTAATCTACTTTTACTGTTCTTAATCGGAAGGAATACGATATGTTCTTGGAAAGGCCTTTGCGATAACTTTAATTCTCGCATTTTTGGTGGTATTGGAGAGGTCTTTCTTTCCTACTAATTGATTAACCTGACCTCCGTTTTCCAACAACGGACTAGTTGCAATGGGAACTTCAAAACCCGTAATTTGAACCATTTTACCATATTTTTTTTAACAAATTCGGTCAGTTTTTTTTCTCTCAAAATAGGAATCTCCCAGGCATATCTTTCGAGAAATATTAGTCTCAAAATATTGGTATAATAGACAAGAAATTTCTAAAAAATTCAATACTGTTGGTTGGCTTTCTTTTAATATAATACTCCTGTGGGTACATCGTCTGTTGGGGTATATAACATTCTTCCGCCCTCATAATAGAGGTACAATTCATTTCCATCCAGAGCGTAAGAAGATGTGGTGTTAAGATTTTTTAGGTAACATTCTTCAAAATGCATTAATTGAATATCTCCCCCTGCCAATGTCATCCCAACGCGAAGACTGAAACTACCCTCATTACCGTCAAACTGATAGAAACCAAATATTTGATTGATACCTGCAAAGCCTGAATATAATAAACAATCCAAGCATGGGTCTTTGTCAGTTGGATAAGGTGTATCCGTCAACTCCAAATGCATCATAAAGGGGTAGTTAAAGCCTGGTTGGTATACCTTGTACCCTATGCATGGAGGATAAGTAAGTTCGTCATCTCCATCCTCTATAATTCCCACCAATTTCCACCGTCTTTGAAGGGACTCCGGTATTTCTGATTTTTCATGTTCAATGGGACAATCCTCTTCAACAGCCTCATTTTCCATTTCTTCCCCAATGGTTTGTAAATTTGTGTCAGTGAAGTCTTCGCTTGTACAGGCGACCATAAGAATAGTGAAAAGAAATATTATGAACCTCATGACAATAAATTTCAAAACGGGTTAAAAGTAATATCAATTCGTTAAACGATCGAATTATGGATTGGTTTTTAAATATTTGGCAAATTTGGATGGTTTATTATTTACCAAGACAAGTATTTCCTAAGCTTTGTCTACCCTGATGTTTGCTATAGCAGGGATGATATGGTAGCCTTTCAGGGCGGATTTTCCTTGGTTATAAAGTATTTCTGTGGGTTCTCATAAAATATTTTTATAGGGACGCAGGGGTTAAATATTTTGGTTTTTTTGATACATTAGATTAAATAAAATAGTAAGTAAACAAATGTCTAAAAAATATTGGAAGTCCCAGGGGTATATACTTGTTTTCATTTTATTGGTAAGTACCTTGAAAGCGGTAGGTCAAAACAACAACATTGTTCCACCTGAAGTGGAAGCTGCCCGTACAGACGCTTATGAAAAACAGCTGGAGAATTATCTCAGGCATTATCTGGTAAATGAATATGAGGCACGTGCCGGAAACCTGTGGAACCGCGATTACAGCAGTGCTGATGCCTTGGAACGTAGCGTAGCGCCCAACCGCAGGAGATGGGAAGAAGTTTTGAGCCCTCCGGTACTCACCAAGAGCGGACCGCTTGAAAGAAAACCCTATGCCCTGGGGGAAATCCAGGCGGAGTGGGTAGCCCTTCCGCTCACCCTGCTCACAGCAGAAGCTGTTCTTGCATTCCCTGCAGGGGCAAGTGAACAAAAGCAGGTACCTATTGTAATTGTTCAACATGGCATTGCAAGTACGCCTGAAACGCCCTTTTCTTTAGGGAACTATCATGCATATGCCAAAGCGCTACTTAAGGCTGGGTTTGCTGTACTGGTGCCGATGAACCTGAAATCTGTAGAAAGACGAAATAATGTAGAGCGTTTTGCACGCCTTGCAGGTACCAGTTTGCCCGGAATTGAATTGGTTCGTCTGCAACATCTTTTGGATGCTGTACTTGCCGATCCGAGAGTAGATGCTGAAAGGGTAGGGATGTGGGGTGTTTCCTTAGGCGGTATGGCGACCATGTTCTGGATGCCCCTGGAATCCCGCATAAAAGTGGGGATAGTTTCCGCCTGGTTTAATCAGAGAAGAAACAAAATGGCGGTGCCGGATGAGCGGTATTCAAGTTTTTTCCCCAGGGAAGACCATGCTTTTTTTAATGGATGGCTGACTGAATTTTCCGATGACGATCTTGTTTCACTGATTGCTCCAAGGCCATTGATGATTCAACATGGAAAAAACGACAATATTGCCCATTGGCCTCAGGTGGTGGAAGAATACAATAAAGCAATAGTTCATTATCAGAAGCTAAAAATTCCAGAAAGGATTGAACTGAATTTGCATGAGGGAGGCCATGAAGCGATTGTGGATGAAGGAATAAGGTTTTTGAATACCTGGTTAAAATAAACTTTTTCGCAAAATAATAGGGGATTTATGGGGTAAAAGGGGAATGAATTCCCCCTAGTTAATGAATTCCCTTCTATCTTTACCAGACAGGCAATTGAGCTGGCCATTTAGTAAAGGTCACATGATTTTTATGTAAGGGCCACAGCGTTGTGGAATATCACCAGGCAAACCAGCAAGCATTTACGAAAAGAAACATGAATAAAAGGCAAACGATATTTAGCACATTTCTTGTTTTAGCAGGATTATCTTTGATGGGAATTGTTGGCTCGCTTTTATTGACTTACCAAAAGGAAGCTTCCCTATTGGTGCTGTTTTTCTTCGCTTTTTTGCTTATAGGCATGCAGGGTTACGATAGATTAAAGGGTTTTTCATTTACCGTATGGGTAATTGCAGCCGTAGCCATAAGCATGACTTACCCAAGTTATATTACAGAGGTAGCAGGTTACAAAACGGATGGCTTTATAGTCCCTTTGATACAACTCATCATGTTTGGCATGGGATCAACCATGGGAATTAAGGATTTTTTAGGCGTAATAAAGATGCCAAGAGGGGTGATTGTCGGATTGGTTTCTCAGTTTACCATTATGCCTATCCTAGCCATCAGCTTGGCTATTTTAATGGAATTTCCTCCAGAGATTGCTGCAGGTATAGTTCTTATTGGCTCTTCTCCCAGTGGGGTTTCCTCCAACATCATTACCTTCCTTGCGAAGGGGAACCTGGCTTTGTCCATCACCTTAACTTCCTTTACCACCATTTTGGCCCCTTTTTTAACACCGCTATTAATGAAGTTGCTGGCAGGTCAGTTTATTCCGATTGATTCTTACCAGATGATGGTGAGTATTGTAAAGATGATATTTGTTCCCATAGTTGCAGGGATGGTTTTCAACAGGGTTTTCCGGGGTAAGGCAGGTTGGCTACATATTGCCATGCCTTACCTTGCCATGGCAGCCAATGTGGTGATTATCGCTGTGATTGTGGCAGCAGGTCGTGACAGCCTTATGGAAATTGGTCTACTCCTTCTGCTTGCAGCCATCATCCACAATGCAAGTGGCTACATTTTGGGGTATTGGGGTTGTCGGATTTTTAAGATGAACAAAGTGGACAGTCGTACGATTGCTATAGAAGTGGGAATGCAAAATGGGGGTATGGCAGCAGGAATTGCTTCCGAGATGGGGAAGGCTGCGACTTTAGGGCTTTTTCCCGCTATTTTTGGTACCTGGATGGATATATCCGGATCTTTCCTCGCCAACTGGTGGCGCACCGCCCCTACAGATGAAAAGGATTCAGCAGGAACTCGTTCAAGTCCTGAGCCATTAAAGGAAACCAAAGAATAAACCATAATTAAACCCAAATTCCAAGACTTGGGAAAAGTAATATTAACCTGATTTCGGGGTTAAATCGTCTTAATAAACAAGCTAAATCATCAATGCGAACCCTTTTGCGTGGTTGCTGAGGTGGGAAAGGGTGTGGCAGTCTTGCTTTGCTGGGGATTCCCGCCGCTTTCTCCATTAACATAGGTAGCGATTTTTTCAGCATTGTTGCGGAAAAAAAGGCAACAATACCGCCAAAATCGTCTCACACTATTTAGTTTCTTCGGGTGCTCATCCGTGGTTATTATTGGTGAAGCCTTTTAGATATCTAATTTGGGAACAATTACATTTGGGCTATTTATAAAAATTGACAGCCTTGACCTTTTTGGTTCGTTTTTGGGTCATAGCCTGCCCTGAACACCTTAGTGAATCAGGGCCTGCCCTGAATTGCATATCACTCAGGGCCAAAAATGAACAGCGGAAATAAGGTTAAAATGACTCTATGTCCATAAAAACACAAATTTAAGTGCTTATTTTTTAATAAATATAACGGGTAGATTTTAAATAGGTAGGTGAAATTTTATGACAAGAAAAAGTAACGGTAGGTAGCTCACCTGAGTTGGAACAAGCCAAGCTTTTTACTTTGTTAAGGAATCAATCATCCATAAATAAGTTGTGCTGTAATTACTTCAGAATAGCATCTCAGTGGCTATTTGAAGTAATTACAGCACGTAATAGGATGGCTTTCGCTATTTTGAGAAAGTATTTAGTACCCTCCCATACCAAACATTCCTTTGCGGGCGCGTTTGAAAGTAAACCAAGCTGGATTAACAGCGGTAGCACCCGGGCTGTCTACTTGAATCAATATGGAAGCAAATGGTTCATAAGCAGCTCTTGGGGCAATGTTTCCCTTTGCCACAATGATTTTCTGTCGTTCTACATATACGCCATTGGAGATAAGTTGGTGCGCACTGTTGGGGCTGGATGCCAAAGTAGTCAAAAGTAGTAAATTAGGTTCATCCAAAGTGGAGCCTTCTACCTGGATGACGGCTGTGTGTCCCATGTTCCAGTAGCGGCCACCTCCGTGGCGTACTTCTGTCTCGAGATAACGTCCCACATTTAATGAA
>Ga0209491_10007731_pt1 | contig 14023 bp, 5 predicted proteins | sample BON02_FD_187213 | JGI IMG/M metagenome (GOLD analysis project Ga0209491, IMG submission 187213) | Freshwater microbial communities from Lake Bonney liftoff mats and glacier meltwater in Antarctica - BON-02 (SPAdes) (version 2) | ecosystem: Environmental > Aquatic > Freshwater > Ice > Glacier... | reverse complement strand
GACGGCCAGGAGGAGGAGGCCACTCATGGAAACGACCCATCGTTTCCGCAATCGCCGCGCCCACGGGCGCCCGATGCTTCCCGCCGCCCAAAAAAAGGCGTCGGCAAACTTCGGCACCGCGACCTCAACGGCTCCCGCAACATGCTCATGATCCTCGCAGCCAAGCTGGCAGGGCACCCACGCCCTTCCTGGCTCACGCCGGTAGAGATCGTGATGCTGTGCTCGGGCCGTTGAGCGTTCCGCATCCCGGCATTGCCCCGTACAGAACTGAACGCCCCAAAACATAGCGCACCATCACGAGTGCGAACGGGTGTAAAACTGCACGTAAAACGGAGTTGTGTGTGTGTGTGGCGATTTTTGAGACCTCGTTGGCGACGTATTGATTGAAGTACACATGCTGCCGCTACAAAAAGAGCCGAACGAGAGCGGCAAAAAACGAGAGCGGCAAAAACGAAATCACGAGCGGAAAAAAATAAAAGACGACGCTATGACGAGCGCGGCTCCTCGCCTCCCCCCCCCGTCTTCCTCCCCTCACTTGAACCCGTTGACCAGGTTCTCCGCGCCGCTCAGGACCTTGATGTACTCGATCTTGTCGCCGACGCGCATCAGCCCGAGCGCGTCCTGCCCCTCGATCACGTACCCGAACACGGCGTACCGCCCGTCGAGCAGGTTGGCGCCCGACGGCGTCAGCTCGCTCTCCTTGAGCAGGAAAAACACCTGCGACGAGGCGCTGTTGTTGTCAAACTCGCCGCGCGCCCACGCCAGCGTGCCGTACGCGTTGAACGGCAGGACCGGCTGCTCGTTGAAGCGGCCCAGGTCCTCCAGGTTGATCTCGTACACGGGCACGGGGTCCTTGTCGCCCGCCACGCGGATCTCCATCGGCACGCGCACCGTGGCGCCGGCGCCGTCGACAAAGCCGTCGGCGGGCCCCTCCGGGTCGCCCGTCTGCACGACAAAGCCGTCGGCGCGCTGCACGTCCATGCCGTCGTAGAAGCCGCGCTCGACCAGGTCGAGGAAGGCGCCCGCGCTCACGGGCGCGTTGTACCCGTCCAGCACGACCGTCAGGACCGCGGGCCGCGGGCCCTGCGGCGTCTCGGAGAGGTCGACGCGCATCTCTAGGGTGGCGCGCCCCTTGAGCAGCGGCCGCGCGCTGTAGGCCGAGGGGATGTCAAAGGGGAACTTTGCGACCATGGCCTCCTCGAGGCGGCCGACGTAGTCGAGGCACTCGCGCTGCTTGATGGGCACGGCCTGCTTGTCCTTGGCCTCGATGAGCGCCGAGAACTCGGCCAGCGCGCGGTCGAGCTGCGCGAGCGCCGCGTCGGCGTCGGCCTTCTTCGCCGGCGCCACGGCGGCCAGGATGACGGCGCGCTGCGAGGCGAGCGTGCCCGTGGCCGAGCGCACGGAGCGCGAGATGGGGCCCAGGGACTTGCTCCCGGGAATGCGCAGCGCGTCGCTGATGGACTCGAGGTCCTTCTGCACCTGGCGGATAGGCTTGCAGTCGATCGGCAGCGCGTACCGAAGGATGGCCTGCGCGTTTTTGATCGGGTCGCCGGCCGTCAGCATGGCGCGCGCGGCGGGCGGCGGCGAGGGCTGTCGTTCGTCGTTTGTTGTTGGTTGGGAACGTCGTTTTGTTTTTTTGGGGGGGGGGGGTGGTGCGGAGTGCGTTGCGCTGGAGAGGGGGCGATGAGGGTTGGTGCCGAGGGGACAAGGGGCGGGCCGGATGGAGGGAGAGAGGAGGAGGACAGCAAACACAGCGAGCGAGGCGACGAGGCAGAAGGGAGACCGGACGAACTGACCAGGACGGCCGGCAGCGCGGTCAGCGGCCCGGCGGCGACCACGGCGGACAAGAGGGACAGGGCGGCGCGCTGCAGCAGCCCGGGCGCCTGGGCGCCGGCGTAGCTGGGTCCCTGATCGGCCTGCGCGTGCGGGGGGGGGTTGCCGCATCGGGATGGCGGGGGCGGAGAGGGGGAGGGGGGGCACGGACGAGAGGGGCGGGTGTGAGTCAGTGAGGGAGGGAGGAATTTTTCCGTTCGAGTTCCGCTCCCGAGAGGCAATGGCGCGCACCTGAGAGGCCGCCACGGGGCGCACGGCCGCGGCGCGCGTCGAACGCGACCCCAGGCCCGCGCTGCACCGCGCAGCCGGCTTCTGGAGCGCGCTCACGACGCTCATGATGGCGGTCCGGAAAGGCGACGGGACAAAAGTCGAGGGGATCGAACGTGGATCTTCAGCGCAAATAGAGGGGCGATCGATGTTGAAAAAGGCGGGGGATCAAGGTTCCGTATCGGAGCTCGGACAATGGGCGGGGTGTAGGGCCGGGGGGGAGGAGGGGCTTGAGAGCGACGAGTTGCCGCGCTGGCGTCGATCAGCGGCGGCGGCCGCGACGCGCCGACGGACGCTTGACGGGGGGGCGATTCCCGAGGCACGGTCGGTCTGCCCAAAACGGAAACATGCCACCGACGGCTCCTCCACCGCGCAGCACAGCACAACACAACCTCGCCGACCTGTCTCACCTTACATAAAACACGCATCTCCCTCGCAGTACTCGCGCGCGCCCACACCCACCCCTCTTTGCTTTACCAAAGACACTTTTGTTGGAGCCACCCAAGTTCGCAAACGCAGGACCGCCCGATGGCGCGGAGGCTCCCTTGACGCGAACCAACCCACCAAAAGCTCTCCCGAACGAGCCAAGCCCCAACGCCGAGACATGCGGCCCCCTTCGCTCACGCGCGCGGGCGGCAACGGCGTCGCCGCCCGCGCGCCGGCATCGGCGGCCGCCGCCTTTGCCTGGCCGCGGCGACAACAAGCGTTGGCGGCGGCGGCGGCGGCGGCGGGAGCGACCCCGCGCCTGCAGCAGCAGCACCAGCAGCAGCAGCAGCAGCACCAGCAGCAGCAGCCGCGTCGGCTGCGCGTGCTCGCAGCAGCCGCGGCAGCCGCGGCCGCCCGCCCGCCGCAAGTCTGCAGGAGCACCCGCGTGAAGAGCAACAGCAGCAAGAGCAGCAGCAGCCAACCGGCTGCGGCGTCGGCGGCCGCAGCAGCGGGCGCGGCAGCGGCGGCGGCGGCGGCCTCTGCGGCGGCAGCCTCTGCGGCGACGGCAACAGCGACCAAGTCGCCCGCCCCCTCGCCGCCTCCCGTAAGCCTCGACGACGACGACGACGACTACGACGGCGAGCAGAGCACAGGGCTGACCGCTGCCGCCGACAACGGCGACAGCGACGACGGCGGCGACCCGCTCGCCGCCCCCTCGTGGATCCCTGCGGTCGGCCTGTCGGCGCTGGCGGCCTTTGTGTGCAGCGTCGACCGCGCGGCGCTGAGCGTGGCCATCCTGCCCATGGCCGAGGCCTTCGGCTGGCCCGACAGCACCAAGGGCTTGGTGGCCGCGTCCTTCTACGTGGGCTACACGGTCTTCAACCTGGTCGGCGGCGTGCTGGCCACCCAGGGGCGCGCCAAGCGCGTGCTCGGCGTCGGCGTCGTCGTCTGGTCGGCCTTCACGATCGCGACGCCGGCGGCGGCGGCGTCGCCCGCGCTGCCCGTGCTGCTCGCCACGCGCGCGCTCATGGGCGCGGGCGAGGGCGTCACCTACCCGAGCGTCCAGGCGCTCGTGCGCGGGTGGGTCCCGCCCGACGGCCGCTCGCGCGCGCTCACGCTCACGTACGCGGCCGCGCAGCTCGGCACCGTCGTCGCCTTGCTGACGGCGCCTGTCATCATCTCGGCCTACGGCTGGGAGGCGGTCTTCTTCGTGTACGGCTCGCTGGGGTTCGTGTGGTCGGCCCTGTGGTGGCCGCTGGTGGCGGACGTTCCGCCCGCGCTGGAGGAGGAGCGGCGGCGCGAGCGGGAGGAGCAGGAGGAGGACGGACGGCAGTGGCAGCGGGAGCACGACGAGCGGCGGGTGGGCCAGAGGCAGCTGGGCGGCGGGCGCGGCCGGCCCGCGCCGCCGTCCCCCTCGCCGGCGCCGTCGCCGCTCGCCACGCTCGTCGCGCTGCCGTGGGGCGAGTTCCTCGCGTCCCGGCCCTTCTGGGCCATCCTCATCGCCCACGCCGCCTTCGGCGTCGGCCACTACGTCACGCTGACGTGGCTCCCCTCGTTCTACGCGCAGAGGTACGATTTGGACGTCGCCTCGGCGTCGCTGCTCTCTGTGTTTCCCTGGGTGATGGGCGTGGCCGTGAGCTCGCTGAGCGGCGCGGCCGCCGACGCGCTGGCCAACCGCGGCCTGGCGCGCACGGGCACGGCGCGCCGTCTGATGCAGGGCGTGGGGGCGCTGGGTCCGGCCGCGTGCCTGGCGTGGCTGGCCGCCGCCGACGCCGGCGCCGAGCGCGCGGGCGAGGCCGCCGCGGGCGTGCCGGTCGACCAGGCCGCCGTCGCGCTGACGCTTGCCATCGCGCTCGCGGGCTTCCAATCGGCAGGGTTCGCGTCCAACCACCAGGACATCGCGGCCAAGTACGCGCCCGTCCTGTTCGGCATCACCAACGCCACGTCCTCCCTGCTGGGCACGGCGTCGGTCTACGGCGTCGGCGCCGTGCTCGACGCCTACGGCGACCGGCCGGAGAGTGGGTGGGCGGCCATCTGGGCGGGCGTGGCGGCGTGCTACGTGGTCGGCGCCGCCTTTTTCCTGAGCTGGAGCAGCTCGGACCGGCAGTTCGACTGACTTGGGGGGGAGAGTCCAAGAGGACCTCTGGAGTTTTGGGTCGGAGAGGAGTGGGGCGCTTGCTTTTCGGCTTTGGCTGTTGTAAGTGAGAGAACAAAAGCCGCCGCCGCCGGACGCCGCCGCCGCCGGACGCCGCCGCCGACGGGCGGGCGGCAAACGCCGCGCCTGGTTTGCCCTCGACGGACGGCCTCGACGCCTCGCCGCGTCGCCGCCTTGTGAAGAAGGCCCCGCCCCCCCCTCCCGCGCCCGCCCCACATGTGTGCATACTAGTCCACGTTCAAAGCACATACGTTCGTTCCCTCGAACCCGAGCGAACGATCCAGCGCCGTTTGCGGAGCGATCACAAGCTTCTCTCGCCCCCTCCTTCAAAAAGCAAGAGGCCGCCGAAGCCTCCCTTCAGCAGGGAAGCGACAGCCGGCCGGCCAGCCGCAGCGCCAACAAGCGCCCCCCTCTCCGCGCGCGCCATGGCGCCGCCGAGGAGGCGCGCAGCGGCCCTGTGCGCGGCGGCCGCGCTGATCGGAGGTGAGGGCGGGCGTTCGCGGCAGGGGGGGCCGACTTGCCTCGCGATTTTGAGCGGCCGGCGTGTGTTGCTATTTTCGTTGGGGGCCGGCGTTTTCGGGCGCGAGCGAGGACGAGAAGCAGGACTTTTTGCCGTTTTGGGGGTCCTCCTCTCGGCGCCCCCGCGCGCTTGCGCCCATGCCCCAGCGCGGGATCGGGGTCGTCTTGAGGGGTCCAGACTGCTCAGCAGGGTCGCCGACGCCCTCGATCGCTAAAAAAAAACCCTTCCTCCCTCCCTACACACACAAAAAATCGACAGGCTTTTGCCTCGCGGCCGCCGGCCCTGCTCTGGCGTCGGGAAGCGCCGGCGCCGCCGCCGAGGTCGTCATCAAGGCCCTGTGCCCGGACTATGCCGGTGAGGCCGCGTTTGCGTTGAATGAGGGCGGTGGGAGTCGTGAAGACCGGGGACGGCTTGCCGGAGGAAGGCGGGCGGAGGAGAGAGCGCGAGCGAAGCGCGAAGCATGGCCGGCGGATCGCGATTTTTGGAGGCGCTTTTTTTTTTCGGGTCGAGCGACGGATCGCGATTTTTGGAGGCGCTTTTTTTTTCCGGGTCGAGCGGCGGAGCTGGACAAAGCGCGGCGCGCGCCACCGTCGGCCCTCGCGTAACACCGTTTCCCTCCACTCCCGAACGCGCGTACTCCAATCGCTACGCCACTATGCTCACGACGCCTTCCCTCCCTCTACACCGACAAAAACCCTCAAACAAGCAACAGACACGCCCAAGGCCCTGCCCGGCCGCGAGGCCGTCGTGCGCGTCGGCGGCAGCGGCGGCGAGGACGGCGCCGGCGACGCCGCCCGCTCGCTCTCCGTCGCCGTGCGGTACGACGCGCTGTACGAGCTGCGCGGCTGCCGCGGCGAGGAGCCCAAGCTCTGGTCGCTGCTCTCGTCGTGGCTGCGGCCCGCGCGTCCGAGCTGGCACGTGACCGTGCCGCGCGTCCTGTCGTGCCGCCACCTGGCCGACGGCGCCGCGTGCGACGAGCTCGGTGAGTCTCGATTTTCGTTTCGGGGGGGGGCGGGGAGGATCGGGGGGGGAGCGACGACGACGACGACGACGACGACGACGACGACGACGACGGCCACGACGGCCGCGACGGCGGCGGCAGCACGTTCATGAAACGCGGGGGGGCGGCGCCGTTGTGATGCCGCGCCTGGGTCCTAACAGTCTCGTACAGACTAACTGAACGACCCGAAACATCGACCGCAACCCTCGAACACACCACACAACAAAATCAAAACAAAACACAAAAAACCAACCAGCCGCCGACGCCGCTACGCTGCTCTCGTCGGCCAGCGCGTCGCTCGACGCCGTCGGGTCGCCGGCCCCGTTCGACGAACAGCGCGTCTTCGGCGACGCCGGCAAGGAGGCCGGCGCCGCGGCCCGCGAGATCGCCGCCGCCGTCTTGCTGGACGCCCTGCACCAGGTCAACGAGGCCGTCTTCTTCCTCGCGGAGCTGACGGCCGACCCCGCAGGAGCGCGCGCCGCCCGCGACGACGACGACGCCAAGGACAGCGCCCTCTCGTCTGTTCCGACATCGCCCGCTGAGCAGCGCGTCGTCGACGACGTCAGCGACCCCGCGCAGCGGCGCACCCTGCTCGATTCGTCCGACCCCGCCGAGGGCGGCGCCAACCCGTCGCCGAACGACCCGAGCCCGAGCCCGCTGCCCGCCATCGTCGCGGAATCGCCCAGCCCGAGCCCGTCGCCCGAGCCCGTCGAGTCTCCTCAGCCCGTCGACTCTCCTGAGCCCGTCGCGTCGCCCGAGCCCGTTGCGCCTTACGAGCTCGTCGCGTCCCTCGGTCTGGACGGCGGCTACGGCGCCTACGGCGGCTACGGCGGCCAGGACGCCGGCAGCTACGGCGGCCAGTACGGTGCCGACCACTACGGCCACAGCGACGACGGCGTGTACGGCGCGTACGGCGGCGGCGAGCACGACGAGCCGTCTCCTTCTCCCGCTCCCTCGGGCGGCGATTATAGCAGCGAATTTGGTGGCGGCTCGTCTCCCAAGCCCGTCGCGTCGCCCAACCCGGGCGCCTCACCCGAGCCTGTCGAGCCTCCTACAAGGACCGCGTCGCCCGAGCTCGTCGCGTCCAATAGCTCGGGCGCCTCACCCGAGCCCGTCGAGCCTCCTACCTGGACCGCGTCGCCCGAGCTCGTCGCGTCCAATGGCTCGAGCGCGTCGCCCGAGCCCGTCGAGCCTCCTACCTGGACCGCGTCGCCCGAGCTCGTCGCGTCCAATGGCTCGAGCGCGTCGCCCGAGCCCGTCGAGCCTCCTAACTGGACCGCGTCGCCCGAGCTCGTCGCGTCCAATGGCTCGAGCGCGTCGCCCCCCCCCGCCAACGTCGAGCCTCCCACCTGGACCGCGTCGCCCGAGCCTGGCGCGTTCAACGGCTCGAGCGCGTCGCCCAAGCCCCTCGAGCCTCCCACCTGGACCGCGTGGCCCGAGCCTGGCGCGTTCAACGGCTCGAGCGCGTCGCCCAAGCCCCTCGAGCCTCCCACCTGGACCGCGTGGCCCGAGCCTGGCGCGTCCAACGGCTCGAGCACGTGGCGCGAGCCCCTCGCGCCGCCCAACACGACCGCGTGGCTCAACCCCGTCGCGTTCAACGACTCGGGCGCGCCGCGCGAGTCCTACGGCCTCCCTCCCAACTCGACGGCGTGGCCCAAGCCCCCCGAGTTCAACGGCTCCAGCGCGTCGCCCCCCGTCGGCGACGTGGCGTCCTACTACTACTACGGGGGCAAGAACTACAGCGGCTCTCCCTACCCGCCCTACGCCCTGCAGCAGCCGCCGCCCCGCCACGTCCCCACGCCTTGCGAGGTGTGCAGCGAATGCCTCAAGGGCGCCGCGCCCGTGGCCGCGTCCGTCGCCCTCCTGAACGACCCGGCCGCCGTCGCCGCCAAGATCTTCGAGGCGTGCATGGACCACAGCGCTGACGAGGACGGGGGCGACGGGGGCGAGGGCGCGGACGGCGCCACGCTCGAGTGCGCGCAGCTGCGCCGCGCCGTGGCCCTCTCCAAACGCGGCAACCTCGGCAAGCGCGCGGGGGGCATCTGCGTGACGCTCGGCATGTGCTCCCGGGCGCTGCTGGCCAAGGCGGGCGCGCCGGACTGCGGCGGCGTCCAGGCGCTCTCTTCTCTGCCGCCGCCGTCGGCCGCCCCCGCCGGCGGCTCGACGACGACGGCCGCCGCCTCGCAGCCCCGCCTCTTCGGCAGCCTCGACCTGTGCACGGTCGAGGGCGTGTCGGGGGGCGCGCTCCCGCAGGGCGCGGCGCGCCCCGCCGACCTCCCCGCGGTCGGCGCCACCATCACGGTCGCCGGCGCCACGACGACGACGTGCGCGCGCGACGACGACTGCCCGAGCGCGGGCTCCGTCTGCAGCATGGGCGCCGCGCCCGCTGCCTGCGCCTGCAGCCCCGAGGACGGCGCGGACCGCTGCGCCGCGCGCGGCGCGTGCGTCAACGTCTGCTCCACCCCGGCCGTGCGGGCCGAGCTCGCGAAGGCGGCGCTGGGCGTCCCCTCGTGCGCGCCGGCCGCCGCGGGCTCCGACGCCGACACCTGCCCGGCCAGCAACCCGGGCACGGCCTGCGCGCCCTCGGACCGCTGCGTGCGCCTGACCTGCGTGGCGGGCGAGGGGGTCAGGGCCGAGCGCTGCGACGGCCTGTGCGTGCCCGCCGTGCGCATGCCCGTCAGCGCCCGCTTCGACGCGAGCGGCTCGGCCGTCGTGTTCCGGCTCAACTCAGCCGCACGCCGCGCGTCCTTCCCCTGCGCCGCCGCCTTTGCGCCGGCCAGCACGGCGCTGCTTGGGCGCGGCGCCTGGTGCACGGCCCCGGGCGACACCACGCTCGTCGCCAAGCTGTCCGCCTCGGCCACGCTCCTGCCGCTGCCGGCCTCGGCCCCGCTGCGCCTGCGCGACGGCCAGGCCGTCCTGGTGGACCTGCTCGACCCGGCCGCACGCTTCTCGGGAGAGGTCGCAGGCGTCGCCTCTTGCGCGGCGGCGGGCGAGGGCGGCTGCGACGCGCCCGTCGCGTCCGTGATGGCGCCGTCCAAATTCGCGCTGCCCTGCAGCCCCTCGGGCGCGAGCGACCTCGTCCTGGACGGCGCCTACTCGCGGGACGTCTCTGGGCGCCCGCTGCAGGCCCAGTGGCAGGTCGTGCAGCAGCCCGCCGCCTCGGCGGCGGGCGCCGGTGGCGCCGACGCCGACGCCGTCTCGGCCGCCGAGTCGGCCCTCGCCGCGCTCGCGGGCGCGGTCGCCGCCGCCAACCAGGCCGGCGGCGCGCTGCGCCTCGCCCTCCCGCGCGCGTCGAGCGCGTTCCTGCCCCCGGGCGCCTACCGCGTGCGCCTCGCCGTGACCAATTTTTTGGGCGCGTCTGACGCGACCACCGCCGAGTTCGAGGTCGTGCCCTCGGGCTCGGCGCCCGTCGTCTCGATCGCCGCGCCGCCCGGCGGCCTCGCCTTTGAGCTGTCGCGCGGCCTGCGCCTGGACGCGCACCTGCAGGCCAAGTCGGTGTGCGCCGGGCGCACGGTCTCCTACCTGTGGGAGTCGCTCGACGGGTGGGAGGCCATCCCGTCGGGCTACGCCAAGAAGACGCTCGTCGTCCCGGGCCCCGTCGGCGGCGCGGCCGAAGGCGAAGTCAAGCTCGCCCGCCTGACGGCGCGCTTCGAGGGGTCGGCGGCCTCGTCAACGGCCGTCGTCTCGCTCGTGGCCCGCGGGTCCCCCCTGGTGGCCAAGGTGTCCGGCACGCGCGGCGACTTCAGGGCCACGCGCAGCGTCGTGCTCGACGGCGGCGCCTCGTTCGACCCGGACGACCCGCAGGGCGCCGCCGAGCCGCTCTCCTTCGAGTGGGCGTGCGCGCGGGAGGACTACCCCGCGCCCTGCTTCGCCGCCGCCGCCAGCGGGGGCTCCGCCGCCCCACGCGCCGACGGCGCGCGCTGGGTGGTTCCCGGGTCGCTGCTGGCGGCCGGCAAGTGGCACACCTTCACGCTAATCGTGCGCAAGGGCGCCCGCTCGGCGGCCAAGACGGTCGACGTGCGCCCGCGCTCGGCGGCCGTGCCGACCGGCACCGTCTCGCGCCTGTGCGGCGTCGGCGCCTGCTCGGCGCGCCACCCGTCCTCGGAGCCGCTCGCGCTGGCGCTGAGCGTGCCGGATGCCTTCGGCGCCGCCGCGATCGCCTGGTCGTCGCCGCAGATCTCCGAGCCGCTCGCGGCCTACGCGTCCCCCGCGTTCTCGTCGCCGTCGTCGTCGTCGTCGGGGCCGACGCAGGGCCGCGAGCTGGTCGTCCCGGCCGCGCTGCTCTCGGCCGTCGGCGGAGACTCGATCACGCTCAACGCCGACCTCTCGCTCGAGGGCGCCACGGGCCGCGCCACGATCACGGTGCCGCTCAACGGCCGGCCGACCTGCTCCCTCGCCGCCGCCGCGGACGCCGCCGCGGCGTGGCCCGGCTCCGCCTGCCTGACCGTCGAGCGCGTCTCGGACGTCTTCCCCGCGTCCGAGTTCGTGCTGTCGGCGCGCGGGTTCGACGACGACGGAGGCAAGGGCCGCCTGACCTTCGAGTTCGGCGTGCTCGACGCCAAGACGGGCCGCCGCCGCGCCATGTGCTCGGGCGCGACGGCCGCCACCTGCACCGTGCGCGACCTGCCGCTCGGCCAGAACCTCGTCTACGCCTGCGCGTCGGACGCCTCGGGCGCCGCGCTGTGCGGGCTCGACGCGCAGAGCGCGGTCGTGCTGGCGCCCCCGCCGTCGTTCCAGGCGGCCGACGCCGTGGCGGGCGTCGACGTGTCGCGCCTGGCGGCCACGGGCGACGTCAGCTCCGTGGCGCGCGGCGCCCTGGCCCTCACGTCGCTGGCCACGTACGCCGACGACAAGAGGCGCGCGGCGGCGGCCGCCGCCGCCGCCGCCCCGCCCCCCTCCGCCGACGGCAGCGCCGCCCCCCCTCCCTCGGCCGAGGAGGCCGCCGCGGCCGCCGCGGCCGCCGCCGCCCGCGCCGAGGAGGAGGCCGCCCTGCGCGCCGCCATCGACGCCAAGGCGGCCGAGATCATGGCCGTCCTGGCCGAGAGCGCCGACGCATCGGACCCGGAGGCGCTGAAGCAGGTGCTCGGCGCCGTCGCCGCGCTCGGCCAGGCCGCCTCGCAGGTGACGCCCGAGATGCGCGCGGGCGCCGTGTCCGTGCTGCAGAAGGGCCTGCTGGCGGCGCAGCTCTCGGAGGAGCCGATCGGGCCGAACCAAGCGGCTCAGCTGCTCGAGGTGGCGGCCCTGGGCGACACGCAGCGCGGCTCGGCGGCGGCGCCCGCTGCCGCGCCGCCGCCGCCGGGCGCTGCGGCCCCCGGGGGCCGCCGCCGCTCGCTGCTCGCCGAGGGCAAGCGCCGCCGCGCGCTGCTCGAGGTCGCCGCCGTCCTGACGCCCGAGCAGGCGGCCGCCGCGGCAGCCGAAAACATGGACGCCGTGTTCGCCGCGATCTCGACGATCGCCGACCTGCTCGCCGGGGCCGCCACGCCCGCGGTCCCCTTTGTCGTCGCGAGCGGCGGCGGGTTCTTCGTGGCCGCCGTCGCGCAGTCCGGGACCGTCCTGTCGCCCGGCTACAGCGTCCAGGCGGGGCCCTCGGCCGCCGCGTGGCTCGAGGCGAGCGCGGGCGACCTGTCCGCGGCCACCAACCCAAACGCGGCGTCGGCCGACAACGCTGTCGCCGCCTTCAGCGGCCCCTTTTTCGGCAGCGGGTGCCCCGAGCCCGAGGACGGCAGCGCCGCCGCCCCCGCCTGCGCCTCGGGCGTCGTTTCGGCGTCGGCGACCTACTACTCCGACGCGGGCCTGTTCACGGCCCCCGCCCGGGCGCTCGGCGCCCCGCTCCTGTCCCCCGCGGAGCTCCCCTTCGTGGCGGGCGACGCGACCGTGCTGTCGGGCGCGGTCGACGTGAGCGTCGCGGGCAGCGACCCCGAGACGGGCGCCTTCCGCTGCGACCCGTCGGCCGGCGCGCGCTCGTGCCGCGTCAAGGTCTCCCTGCCGCTCGCCGCCCCCTTTGCCGGCGCCGGCGGCGCGGTCCTCGCGTGCCTGCGCGTGGTGCAGGACGGCGCCGGCACTCGCCTGGTCGGCGTCGATCCGTTCGACACGCAGGCGGGCGGCGGCATGGTGGTCAGCGAGGTGCAGGTCGGCGCCGGCGCCGCCGCCGCCGTCGCGTGCTCGACCTGGCGAGAGGGCGTCTACGTGATCGCCTCGTACGTGTCGGCCTCGGCCGACCCCGCGCCGCTCGCCCTGTCGAACTACGACGCGTACGGCGGCGGCTACGGCTACGGCTACGGCGGCGAGTACGGCTACGGAGGCACGTACGGCTACGGAGGCTACGGCGGCGGCGAGGACGGCGAGGGCTACGGCGGCTATGGCGGCTACGGCGGCTACGGCGGCGAGTACGGCTACGGTTACGGCGGCGGCGGCTACGGCGACCCGCCCTCTTCTCCCGCTCCCTCGGGCGGGGATGGAGGCGGCGAATCCGGTGGCGGCTCGTCGTCGGACGGAGTTGGCGGCGGCGGCGGCGACGGCTCATCGTCGGGCGGTGACAGCAACGGCGGCGGCGGCGGCGGCGGCGGCGGCAATGGCGGAACCGGCGGGGCCGGCGGCGGCGGCGGCTGGAGCGTCACGATTCCTCCCACCGAGACGACGGCGCCGCAGACGACGGGCGACGTCCCCCTGCCGCTCGACACGACCGCCCGCTACCTGTCCCTCGGCCTCGCGTTCGAGGGCGGCGAGGGGCGCACGGGCGCCGCGCTGACGGCCAACGCCCTGCGCTCGGCCGCCATGAGCCTCGCCGCGCGGACCCACGTGGCCCAGTACGTCGGCCTGCCCTTGACGCACGTGCGCCTCGGCGGCCTCCTGCTGCTGGCCAACGACAACACGACCTCGCCCCTGACCGTGTACACGCCCAACGCGATGACGCCCGCCCAGGCCCGCGCCGCCGTCGCCCGGTTGGTGGCGGCGCCAGACGCGACGGCGCTGCTGCTGGCGCAAAACCTGACGGCGCTCTTCCCCGGCGAGGCGTTCCTCGAGCCCTACGCCGTGCGCGCCTACGAGATCTCGCGCGCCGACCCGCCCAACACCACGCCGCGCTACGTCTCGTTCCGCTTCGCCACCGACTACGCGACCCTGGCGGCCGACCCGGCGGGCATGGCCGAGTTTGTCGCCGGCGTCGAGCTGGCCGTCGCCACAAAGGCGGGCCTGCCGCCCGACAGCGTGCGCGTCGTCGACGTGCGCGAGGGTTCCGTGGTCGTCGACCTGGCCGTGCTCGCGCCCGACTCGTTCACGGCGGAGCAGATGGAGGCGATGTACGACGCCCTGCTCAGCGACCCGGAGAGCGTCTTCCCGCCCGAGCTCCTGCAGCGCTTCGGCGTGCTGGGCGTTGCCGGGGAGCGCCTGCTCGCCGACGGCACGCGCGACGGCGGCGGCGCGGCGGGCGGCGCCGGCGGCGGCGGCCTCGGCGGCGACGATCGCGTCGGCACCAAGAGCGCGGGCCTGTCCACGGGGGCGATCGTCGGCATCGTCGTGGGCGTGGGCGGCGGCCTGCTGGTGGCCGGAGGCGCGGCCCTCTGGGTGTGGCTTCACCGGCGCGCGCAGCGCGCAGAGGTGGCCGCCGCCGTGACCGCCGCGGGCGCCTCGCTGCAGCAGCCGCCGCAGCAGCCGCTGTCGCCGCACCAGCAGCCCATCAAGCGGCCCGTTCCTACTGGCGCGCAGCTGTGAAGGAAAGGATCGGTTTCTTCGCGCACGGCGCGGTTTCCCCGGGGTATTCTTTTTTGCGTTTGCTTCCTCGACGGCCAAGCGTCGTCGGTTCGAAGGGGGGCGAGGAAGAACT
>Ga0209491_10007729_pt1 | contig 14024 bp, 10 predicted proteins | sample BON02_FD_187213 | JGI IMG/M metagenome (GOLD analysis project Ga0209491, IMG submission 187213) | Freshwater microbial communities from Lake Bonney liftoff mats and glacier meltwater in Antarctica - BON-02 (SPAdes) (version 2) | ecosystem: Environmental > Aquatic > Freshwater > Ice > Glacier... | reverse complement strand
TCGCCCGAAATCCTGCTAAATCCTAAAAATCCTGCTAATCCTGATACACCCCTCGCCCGAAATCCTGCTAAATCCTAAAAATCCTGCTAATCCTGATACAAACACCACAAACACCCCCACATACTCCACCCCGATCAACCAAAAATGCTCCTCCCGCCCGCCACCATCATAATGGCTATACGACAGCGCCACCAAACCCGTCCACACCACGGCAAAACGCCAGCGCGTAAACAGCGAAATGGCAAACGGCACGCAGACATACCATGGCTGCACCACCGCTGCAAAACTCAGGTACAACATCACGGCAAACAGCATGGCAACCGCCAGCCGTGCTTCCGAATCCAGCTTCTCCCTTCCAACCCAAAGTGCAAGCCCCAATATACCGAGCATCGCCGCCAAGCCCATCCATGGCCCTGAATACTCCCCTATATCCCAGTTTTTAATGGAATACCCGACTTCCCGAACCAGGTAATACACACTGGCATTAAACTGGAACTTCTGGAAATACAAATTCAGGCTCTGAGCGATATTGGGCAACACAGGAATCAAAGGGCTAAAAAGTAACAGGGTAGCTCCTGCGAATACAACATTGAATTTCAACCCTTTACGCCAGCCAAGCCAGCGCCAAACTATCGGCAAAAATAGCAAAGGCAGCATTTTGGTGGCCGTAGCCAAAGCCCAAAACACGCCCCCCTTCACCACATCTCCTTTCCAAATCGCCGCCATGCCCGCCACCAAAAAGTAAATCATGATCCCTTCAAAATGGCAGTTGCCGACGATCTCAAGAATCACCAATGGATTAAGCGCATACAACAATGCGGATTTTGGAGTGCGGAGTGCGGATTTTGGAGTGCGGAGTGCGGATTTTGGAGTGCGGAGTGCGGAATGCGGATTGCGGAATGCGGATTTTGGAGTGCGGAGTGCGGAATGCGGATTGCGGAATGCGTCGCCTGGCTCGGACTCCGACGGATGCCTGGCCAGACGCTCTGTATTCCGCACTCCGCACTCAAAATTCCGCACTCCAGAGTCTGTATTCCGCACTCCGCACTCCAAATTCCGCACTCCAGAGTCTGTATTCCGCACTCCGCACTCCAAAATCCGCACTCCGCACTCCAAATTCCGCACTCCGCATTCAAAATTCCGCAATCCGCAAATGGTGCCCAGTTCTGCGGCGAGCAGGAAAAGTTTCATAACTAATACCCCGATCCAGTTGTTTGTTGGTGAAACCCAAGCGGCGGCGGCGAAAACGACCTGGCAAACTGGGGGATAAACGGTATAGTACTGGGGCGAATTCAGCTGGCTGAAAAGTTCGGTGGAGATGCCCGTCGGAAACAACTGTTGATCAATGAAATATTGTGGTGTGTGCAAAAAAGGGTGGTATCCGGCAAGCGTCAGCCGTCCATCCCAAAGGAAGCGGAAATAGTCGTCAGACAGGTTGGGAAGGCTAAAAAGCAGCAGTACGCGGAGGGCAATACCGAGCGCTATCAGTTGTTTTGCAGGTATGTTTTTTTGGTAAAAACAAGTCCATAAGTACAAAGCGAAAAAAGCGCCGTACCCACTGATAAACGGCAGGAAATCATCGCGCTGGGCGAAGTAACCGAGGAAAATGGTCAGCGCGATAAAGAGTAGCGCCAGCGCGATGAATGGCAGGTTACTGGTTGGGGAGTTGTTTGTAGAATCGCTGGACATCTTTAAGTCGGCAGTGCTTGTGCCAAAAGGTCTGACTTCTAAAAACGAACAAATTATAATTTTGTTCGAGCGTTAAACCTCGTGGTTTTTTTCAAACTTAGCGTAGATACATATCTTCGTATTGGCTGGCGCCAATGCTAAATTACGCTGAATATCAATAAGTTGTGTCATTCCGAGCGAAGCGAGGAACCTGGGTTACGATATATTATCAGGTTCCTCGCTTCACTCGGAATGACACAACCTCTTGGTTTTCAGCATGGAGTAAAATTGGACCAACTGCTTTGCCAATTGATTTTAGCTAGTTTTTGGCTTGTGTACATACGCTAGTTTTTTTCAAACCTACGAGGTTTTGATCAAGAAAAATGAGAAAAAATGGAGATATTTTCAACGCCTACCCTTTTGACCCAACAAATACTAAGCCGCAAGCCATCTCTCCTTTTTACCTTTGTGCCATGGAAAACCAAACCAACCAGGACTCACCCATTTCGCCCGACTGCTTCCTACACGAGGAAGTAGAGTTATTCCAGTCTTTGGAAAATGAAATCCTTGCCAGTGTGCATTACTACCCCTGGCTCAATCTGGGAGACAACGCCAATACACAGCCCTACCGCTTTTTATTAGCGCTGGAACTGGTTTTTGAATCGGGCAATTCGCTATTGCTCTCTTCGGGCGAGGATTCTGAAGCCATTCAGGTTATTACTGCAGAGAAGCTACTGGAAACGGCCAGTCGGCTACAACAACTACACGGCCAACCTACAATACAACGTTTGCCCCGCAGCGAGCAGGGCTTTTGGATAAACCTCGTGGGAGAAGTCCTGCAATCCATACAGTTATCCAAACACCAAAACGGGCTATATCGAAATGACGCATTGATGCTTGACTTTGGCCAGGCAGGGGTGGTTTTGGAATTGCAGGAAGATGGAGAAGGGCTGCTAATCCGTGAAGTATAGACATCTTGTTAAACCTTTTTTTGATTGACGATCGGCGCGTCCATGATTGACGATTGTTGAGGCCGGTACGAACGCTGGAGCATTGCGACCGTCCACCGTCCACCGTCTACCGTCCCAACATCGGATACCCCATCCCCGCCAGCGCCCGCTGCACCGTTTCCTTATCCTCTGGATACGTCACACCATACCACTGACTGTTGCTGTTCAGCACCTTCAAAGAAATCATCTCGGATTTCACCAGGTTATTCACCACCGTGGGAATATAAAATTCAGCACGGGGCTTGTCAAAATTGGTCTTGACAAATTCCTGGAACTGACTTTCTATTTCGTTCAAAGCACTGTGGTGTAAGCCCCAAAGGTTCATGGAAACGGGGGTGTTTTCGGCTAAAAAATGCCGTTCATTATTGTCGTCCGTAAAGTGAATGCCATCCTCGAAACGCTCAATTTTTGTGCGCTCTACCACGTCTTCCAAATTGCCGGCAGTATTCACCGAACATACCCCCCGCGACACTGCGCCGTTTTCAGAAAGCGTATTGCCCAATTGGTAGGCCACCATGCCGTAATGGCTCGGGGAGCAGTCTTTCGATAAAAAGCCAGCCAAGGACTGGAATGCATCCGCGCCATAAAAATCGTCGGCGTTCACCGTGGCGAAAGGCTCTGTAAGGAAATTTTTCGCGGAAAGAATGGCATGCCCCGTACCCCAAGGTTTTTCGCGGTGTGGTTTTTCTGCCAGCCAATCCAGCGCCGTGTCTTGTTCCTGGAATGCGTATTCTGTGTGGATTTGAGCTTCCACTTTCCGGCCAACTTTTTCCCGGAATGCCGCTTCAATATCTTTTCGGATTACAAAAACAACTTTCCCAAAGCCTGCACGCAGGGCATCGTACACAGAAAATTCAAGGATGGCTTCGCCTCCCGGGCCCATTCCGTCTACTTGTTTGAGCCCGCCGTAGCGCGAGCCAATGCCCGCCGCCAATATTAAGAGTGTAGGTTTCATACTTGTTTGTTAAATCGATAATTACATTTACGCCTTTAAGATTTGATTGGCTGGAAACTAAAACACCATGCCTTCATTCTTTAGCAACCATTATTCACCGACATTTAAATTTTAAAGGACGGCAAAAGTATGCAGAATTCTACCTCCCGCGACGCTAATTACCTGTATCAAATCACCATCATCGGACTTTTATTCGCTGTATTTGGATTTGTCACCTGGCTAAACAGCATACTGATCCCTTTCTTGAAAAAATCCTGTGAACTCTCAGACCAGCAAGCCTACTATGTGGCGACTGCCTTTTTCGCCGCTTATTTCGTGATGGCGCTCCCTTCCTCCTGGATATTACAAAAATTGGGTACCAAAAAAGGCATGACCGTTGGACTGCTCATAATGGCTGCTGGTGCGCTGGTGTTTATCCCGGCAGCAGGAGCCCGCAGTTATGGCATGTTTCTAACAGGGCTGTTCATATTGGGAACTGGATTGGCCCTGCTTCAAACCGCTTCCAACCCTTATGTCAGTGTTATTGGTCCCATCGAATCTGCTGCCACGCGTATCAGTATCATGGGCGTCTGCAATAAAGTAGCGGGAATTATCGCCAACCTGCTGTTCGGGGCGGTACTGCTGAAAAATGCCGATGCCATTCAGGAGCAACTTTCCGATGCCGCCACCACGGCAGAAACTAAAATTCAGCTGCTCACGGAGCTTTCCAACCGGGTGGTAATGCCTTATACCATCCTCGCAATTTTTCTGGTATTGGTTGCTGTGGTTATTTATCGGTCCAGTCTACCCGACATTTCCACCAAAGCTTCGGATACTGGCGACGGCGACACTGATCTTTCAAGAGGCCGCACAAGCATATTTCAATTCCCCCATGTGTGGCTGGGCGCACTGGCCATTTTCACGTATGTCGGTGCAGAGGTCATGGCAGGCGATTTGATCACCGTTTATGGAAAAAACCTAGGCTTCTCCGGCGATACCAGCAAGTTTTTCACCTCTTTCGGACTGATTGGCCTGCTTATAGGCTATGGCGTTAGCATTTTGCTCATCCCAAAATACGTGAGCCAGGAAAGATGGTTGGCAGTATCCGCAGTCATGGGCATACTGCTCACCGTGATGTCCTATTTTGTGTCAGATTCCATTGCGGTTGGTTGTTTAGCCGCCCTTGGTTTTGCCAATGCTGTGATGTGGCCCGCCATATTTCCATTGGGCATCAAGGACTTGGGACGCTTTACCAATGCAGGTTCAGCTTTGCTCGTGATGGGTATTGTTGGCGGTGCCATCATTCCGCCTTTTTATGGCTGGTTGTATGAGCAGTCTGGTTTTGGGCTTGATTTCCGCTCCGCTTTCATGCTGATCATGGTGGTTTGCTACGGCTATATTTTGTATTTTGCTTTGCGTGGCTCCCGTACCCGATAATATTTTTCCCTGTTAAACTTTCCCTAAGCCCCCCGTTTGTATGTAGCAGACAGGGGGCTTTTACGTTTTCTTTGCTGAACTAATTTTTCAATATACCATGACAAAAAGAACACTTATTCTATTTACAGCCTTGTTGCTGTCTCAATTCGCCGCGCAAGCACAGTTTGGCGATCTCGTTAAAAAAGCAAAAGACGTCGTCACAACGGGCGGCCTTTCCCAAGAAGAAGCTGGCGGTGGCCTCAAAGAAGCCCTCAATGTGGGTATCGGAGAAGCTGTCAGTTTTCTATCGGCCAAAGACGGCTATTTCCAAAGCCCCTATAAAATCCTGTTGCCCGAAGAAGCGCAAAAAGTAGTTTCTAAACTCAAAGGCGTACCCGGCTTTTCCAACATCGAAGCCGACCTCACCGAGCGGATGAACCGCGCCGCCGAAGACGCCGCCACCAAAGCCAAGCCTATTTTTATTGCCGCCATCAAAGGCATGACCTTCAAAGATGCCCTCGACATCCTCATGGGCAAACAAGATGCCGCCACCCGCTACCTTGAAAAAACGACGTCTGATAAATTGTACGCGGAATTCCTGCCCGTTATCCAAGCTTCGCTCGACAAAGTGAATGCCCGCGAGTACTGGAAAAGCGCGACAACAGCCTACAACAAACTTCCGTTCGTAGACAAAACCAACCCTGAACTGGACGATCACGTGACCCGCAAAGCGCTGGGCGGTATGTTCAGTTTGGTGGAGAAAAAGGAAAAAGGAATCCGGACGGACAAAAGCGTGCGCAGTTCGGATGTGTTGAAGAAGGTGTTTGCGAAGCAGGATAAGTAAAGAGCAAGTAGGCAAAGGGCAAGGGGCAAAAATATGCGTCGACCTTTCTGGTTTTGCTTTTAGGAAGAACGGCCATTTCAAGTTCGAGCCGGGTTTTCGGCTGAGCTTGGAATGGCAGTTTTTTTAGGAAAAACAACGTAAGCGCTAATGCTTTGCCGTTTTACGGTATGTGAAATAATTTTAGGCAATACTATTTTAGCGGCTGTTGCCGTCTGTCCACCAGGAGAAATTGTCCGAAATAATGATTTCATTTTTCTCGTAGTGAAGTGTTGTCTTCATTGGAATAGTCCTAAACTGGAGATTATATTTTCCTGCAAGTTCTCGTATTTCTGGCGTGTCGTCGTAAGTAAGCATGAATTTTCCTTTCAATTGTGCTGTCAATTTAAAGAGACGCTCATGGTCTATGTCAAAGTATGTGTAAAGCCGTTTGCCTGCAATTGTATAAGGGGGGTCAATAAAAAAGTATGCTGTTTCATCATTTAAATTTTGCTCTAAAACCTGAAATGCGTCACCTGCTATGAATACTATTTTGTCTTTTACATAATCTATTGCAAGGATTCTGTCACGCAAAGTTTTTGGATACCAACGTGATGCAATACCTTTTCCATTTTCACCATTTTTAATCATTCCTGAACCTTTGGCAAGAATGCCGCCATGAAAAACCCTGTTTTTTAGAATAGTACAGAATGCAACATCATGTAATTCTTTGTTTGGGTTTTCTAATTCAGTTTTGACGTTTGCATGTGTAAGATCGTAAGAATAGATTTTGTCCGCGAGCCATTTGTTTTTGCCGTTTAAAATTATTTGCCAAACCGCTGCAATTTCTTCATCCAATTCAACCATTGTAATTTGTTCAGCCATTTTTTCAAAAGCTGCTGTTAAGCTAACAATACCGCCACCTGCAAAAGGTTCAATTAATTTTTTCGCAATTATATTTTCTTGTTTCAGCCATTTTCTAACGGTTGGAATTAGCCATGTTTTACCGCCTGGATAACGGAACGGACTTCGCTGCGGTACTGATGCAACATTTATTATAGATTGGGTCGTAATTTGTTCACCCAGATCAAACAATGTCATTTGCTTTTTCATTCTACAACTATGTTTTCAGGGTTATGAATGTCAGAAACACCTGTCCGTTTTGCGTCAAGTTTTTTCTGTAATATTTCAGTGAATTGGCTTACGGAACCTGCTTCAAATTTAGCAATCTGTTCTAAAGCACTTGCAAATTTCGTGTAAACAATTCGTTGAAGTTTGAGCGATAGTACTTTAGTTTTTTTGTCAGGAACAAGGTCGTAAAGGAAAAAGGCAAAATCTGATTCAGCCTTGTCAAATTCTGGAAGTACTGGCAGAGTATTGTAGAAACTTGTTTGTAAAGCAACAACTTGCTTTTTGTTCCATTGATTCAGAATTGAACCTTTGGCAATAATTTGCGGGATTAGTCTTTTTCTGGATGAAGAAAGATAATCAGGTTTTGGATATTTGAAAGCTTGTGTCCAACTAAAATCCGGTGTTGGCCTTTCTAAATATGCAGTAAATGGGCCTGTCAAATTTCCGGAAATATAAACAGCTTGAACTTCCAATGAACCAAAACTCAGAACTCTGCCTTTGTCGTCATACGAAACTAAAACATAGTCAATGTTTCCTGCTGATTTACTGTGTTTGTCTTTTAGACGCACTTCGCCAACATGAGTCCATGTTGCTTTTCCGTCAAAAATGAAGTTGGCAGCGTCACTAATTATTGTCCAATCTTCCCTAAATCTTATTGGGCAAATGATAACTTGTTTTCCCTTATGGTTCAAACTGCAAACGCCCAAAGGGAACTCAATACTATTTTTTGTACAGTTTGAAACTATATTGTTATAAGGACATAATTTGTTGCCCCGATAACGATTTGCCCTATCGCTCTCATTGTCAATAGGAAAGCCGAAAACTTCGCCTAAAGGTTGTAGTTCTTTTTTGTCCAAACTCATTTGTCAAATACAGTAAATATCGTCCGTTTTTTCGGGGTGTCATTGAAGGAATGGGGTCGGTGCAAAAGCCGCCAATTCGTAAATATACGTACTTTCCGTACAGTTGTACTAAATTAAGCCCCTAGCGTTAGGCTCTGCGACCCTTTACGTTGTTCAAAACTCCCGCCCCAACAATCCCCCCACCGTCTCCCGCAGCACCACCTTCCGTTCCTCCGCCACCTCCACCGCTGCCAAATGCTCAAATGCCGCCACTTGAAAGCGCTGTTTCTCCGCTTCTATCAGCGCAGGAATATTGTTTCTATCAAAAATAGCGCGGACGGCAGCGACTTTTTCTGTTGGGTTTTCGCTGCCCGTTTTCATCCATTGTTGCAATGCTGAACAATCTTGCTCATCGGCCAGTTCCAGGGTTTTTAACACGAGCAGCGTTTTTTTATTTTGCAAAATATCCCCCCCTACCTGTTTGCCAAATTTCGCGGGATCGCCGTAGGTATCCAGCAGGTCGTCCTGAATTTGGAAGGCAATGCCCGCCATTTGTCCGAAGTGGTAGAGGTGTTGTATATCAGCTTCACTTGCGTGGGCACAGATAGCGCCCATTTCGAGCGCCGTGCCGAGCAAGACGGCTGTTTTCAACTCAATCATCCGTAGATATGCCGGAATACTGACGTTTTCCTGGGTTTCAAAATTGATGTCAAACTGCTGGCCTTCACATACTTCCGTGGCCATCCGGTTGAAGGTGTTCAATAATTTGGCAACGATTTCAGGTTCGCCAATCTGGCTTAGGAAACGGTAGGCAAAAATCAGCATCACATCGCCGCTGAGGATGCCGGTGGTGGTATTCCACCGGGTATGCACCGTTGCCTGACCCCTGCGCAACGGGGCAGCATCCATGATGTCATCGTGCATGAGGCTAAAATTGTGGAACAGCTCCACGGCCCAGGCCGCTGGCAATGCCGAATCCACATCATCCCCGAAAAGTTCATAGCCCATCAATAGCAAGGCAGGACGAATGCGTTTGCCGCCAAGGGTTAAAATATACCCGCAAGGCTCATAAAGCGCTGCGGGACTTTCTGGAAATGGATTTTGGTCAGAAAAACCCTGAATAAGATCAAGCAATTGTGGAAGGTTGCGCATGTGCGCAAAGATAGCTGATCGTTGATCGTTGTTTGTTGTTCGTTTACATTCACTCGATTGCTGTTTGGCCACTTAGTTTCAAAGCAACTACATCCTTTTCAATTTTGGGGTCACTAGAATTGCCAACCACATCCATCAAGCTATAACGTAATTGCCACTATATCATGGTACCCAGCTAGAATTGAGTGAATGTAAACGAACAACTATCATCGAACAACTATCATCGAACAACTATCAACGAAATGGCTAAGAACGAACAACGAGTAATTTCCCGCTCTGCATCCGCCCGTTGTTCATAATTCTAATAGTATAAAAACCGGCGGTCAGGTCATTCACGCGGATGATGTTCGCGCCCGCCTGTGGTTTTTCTAATTTTCGCACACCTTTTCCTTCCGAATCATACAAGGTAACAGATTGCACTTCGTACGGCAATTCCAGGGTAAATTGGTCTACCGCTGGGTTGGGGAAGTAGCTCGCTTGGATGGTAGCGCCAGGCTGCTGCTGCGGGTCGTCTTCAAAACGGATGTTGGATTTGCCTTCACAAGTTTTGATGCTGGTATACTCGGTGATGATGCGCACAAAAAGGTCATTGAGCGGCTCTACTTTGTACTCGTCGCTGGTTGGCTCCAGGTGCTTGCCGCCGATGCCTGAATGGTCGGTGAGGAACAAATAAGTGCCGTTGGTGGCGAGACCGAAAAATTTCATCAGAAATTCGGTGTCTTTTTGGATACCGCTGGCTGCCAAAGGCACAATGCGGATGCCGAGCTTGGCGGCTTCGCGAATGCTTTTTTGAATGCTTTCTATGACGGCTGGATCCTGGTGCGGACTGGCATCAAGCACTAAAAAGCAGATGCGGGCGATGGCATTTTCACTCCATTTCTGGCCGTACACTACTTCTTCGAGTGCGCTGTGCACCGCTTCGGGGTAGTCGCCGCCGCCGCCAGCGGATTGTTTTTGGATAAATTCCACGGTGCGTTCAATATCGGTCGACAAGCCGCTGCTTTTCACAATGTACGCATCGCCTTTGTCGCGGTAGAATGCGGTGCCCATGCGGAAAGAGAGCGCAGGATTGTTGTTTTTTGCACGACCAATCACGTCGAGCACTTCTGTTTTCAGGTATTCAATTTCGTCGCCCATGCTGCCCGTGGCATCCACGGCCCATACGATGTCGACATTTGTCGGCGCGGCACAGGGAGCGTCAACTTTGATAAAATCAAAGCCGTTTTTAGCCGTTTTTGGGTTTTTAAACGCCTGTTTTTTGCCGTTTACCCAGACTTCAATGCCGAGATCGCTGTATATTTTTTTATCGTACAAACCCGCCCAAAGCTCCGCTTTTCCGGTATTGTCGGTGCGGGCTTCCCAGATCATGTCGCCTGCGTTTTTGAGTTGCACCACCATGTCGGCCAGCGGAATGTCATCGTTGTTGCTGAGCATGACGGTGTAGCGTTGGCGGGCGAAAAAGCCATACATATTTTCATACGACGCTATTTCGCCGTCTGCTTGCAAGTCTGTCCAATGGCGATTCCAGTTGTGGAGGTCGTTCCATTCGCCGGCAGTGAGCAGCCCGGCCCGGGGTTTGGGCTGTGAGATGGTGCCTGATGTTATTGCTTCATCTGCCATTTCTGCAACGTCGCCCTCGTAGAGTTTCCCGTCTTCGGCATCAATCAGAACAATCTTTTCCTCGTAGGTTTCCGGTGCAAACGCTACCACCACGCGTTTTTTCCGGCCATCAGCACCGACAATAATATCCGTAGACTCGCTTGACGGCGGTGGCGGCACGGGCTTGGTTTCGCCGGTATAGGTAACAGGTTTTGTCGGGGCTGCACCCATAGGCGCTTCCCCCTTTGGCGCGGGTGCCTTTTTGAGCGGAGCACTTGATTTCAGCTCCCTTCGCTCGTCCGATTTTGCTGGAGTTGTAGTGCCCAGGACAGCAACGTCATCGAGCTCATGATCAGTTTTGTCTTCCCTGCTGCCAAGGATGGTGACATCTCCGCCGTCAATACTTGTCTTCCCTGGTTCCGTTGCAATAATGGCATTCACACTTCTGGTCGGCAGGTTTTTTATTTGGTCGGAGGTGAGTGTCTGGCCTCCCGAGGTATTATCCTGTTGGATGAGCGGAACCTTATACGCTGTGATCACAACTTCCGTCAAAACTGTACTGGACATGGTCGCATCCATAATATGCGTTTTGCCCGGCGTCAGGGTTACGTCGATAAATCGAAAAGTTTCAAACCCGGTATAGGCAACTTCCAATTGGTATTTTCCTGGATCCAATTCCAATCTATACAAGCCATTTAAATCGGTTATTGAACCAGCAATAAAGACATTGTCTTTCATTACCTTGATGGATGCCCCGATTAATGGCTCCTTTCCATCAGTTACCGTACCGGTTAGAATGGCTTTTTCAGGTGGCGAAAAAAAACTGGCAACAGCCAGCCATAGGGCGCTGAAGAATAGGCTTGCTTTCATTTTCTATTAAATTTTTGTTTGAAAATATTGGTGTGCAGGAGGGATGCAGGCCGTTTGGGATTTGCATAAATACCTGTTAAATTAGCACAGTTTTCGGCATTTCTTGAAAGACCCTCCTTCCCTTACCCTGAGTTGTTGTGCTGTAGGCATCCGTCCACGTAAAAAGGGGAAATATCTTCGGACGCTGCCGAATTTGTGCATTCAGCGCCTTATACACGGACGGATGCCTACAGCACAACAATTCAAGGTAAGGGAGAATTGGCGCTGGTAACACTGCAGATACTGTGTAAATTACGTGTCTTCCTAAACAAAGCGTGTCATTCCTCGCTTCGCTCGGAATGACACGCTGGGCTTGGGAAAACATGTATTTATTTGGTGTTTTAGTACCCGCAAGGGAGGAGTGGTTCGCTATTCCCTGAACTTATGAGGCCTCTCTTAGCCAATATTTTTACTCCCGCACCTTCAACAATTTAATCTCCACCCGCTGATTCGTACGCCTGCCCTCCGGGGAGGTATTTGGCACCAAAGGCAGCCGTTTGCCATAACCTTTGAACACTACACGCTTTGGATCAATTCCTTTGTCAAAAAGATAATTGGCAACCGATTGGGCACGCGCGGTGGAAAGCTGATCGGCAAATGCATCGCTGGGGAGGTTGTTGGTATGGCCCGCCACTTCAATCACCACCCAGGCACGGTCGGTCATAAAATCATACAATTCGTCCAACATGGGCAAGGCATCTGCTTTCAAAACAGAGCTGTCATTGTCAAAATTGAGCAAGCGCATGCGAATGGTTTGCCCATCTTCAAGTTTGCCTGTAAGCTCGGGAAAGAGTCGCAGTTCCGTTTGAAAGTCTAACTTTTTGGTGCAGCCGCTGGCATCGGTCACCTGTACGCTGTGCTTGCCTTGCGGTAGTTTGGACACGGCAAAACTAGTTTGTTTCGTGTCCCAAATGATGCTGTATTCAGGAGTCCCACCCTTCACGCTTATCTGGGCTTTTCCATCATTGGCCGCAGCGCTGGAAGCGCCGATGTTGCGAACAAGCTCCATTGTAATGGCCGTTGGGGCACTCAAGGTGACGGCTGCTGTTTTAGTTGTACCCAATGCGTCGCTAACCGTAACGGCGTATTCACCCGCATCCAAATTGGCAGGGGCCTCATCTTTTAGTGCTGGATTGTTCCAGGTGTAGGTGTATGGAGGTTTGCCACCACCAACCTTAACTGTCAGGGCCGCTTTGTCGCCCGCACACTTGATGGATGCTTTTTCAGTCAGCGTCATCGTCATGGCGAGTATGTTCTCGGTTACTTCTGTGGTAGCTGTAGCCGCGCAGCCGTTGGCATCTGTGGCCGTGACGGCGTGTTTGCCAGGGCTCAACTTAACTGCAGTATCGCTGCTTTCGCCGCTGCTCCATTGAAAAATAAATGGTCCAGTGCCGCCAGAAGGTGTGGCAACGGCCTGTCCATCGCTCTTGCCCGTGCTGGCGGGCGCTTTTGTTTCAACAGACAGTGACAGGGGTAGTGGCTGTTTGATACTGATACTCGCGGAGGTGCTTTTGCCCGTGGCATCTGTTACCGTAACAACATAATCGCCACCGACGATGGTGGCGGGCTTGTCATCGGTAAGGGCCGGGTTGTTCCATTTGTAGCTGTATGGCTTTTTGCCGCCAGATACTGCTACGCCCACAGAGATTTTATCCCCGGCGCATTTGATTTTTGATTCGGCGGTAATGCTGGCATTGAGTGGCAATATGTTTTCCGTGATGGCGATGGAGGCGCTTGCAGTACAGCCGTTTACGTCTGTTACTGTCAGTGTTTGGGTGCCGGGCGCCAGTTTTAGGGCTTCAGCTGTCGTTTCGCCATTGTTCCATTTGTAGCTGTAAGTACCTGCGCCGCCGCCGACTTTTGCCGTGGCCTTGCCATCGCTGTTGCCGGTGCTGGCAGGAGACACAGGGGTAATGCTCAAAGTAACAGGTTCTGGTTGCTTGACGCTGACGCTTGTCGTGGCGCTTGTGCCGACGGCATCGGTCACGGTGAGCTGGTAGTCGCCCGCTGTGATGTTGGCGGGTTTTTCACCTGTGAGCGCGGGGTTGTTCCATTTATAACTGAATGGTTTTTTGCCGCCAGATACTTGTACGGAAAGGCCTGTTTTATCGCCCACACATTTTATCGTTGCTTCTATTGTAATGGCAGCGCTAAGGGGCAGCACATTTTCTGAAATGGCAATAGAGGCTGTTGCGGTGCAGCCATTGGCGTCTGTTACGGTGAGGGCTTGGTTGCCGGGTGCCAGTTTTATCGCTTCGACCGCCGTTTCGCCGTTGCTCCATTTGTAGCTGTAAGTACCTGCGCCGCCGCCGACTTTTGCCGTGGCCTTGCCATCGCTGTTGCCGGTGCTGGCAGGAGACACAGGGGTAATGCTCAGCGTAACAGGTTCTGGTTGCTTGACGCTGACGCTTGTCGTAGCGCTTGTGCCGACGGCATCGGTCACGGTGAGCTGGTAGTCGCCCGCTGTGATGTTGGCGGGTTTTTCACCTGTGAGCGCGGGGTTGTTCCATTTATAACTGAATGGTTTTTTGCCGCCAGATACT
>Ga0209491_10007728_pt1 | contig 14024 bp, 12 predicted proteins | sample BON02_FD_187213 | JGI IMG/M metagenome (GOLD analysis project Ga0209491, IMG submission 187213) | Freshwater microbial communities from Lake Bonney liftoff mats and glacier meltwater in Antarctica - BON-02 (SPAdes) (version 2) | ecosystem: Environmental > Aquatic > Freshwater > Ice > Glacier... | reverse complement strand
TTGGGCGAGACCTTGGCCAAGGCCCATAAAAAGCAAATTAGAATTGCTGAGACTGAAAAATATCCACATGTAACCTTCTTCTTTAATGGCGGCCGGGAAATTCCGTTTGAAGGTGAAGAGCGAATTTTATGTCCCTCACCTAAAGTAGCTACCTACGATTTACAACCAGAGATGAGCGCTTATGAGATAAGGGATGCTATAATTCCAGAATTAAAAAAGGGGGAGGTAGATTTTGTATGCCTTAATTTCGCCAACCCTGACATGGTAGGCCATACCGGAGATATGCAAGCAGCCATAAAGGCCTGTGAAACAGTGGATAGTTGTGCGGAGTCGGTTATTACAGCTGCCTTGGCAAATGGATATACCACTTTGGTCATCGCGGATCATGGAAATTGTGAAACTATGATCAATCCGGACGGAAGCCCCAATACGGCCCACACCACAAATCCCGTTCCTTTAATTTTAGTGGATAATGAATTGAAAAGTATAAAGGATGGTGTTTTGGGTGATATTGCTCCGACCATTCTTAAACTATTAGGCGTTCCCCAACCAGAATTAATGACCAGAAAGCCATTGATATAATAATTATGCACGTCCACTACTTTTGGTTAATAAGTACGGATCTGCAGTTTTAAAAGTATTGTTTTACATTTGCATGCTATGATAAAGATCAAAACTTTAGAGGAGATAGAATTAATGCGCGAAAGTGCATTGATTGTTAGCAAGACCTTGGGGATGTTGGCCAGTGAGGTAAAACCTGGTGTAACTACCCTACATTTAGACGGCTTGGCAGAAGCATTCATAAGAGACCATGGAGGGGTTCCAGGATTTTTGGGATTATATGACTTCCCCAATTCACTATGTATGAGTCCCAATGCCCAAGTAGTCCATGGAATACCAAATAACACCCCTTTGATAGACGGCGATATTATTTCTATTGACTGCGGTGTTCTTAAAAATGGATTTTACGGTGATCACGCCTATACCTTTGAGGTTGGTGAGGTTAGCCCAGAAACAAAAAAATTATTGGACGTAACCAAAGAATCCCTTTATGTTGGTATCAGAGAATTTAAAATTGGGAATCGCGTAGGCGATGTTGGTTATGCCATTCAACAATTTACAGAAAGCCAAGGTTATGGTGTAGTCCGGGAATTGGTGGGTCATGGATTGGGGAGAGAAATGCATGAAGATCCAGAAATGCCCAATTACGGAAAACGTGGTAGGGGCAAGAAATTTGTAGAGGGTATGGTGGTAGCCATAGAGCCCATGATAAATTTAGGCACTCGAAGAATAAAACAATTAAAGGACGGTTGGACAATACTTACGGCAACCAAGTGCACATTTTGAACATGACGTAGCCATTATTGATGGCAAACCTGAAATACTTTCCACTTTTGCCTACATATACGAAGCATTGGGAATACAAAGTGATGAGGAAGCGGAATTTCGACAAAAAGCATTGGTCCTGAACACAAAATAGGAAGTACTTCTGTAGAAGGGCTTTGAAATTTACAGGGCAATTATTCAGCCCTCTCCTTATTTAGCCAATAAGCAATTTAATGGTGAGATACACCTTTAAAACTACATGATAACATTCTTCAGTTAATCATCGTGATTATGCTGGATTATTCCGGATAACAATTTGAAGAAACTATTTAAATATATACTAAATACGATTCCGAGACCCATCCTAATAAAACTTAGTTATTTGGTGGGCCCAGTTATGGCGTTTACTATGCGAGGAAACCGTTATACGGACCCCATAGATGAAAAAAAATTTAAAAGCTTTCTCCCCTATGGTTATGAACATCCCAGGGAAAATGTTTTATCCCCTTCTACCCTATCCCTTGAAAGGCATCGGCTTTTGTGGCTTTACTTAAAAAATGAGACCAATTTTTTTACGGCCAAACTTAAGGTATTGCATTTTGCTCCCGAACAAGCCTTTTACAAAAGATTCAAAAACCAAGAAAACATAGTTTATACCACTACCGATTTAAATTCGCCATTGGCAGATGTAAAGGCGGATATATGCGACCTACCCTTCACCGACAATTCCTTTGATGTTATTTTTTGCAACCATGTCTTGGAACATATTCCCGATGACACCAAAGCTATGAATGAATTGTACCGTATATTAAAACCAGGAGGATGGGGGATTTTTCAAATCCCTCAAGACCTTGGCAGAGCAGACACCTACGAGGATAATAGTATTACCGACAAAAAGGAACGGGCAAAAATATTTGGACAATACGATCATGTCCGTATATACGGAAGGGATTATTTTGAAAAACTTAGATCCATAGGCTTTAAGGTAGAAGAGGTAGATTACACTAAAAAGCTTTCCAATACCGAAGTGGATAATTATCGCCTGGCTACAGGGGAAATTATTCCCTTGGTATCCAAATAACTACTCCAGAACATTTTTTTAAATCCATCGGTCATATATTCCATTACATTCCCTTCTGGGTCTAAATAAATTATATAGCCTTCCAAGTCTTTATGCTGGTTCAATATGGCCTTTGTTTTTGCCAGATCCATGGCCATAAAAGCGGTGGCAAAAGCATCTGCAGTGGCACAATCCTTGGCCATAATAGTAGCCGCCAGAATATTGGAATTCTTGGTATAACCCGTTTTGGGATCTATAGTATGAACATACTTGGCTCCTGTCTCTGGATCAATTTTAAATTTTCTATAATTTCCTGAAGACGCCATGGCAATATCCTTCATATAAACCGTTCTCTTAGATGTCCTGCTTTCCTCCATCATGGGGTCATCTATGGCTACTACCCACTTTTTTTCCTTGATCGTATTCTCTCCTTTTGCGACCAACTCCCCTCCTACTTCTATTAAATAATTGGCAATCCCCTTTTCTTTCAACAAAATTCCTAGTCGATCCACAGCATATCCTTTGGCAATGGCATTAAAATCAAAGTACATACCAGGACTGGTCATTTTAATCTTGTTGTCGGCACCAAGACTAACTTTATCGAAGCCCACATAATCTAAAAGACTGTCTACCCTAACACTGTCCATTTCCAATTCGGTTCCGGGGCCAAATCCCCATGCGTTTACCAAAACCCCTACAGTAGGGTCAAAATAACCGTCAGTGGCCTCATATATATTTGCGGAAAGTTCAAATACATCCCGAAACATTTGATCCACAATAACAGTGGAGTCCCCTTTATTTATTCTTGAGATATCGGAAGCTGGTATATAAGTGGACATGGAATTATTTAATACTTGAAAAACAGAATCGATTTCCCGCTCAAAATCCAATTCCTCATGCGACAAATAAATAATGTTATAAGAAGTACCTAGGGCAGCTCCGGAATTTACATTCTTGATCCATTTACCCCCTTCAGTCTTACATCCATTACAAATTAAGAGCAAAACCAATATTCCTATACAGCGGTAACTATATTTTAACAAGTCCTTCATATTCCAATATATATTCTTCATTGAGATAAACTGGCAAATTTCTATCCTCGGCATTGTAAAGACCCACTCCGGCATAATAAGCCTCCCCATTTTGGGCCAAGGCATGTTCCCTGATCGTTTCCATTAATGGGACATCATATGCTTTCGGCTCCTGCGGATGTTGAACACTCCTTACTACAATAAAAAAAAGTTTTTTATCCTTAAGACATACAAATTGAGGGTTCTTTTTAGGTTTGCTATTAATCCCCATAAACTCGAACCCTTCCGCCTCCAATTGTTTTCCAACAATATTCATAGCCAAATTGTGCAATTCCTGTTCCGTTAAAGGTTTACCCATTTTCTAAAATTCAAAATTAAAAACCGATGCCATAATTGAATCTTGGCATCCTTGAAATATTGTGCAAAAAAAATAGACCTGTCAGATTTTTAAAACCTGACAGGTCTATAATTCGACCTACCAGGTCTTAGAAATCAGGAAGTTTAAAAATTAACCTCCAAAATCATCAAATCTAATATGCTCATCAGGGATACCATAATCCTCACCCATTTTTTGAACCGCTTTGTTCATTAATGGAGGACCACAGAAGTATAGTTCTATATCTTCCGGCGAATCATGATGGTTCAAATAATTCTCTATAACACAATTATGTATAAATCCAACAAATCCGTCTCCTGGTGCATCAATATTTTCTTTCACTTTCCAGTTATCCTCTGGTAAAGGTTCCGAAAGCGCTAAATAGAACTTGAAGTTCGGGAATTCTTTTTCCAGTCTATAAAAATGATCTAAATAAAATAATTCGCGCTTAGATCTACCACCGTACCAATAGGTTACTTTTCGGTTGGTTTTTAAAGTGTTGAAAAGGTGATATAAATGAGATCGCATAGGAGCCATTCCTGCACCACCACCAACATATAACATCTCCGAATCCGATTCGTTGATAAAGAACTCACCGTAAGGTCCTGAGATGGTTACAGGGTCACCTTTTTTCAAATTAAAGATATAAGACGATGCGATACCTGGATTCACATCCATCCAGCCATTTTTAGCTCTATCCCATGGTGGCGTAGCAATACGCACGTTCAACATAATTTCTCTCCCCTCAGCAGGATAAGAAGCCATAGAATAAGCTCTTTCCACTGTTTCAGGGTTTTTCATAACCAACGGCCACAGGTTAAACTTATCCCATTCCGCTTGAAACTTATCTGGAGTTTCGTGTTCCTCAGGATGTGCCGTGATATCCATTTCAGCGAATTTTACTTCACAAGGAGGAATTTCGATCTGTATATACCCCCCGGCCTTATAACCCATGTCCTCTGGAATCTCAATAACAAATTCCTTAATAAACGAAGCCACATTGTAATTTCTAACTACGGTTCCTGGCCATTTCTTAATTCCAAAAACCTCCTCTGGAATGGTAATTTCCATATCCTGCTTCACCTTTACCTGGCAAGCCAAACGAGCGCCATGGTTTAATTCTTTTTTGGAGAAATGTGGTGTTTCCGTTGGCAGGGCTTCCCCTCCTCCAGAAAGTACATGACATTCACACTGAATGCAGGTACCTCCACCTCCACAGGCAGAAGGAAGGAATATTTTCTGATTTCCCAAAGTGGACAACAATGATCCACCGGAACTTACTTCAATTTTCTTTTCACCATTAATGGTTAAGGTAACTGGTCCTGAAGGAGATAATTTTTCCTTGGTAAACAGTAATAGTGCCACCAATAATAACAATAGTATTAAAAAAGCAACTACCGTTATCAGTATTGTTCCAATTGTACTTGTAGCTAAAATCATTTTTACTCGTTTATTATAGCGTTGTTATAAGAAACCGTATTCTCCTTGGCTTCCTTTATTATCTTCTCTTCCTTTACTTTCTGGGCCGTATTCTGTTCCACTTCCTTTGGTGCTTCATCGCCCCCAGTCAACATACCACCAAAACTCATAAAACCAATAGCCATAAGTCCTGTAATAATAAAGGTTATACCCAAACCTCTAAGTGGTGGTGGAACATTGGAATATCTAATTTTCTCTCGAATAGCGGCTATGGCCACAATAGCTAAGAACCAGCCAATTCCAGAACTAAGCCCATAATTAAAGGCCAACCCCAAAGATTGTATATCCCTGGACTGCATAAATAATGAACCACCTAAAATAGCGCAGTTTACTGCAATCAGCGGTAAAAATATACCTAATGAATTATATAGTGCCGGAGAAAACTTTTCTACAACGATCTCTACCAATTGCACCATAGTTGCTATGGTTGCAATAAATAGTATAAAAGATAAAAAGCTCAGGTTGTAATCGGCGTATTCCGGACCTAACCAAGCCAAGGCACCATCTCTTAAAATATATTGATCCAACAACCAGTTTAAGGGCACTGTTACCGCCAATACGAATATTACCGCTGCTCCAAGACCAACTGCTGTAGTCACTTTTTTAGAAACGGCAAGATAAGAACACATTCCTAAGAACGTGGCAAATACCATATTGTCTATAAATATGGATTTAAAAAATAATTCAATATGCTCTAACATAATATTTTATCTTATGATGACTACTAGTTTTCTTCAATTAATGCTTTATTACGAGAACGCTGTACCCAGATAATGAGTCCAACTACGATCAAGGCCATTGGCGACAATAACATAAATCCGTTATTTTCATAACCGATTGCATATAATCCTGTTTTTTCAATAGGATCTCCCAACACCTTAAATCCAAGCAAAGTACCTGAACCCAAGAGCTCCCTAAAGAAACCTATTACAACCAAAATTAAACCGTATCCCGCTGCATTCCCAATACCGTCCAAGAAGGACCTCCACGGGCCATTGGCCAAGGCAAAAGCCTCAAAACGCCCCATAATGATACAGTTGGTTATAATTAACCCAACGAAAACCGAAAGTGTTTTGCTCAATTCATAGGCAAATGCCTTTAACACTTGATCCACCATAATTACAAGGGCAGCTACAACGACCAATTGAACAATAATTCTAATTTTTGATGGTATAATGTTTCTCATTAATGAAATAACAACATTCCCCATACCCAATACGAACATTACGGAAATGGCCATTACAATGGATGCCTTAAGTTCTGCTGTAATTGCCAGTGCAGAACAAATTCCCAACACCTGAATAGTGATGGGGTTGTTATCGGCCAATGGGTCTAATATTAGACTCGTATCTTTTTTTGAAAGTAGTGCCATAGTTTAATTTTTAGCTCTTATTGATTCCAAATAGGATTTATATAGGTTTACACTTTCTTTGATCATTGCGGACAAACCGTTGCCGGTAATGGTGGCTCCTGCCAATGCATCAACTTCATTGTCATCTTTAATTTCGTTGGTAGGATCGTTATTGCCTTTTGCTACAGCAATCCCAGCATATTGCGTACCTTTTAAAATAGATTCTCCCTCAAAATCATCCATAAAGTAGCGTTGCTTTATATTTGCTCCCAACCCAGGGGTCTCTCCCTTATGGTCAAAATACACACCTTTCACCACCAAATTATCATCCAAGGCAACAAAGCCCCATATAGCATCCCAAAGACCTTTACCTCTCATAGGAATGATATAAAATTTGGATCCATCCTTTTCACCGATAAACAACGGCAACTTTCTTGTTTTCCCCGCCTTGGCCTCTGTTTCCTGTTTCTTAAGATCAATAAGATAGGCTTGATCATTTTTTGTAATCTGATCTCCTTCAATTACCAATTGCTCAATAATGTATTTTTGAAATTCACCAGCTACCTTGTCCGTGGAAATAAAATTTACACTTCCTTCATCCTCATTTTCGTTTACGCCCATGGCATAAAGAATGTTCTGTTGTTTTTCTAACCGTTCGTTCTCTTGAATCTTTTCACTAAGTGATGATGCAAAAAATGCCAAGAGCGACCCTACAATTACCACCATAATGGCCGCAAAAATAACGGTGTAACTATTTTTATCTGTATTAACTGCCATGATTATACTGTTTCTGCTTTTAATTCTTGTGTTTTCCCTTCACTGTCCCTAGGCAAAATAGTAGCGTTCTTAGCACGCTTCAATCTTCTATTGATATTTCCTCTAATAACATAATGATCAATTGTAGGTGCAAAAACGTTCATCAACAAAATTGCTAAGAAAACGCCTTCAGGGTAAGCGGGATTGAACACCCTTATCAATACTGAGATAAAACCTATAAAGAATCCATAGATCCATTTTCCTCTATTGGTCTGGGCCCCAGTAACCGGATCGGTTGCCATATATACAATACCAAAGGCCAAACCACCTACGATCAAATGTTGCCAAAAAGCAAAACTCATTAATCCGTAGAATTTACTGGTTTCTGTTATCCAGCCTGCATCAACTACACCATTAAAGATAAGTCCCATTACCAAAGCTCCTGCCACTGCACTCACCATGATCCTCCAACTGGCAATCTTACTAAAGATCAAGAATAGACCCCCCAATAATATTAGTATAGTAGAAGTTTCGCCAACAGATCCAGGAATAAATCCAAAAAACATATCGGAAACAGAATAACTCATTTCAGCACCTTTCCCCTGGGCCAAATAACCCAATATGGTTTCTCCGGAAATAGCATCCGGCCCACCTGCCAAATCAACAGCTTGATGCACCCAAACCTTATCACCACTCATCCATGTAGGATAGGCAAAGAATAAAAAGGCTCTAATAGTAAGTGCGGGATTCAAGATATTCATGCCTGTACCGCCAAAAACTTCCTTACCGATAACAACTCCAAAGACAACGGCTACTGCCAACATCCATAAAGGAGTATCAATAGGAACTATTAAGGGTACCAACATCCCTGTTACCAAATACCCTTCCTCTACTTCATGACCTTTTATAACAGCGAACAAAAACTCCACTGCAAGTCCAACGGCATAAGAAACGATTACCAAAGGCAGGACTGTCCATGCCCCCATGATAAAGTTTTCAAAAGTTAAGAAGTTTCCGAAAACCGAAGCTTGCCTAAGAACACCATTTGCGGCATCTACAGCAGCATAGTGCTGATATCCAGCATTGAATATTCCAAAAATAAGTACGGGCACCAAGGCCATTATTACCGTATTCATGGTCCGTTTTAAATCATCTACAACGCGTACATGGGAACCGGAATGTGTTGTTTCATTAGGAGCATACAAAAAAGTATGGATAGCATTGAATGCTGGTGCCATTTTTTTGCCCTTATACCTCTCCTTTAGATTATGTAAATTACTTTTTAAGCTCATCTTTTATCCTATTTCTTTATATAATAAATCCAACCCTTCCCTAATAATCTGTTGATGGGGCTGTTTAGAGATGCAAATAAATTCTGTAAGTGAAAAATCTTCGGGAGCCACCTCGTAAAGTCCAAGTTGCTCCATTTCATCCAGGTCCTTCACCATACAAGCTTTTAAAAGTTGTAACGGGTAGATATCCATTGGAAAAACCTCCTCATATAATCCGGTAACCACAAATGCCCTATGTTCACCATTGGTATTAGTGTCCAAATCATATTTCTTTTTAGGCTGCAACCATGAAAAAGTAAGTGCCCTAGTCGTAGAAACTTTATTAAAAACGGGCTTGTTCCAACCAAAGAGTTCATAATCATCACCTTCGGGAATAGCCGTCACAGTATTGTTATAATGACCCAAATAACCATCTGGCTTAGTTTTGGTTCCAGTTAACACATCTCCATTGATCACTCTAAAATTCTCTGTATTAACACCACTGGCATAAAGAAAAGTAGAAACTTCAGACCCTATTTTAGTAGTATAATATTTTGGTGCCTTAACACTAGACCCAACCAAAGCTACCACCCTTTCAGGATTATACCTTCCCGTTAGCATCAGCTCTCCAATAATAACCAAATCTTGTGGTGTAATGGTCCATACCACTTCACCTTTATTTATCGGATCAATTTTGTTGATCTGCGTTCCTACCAGACCAGCTGGATGAGGACCACTAACATTATGAATTTCAGCACCTTCTAAATTAGCAAAAATGGACTGCCCGCCTTTACCAACCGAAACATGAACCTTGCCTGGAGTTAATTTTCCTAGCGCACTAATTGCTGCCTGCAGTTCTTTTTCCTTACCCTTTAGTGAATAATCCAAATCTGCTGCCATAGGACTAGTTACATAGGCCGAGACAAATATTGCCTTTGGAGTTACATCCGGATTAGCTATTATATCATAAGGTCTTTGCTTAACAAAAGGCCAACATCCAGATTTTAAAAGCAACGCTTTAATATCCTCTGCTTTGGCACTTCTAGGAGACAAAGATGCATGTGAAACAAATTCTTGGCTTTTATCGGCCAATATCTTCAAGGTTAAGATTTTTCTTCGGGCACCTCTTACTACCTCCACCAGTTCTCCGCTTACGGGGGAAACAAAAAGCATCTCTTCCACATTTTTATTATAAAAAAGTGGTTCTCCCGCCTTAACTTCGGCGCCTTGCTTAACTATTAATTTAGGGGTAATTCCGTGAAAATCCTGAAGATTAATTGCATAAACATTACTTAAAACAGCTTTGGAAGTAGTCTTCTCCGCCTCACCAATAAGATTAATGTTCAAGCCTTTTTTAATTCGGATGTCTTTAGACATATTTAGTAGACCTTAGGTTATCAAATTTCGAGCAAATTTACTACTTAATAAAAAGTTTTCATAATTATTACTTATAAATTTAGAGATTAAACCATCCTTACCCATTTAGGCTTGCTTTTTGCTTACCTTTACGAGAAAATATTACCAAATGCGATTGAATCTTTATGCGCTTTTACTGCTCCTTTCTGCCCATTTAGCTTATACTCAGGTGCAGTTGGAAATTAACCCTCCCAACAATATTAAGTCTATTATATTTAAAGGCACCACCGATGACCAATTTCCAGTGGTAAACCTGGGCGATCCCATTAATTTGGAATTTGATGATCTTTTGGCCAATGAACAGGATTACTATTACAAGATTGTTCACTGCGATTACGACTGGACCCCCTCGTCCCTCTTAAAATCACAATATCTAAATGGAATGGACAACGAACGCATTGTGGATTACGAAAATAGCTATTCTACATTGCAGCCCTATTCCAACTATAAGCTAACTATCCCTAATGACAACACACGTTTAAAAGTCAGTGGAAATTACCTGTTAGAAATTTACAATAGCTATAATGAGCTTCAATTTTCACGTAGATTTTTGGTATATGAAGATTTGGTAAATGTGGGCGGGGTCGTAAAGCGATCAAGGGATTTTACATACCTAAATGAAAAACAAGTTGTACAATTTACCATTAATACCAATCAGGTAAAACTGGTAAACCCCAACAAAGAAGTCAAGGTTGCCATTATACAAAACTATCAATGGCCTACCACTATCAGCAATATTAGCCCTCAGTTTATCCTGGGTACAGAATTGGTATATAAATATGATAAGGAAACCAGTTTTTTTGGCGGCAATGAGTACTTTAATTTTGACACAAAAGATTTAAGGGCTCCCAGTTCTTCTATCTCCCGCATAGAATTGGACGAACTCTACAGTCACTATTTATTTACAGATTACTTTAGGGATGATCGCCCCTTCACCTATTATCCCGACGTTAATGGGGATTTTGTGGTCAGAACACTGCAAGGTGACGATAGTTCTAGGGAAGCCGAATATAGCTACGTACACTTTACACTTCCCTACACCGATAAAATTGGCCTGAATGATGTGTTTGTCATGGGGAAATTCAATAATTATGCACTGGAAGAAGAAAATAAAATGACCTATAATGAGGATACCGGTAATATGGAAGCGGTTATTAAAATGAAACAAGGTTTTTATAATTACAAATATGTAATGAAAAACAACGAAGGTGTACTTGACATGAACACTATTTCCGGAAACTTTCATTTCACTGAAAACAACTATCTAATCTTGGTATATTATCGTAATTTTGGAGATATCTACGACAGTATTATTGGAGTAGGCTCTGCTAATTCCCGTTCCATTACCAACTAAAGTTCAAAAGCTACTCTGCCAAAAAGTCAATACTACAATTACAAGATCTACCATGACCTATAAGCAAACCCCAGTTAATTACATTATGAATATCGCTACCAATCCAATGCCAAAAATATTCTTCGTTATATCCTTTTTGTTTTTATCCCTTACCTCTTTGGCACAGGAAACAAAACTGGACAGTCTTTTAGATGATTATAGCAATCATCCGGAACATATACTTGTTGCTGCACACAGGGCCACCAATCCCAATTACCCAGAAAATTCCTTGGCCGCCATAGCGGAAAGTATTCGTATTGGGGTAGATATCGTAGAAATAGATATTAGAAAAAGTAAGGATGGCGAACTCGTAATTATGCACGACGAAACTATTGACAGAACCACAAATGGCAGTGGTAAAGTGGATGATTTCAGCCTTGCCGAGCTAAAAGAATTCCGTCTTAAATTTGGTAGTGACATTACAAAGGAGCAAATTCCAACCTTTGAGGAAGTATTGCAGCTAACTAAGGGAAAAATCATTCTTGACGTAGATTTCAAATTAGAAGGCGAGGCCTTGGTAAAACAAACGTTTGCCTTGATCGAAAAATACGGAATGGAGGATCAGATATTATTTTTCCTTTATGATTATCCTGAAACTACACAATATCAAAAATTAAACAAAAACATAAAAATAATGCCCCGGGCCTATTCTAGGAAAGACATTAGGGCCATTAAAAAATTAGAGGATATTTCCATTATTCATATTGATGAAAGCTATTACAAAAATGGCATCATGCGCAGGACGATAAAATCCGGATATAGAGTATGGATAAATGCACTGGGCAAGTACGATACGATGGAGAGTAAAAAGAAAGATTCAGGTTTTGATGCCCTATTAACTCGAAAATACGTCAACGTAATTCAAACCGATTTACCGGAAGAACTGCTGACCTATCTTAGGTCGAGGAACCTACACCGATAGATCAACTGTTTAGATACAGGAAAGACATCATCGGAAACTGATGTTGTAAACCCCGTCCTTATATTCCTTGTTGTTCTTAATAATTAGTTTATGTTTTTGGGTGTCGTAATTCCAAAACACGTCCTTTTCCAATAGACGCCCATCCAAGGTGATGGATTCCGGAATGTGGTTGGAATGGATTCTTAAAATATGGGGTATTTTTATCCCTTCCAACGAAAGTTTTAATCTATTAGCTGAGGTGGAATATAAAATCCTAGTTTCACCCACAGCATCCGTATGATAGTAAACAAAGCTATTTTCACCTTTGGGATATACTAAAATTGTAGTAAACCCTTCTGAATCCACATCCCCTAATCCAGTATAGGAACGCTTAATATCCATTGGGATAATGGCACCTTCCTTTACATAAACTGGAAATTCGTCCATTGGAAATTCACCTTTAATATCCTGGGCTCCTTCAATGAGTTCCCTATCATCAAAAAAGTACCTCCATTGGCCTTTGGGCAAAGTAATATTTCTATTTTTTGAGTCCCTATAAATCGGTGCAACCAGAAAATCATCTCCGAACATATAGTGATATTTACCTTCTTTTAAGGGTGTCTGCAACCTTTTGCCTCCATCATGGGCCGTTACCACATAGTGATACATATAAGGCACTAATTCAGTATGCAACCAGGAAAACTTTCGTATTACCTGTAGCTCCTCCACCGTTCTCTTCCAAAGTCGCCTTTCGCCATGTCCACCGTTCATGAACAGACCACAAAAGGCGGAAAATTGCGTCCACCGCATATAAAGTCTTGGAGGAATTGTACTTCCCGAAAATCCAGCCACATCGGACCCTACAATATTATAGCCCAATTCGGCGCTTTTCAGGATACTCTCTATAGCCGATTCGTAACCTTGAACCCCATCCAAGGCTATATCAACTTTTTCCTCCCCACTTTCCATTATCATTTCATCCGTCACCCATTCGTGCTTCTGATCTCCAACCCAATTTACTGGAGAGGCATCAATTGGCGAAAAACCTTCGGGATGAAACCCACGATCTATAGATCTGGATAGGGTAACAAATTCTGAATTTTTGGTAAGTCCATACCGGTATTCATCCCTATAATAATGATCCATATAGGTTCTAGTGGTCATTATTCCTTTGGAAGTCTTCTTGTAAAATATGGGTATTGGCCCCAGTTGACTCCAGAATAAGGTTGCAGTACCATCCAACTTCCATCCATCAATACCCAAATCAAAAACGTCTTGTTGTAAGGTTCGCCACCAGTTCATGGCATTTGTATTGGTATAATCTATAAAACCACCCTCGCCTTTCCACCATTTATTAGGGCTATTCGATTTTACCAAGAAGCCTTTCTCCATAGCCTCCTTATACCAATCCTTGGAATCCTTTATTTGGGTGTCCTTACTAAAGCTATTCACCATAGAGGTCATCCACAGCACTACCCTATAATCATTATCCTGAAGCTTCTTAAACCATTGGTCAGGATTCTTATAAAGAGTAGTATCAACATCAAAATCGTTGTAGCGCAAAGACCACGGACTATCCAAAATAATGGTTCTCACAGGAATATCGTTATCCTTATACCCTGTTAATAACTCATCCACATATTCTGAAGTATTTACATCATCTT
>Ga0209491_10007727_pt1 | contig 14025 bp, 12 predicted proteins | sample BON02_FD_187213 | JGI IMG/M metagenome (GOLD analysis project Ga0209491, IMG submission 187213) | Freshwater microbial communities from Lake Bonney liftoff mats and glacier meltwater in Antarctica - BON-02 (SPAdes) (version 2) | ecosystem: Environmental > Aquatic > Freshwater > Ice > Glacier... | reverse complement strand
AAAATAATCTTGTTGAAATTGACTATTAAGATACTGAAAATCAATAACTTAAACAAGTTTAAGCGGTTGTTTTTCAACTAATTAACCTTGTTTTTTATCTTTATTTCAAACCTTGATTCGCATTATAAATATTTAAGTATTGAAAAAAAGACTGAAATTTAATAAGGAGTAAGAAAGAAATTAATATGTGGAATAAAATAAAAAAAATATTATCTAATAAAGTAATTTTATACCTTGTTTCCAGGTATTTAACTTTTTTTATTCAGTTTTTATCATCCATTTATATAGCAATAAAATTAGGTCCTTATTATTTTGGTGTTTGGGGTTTTATCTTACTAATAATAAGCTATTTGTCATATATCAATTTTGGAGTTTCTAATTCATTGAATATTTTAATGGTTCAAAACAAAACAAATAAAGATTATGTAAAAGATTTTGTTTCTAATTCTTTTTTGTTAGTTGGCTTATTATCCATACTAATCGTTTGTTTGGCAATCTGTTATTTAGTTTTTGACATTAAACTATTTGAGAAATATGATATAGGAAATTACTTTTATATTATATGTATTATAAGTATACTGTTTCATTTCAACAGTCTTATGGGCACCATATATCGGGTTAAGAATAGATTGTTTGAGTTGGCCTTTTTTCAATCAATTATACCGATATTTATTTTCTTTGTAATGTTCGTGGCAAAAGGAGTAGCTCTGTTGCCAATTCTTTTAGGTGCTACACTCGTAGGGCATATTGCATCATTAATAATTTTTCTTAAAAATAAAAAAATACCTTTTGGAGGTGAAATCAGTGTTAGTGTAAGTCTGAAATTGTTGAATAAAGGGTCTTATTTATTTATTTATAATGTATGTTTTTTTTTAATAATCTTATCAACCAGAACAATGATAAGTTATTTTTATTCAGTTGAAGATTTTGGGTATTTTACATTTTCATATACCCTTGCAAATGCTGTTTTATTACTTTTACAAGCTTTATCTATAGTAATATTTCCTAAAATAATTGATAAATTACATTCCAATAAAAATGAAGTTATAAAGAATATAATCACTACTTTAAATCTAAACTATATAACATTGTCTTACTTCTTAATGCTTACAGCGATCATTTTTTTCCCAGTTTTCTTAAATTTTACCCCAAAGTATCAAGGAACCTTAAAAGTGCTAAATCTAACAGCAATTACCGTTTTACTTTTTACAAATTCATTCGGATATGCTTCTCATTTGATGGCTCAAAACAAAGAGAAAACACTTTCTATGATATCATTGTTTTCTCTATTTATCAATATTGGAATAAGTCTGATATTGATATTGATATTTAAAGTAAGTTATGAATATGTAATTATTTCTACTTTGATTAGTTATTTGTTTTTTGGCTATTGCTGTACTATCTATTCGAATAAAATAAGTGGAAAAAAAATCACATTTTTAAAAGTTATATTTGAGTTTTTCCCTGTAAGATTATTAATACCTTATTTGATTGCGGTTGTTCTGATATCCATCAATTTAGGGCACCTCGTATTTTTAGCTTTAATAGCTTTTCTTTTATTTAATAAAAAGGAGCTTAAGCAAATAATAATAACAATTAAGGCAGTTGTTAACAAACCAAATCTAGTTGATATATAAAAATTAGAATATACTATTATATATTAAGTCAATAAAACATAACACACATATTATAACTAAGAAGAAAACAATAATAAGATGGAAATTGATAAGAAAACAGCAATATTTACAGTTTGTAATGTCGCTTATTTAGATAAAGTAATGGTTTTGGCAGAATCCCTATATATGTCAAATAATATAAAAATCAATGTTTTTTTATTTGATAAGAAGCGAGAAATATTTTTGAAAGATGATTTTTGGAAGATACATTGGGTTGAGGAATTAAACGTTCCTGATTTTGAAATTTTATCATTTAAATATAATATAATTGAGTTATCCACATCTTTAAAACCATGGTTAGCATTAAAATTACTTGATTCATATTCAAAGGTTATCTTTTTTGATCCAGACGTAATGGTACTTAATTCTATTCAGTCAATAATAGAGAATTTAGAGGAGCACCCTGTGATTATCACCCCTCATTACTTTTACCCTAAGTCTAATGGTTTTGCTGATGATTCTAAAATCATGAGATTTGGTAATTATAATTTAGGTTTTTTTGCGGTTAATAGTTCGCTTGATAGTAAAAAATTTTTAAGTTGGTGGTCGGAAAGACTTATGTTAAATTGTTTTGATGATGCACAGTTTGGTATTTTTACTGATCAAAAATGGGTAACAACTGCTCAGTGTTTTTTTCCATTTATTCATATATCTTATAATCCAGGTTTAAATATTGCTTATTGGAATTTGGACGAACGTAGCATTTCACTAGATGAAAACAAAAAATATATAGTAAATGATGACTTTCCACTAATATTCTTTCATTTTAGTTCTTTCAATAACAAATTTCCTGAAAAGTTATCAAAAAATAATTTTATTATTGGGAATAATACAAGCTCAATAATTTCGAATTTAGCGATTGATTATAGTAATCAATTAAATAGATATAGTACTGTTTCTCATGACGTTACATATTCTTTTGACTATATGTCTAAAGGTAAATATATTTCTCCAACCTTAAGAAGGGCATATGCTTCTGTTTTAGATCTGTTTCCAAAAGGCCATAACCCTTTTAATGAACAGGGAGTTGTAGCTGATTTTGCAAAAAAAAATCATCTTTTCGAAGCTAAAAATAAAAAATATATAGCAGAGGGTTACCAAGGTTTAGAAGATCACTCAGGAAAGATGAAAATTATATTCAGTTTAATGAGACTTTTATTAAGGATAATTGGACCAAATAAATTCATGAGTGTATCGAGATTATTTGTTTATTTGTCAAGTTATCACAGGGTTCCAAAAATGTGGAAAATTTAAATTTAAAATGAAAGAAATTCTAAAAAAACTTTATTTTGCTTTAAGAAATTTGATAAAATCAGTAATATCATTTATCAGTGTCTTATTGTTCAGTTCAATATCTTCTAATAAAAAAATCAAGAATTGCATAAATAAAAATCATAAACATAATGAGTGTGTGGTTATGGGTAATGGACCCTCCTTAAAATTTTTATTTGAAGATGATTTTGTAGCGACTAGAAACAAAGATATATTCGCTGTAAATTTTTTCTGTTTAAATAAATATTTTATTCAAGCTAAGCCATCTTTCTATGTGCTTTTAGATCCCAAAATATTTAGAGAATCTGATTTAACATCGAAAGTAGATGAATTGGTTAGTATCTTAAATGAAATATCATGGAAAATGATATTGTTTGTGCCTACAGGATCTAATAATTCTGATGCAATTAATAGTATTTGTAATAGCAAAATAAGCATAGTTCCCTTTAATTATACTCCTGTAGAAGGTCTAGAAAGTTTAGAAAACTATTTTTTTAAACGAAATTTAGGAATGCCTATGCCACAAACAGTAATTAATGCGACTATTTTTTTAGCGATTAACTTGAATTATGATAAAATTCATTTATATGGTGTTGAGCAATCTTGGCTAAAACATCTAGCAGTAGATAATAATAACAGAGTAAGTGTTGATTTACATCATTTTTATAAAGGGTCGGATATGACAGGAGAAAACAGAACTTTAAGTGAGTTTCTTCTTTCGCAGGTTGCTGTGTTTAAAAGTCATATGAGATTGCAAAAGTATGCCGTATTTAAAGGTGTTAAAATTTTAAATCATACGCCGGGCACCTACATTGACGCTTATGAGAGAGCTTTGATTAAAAAATAAAAATGATACTCCATTTTTTTAGTATTAAATTTAATTTAAGAATATATCGAGTAGAATGATAATTATAACTTTAATAGCCTTATTTACTTCCTATTTGTTAACATTAATTTTTAAGGATGATGGAAATAGAAGAACTAAGTTTTATTTTTATGTATCGGGTTTTCTTTTAATTTGTATTTCGGGATTTAGAATAGGGGATAAAATGCCAGATTATGCAACTTATACCGGGTTATACTCCATGGTGACGTCAGCCACTATTGTTTATTTAATTGAACCTTCGTTTATTTTTATTGCGCAACTAGCGAACTTAATTGCAAAAGGGGAAGTTGTTTTTTTATTTCTTATCTATGCTGCTATTGGTGTCTCTTTGAAATTTATAGCAATAAAGAAATTTTCAAATTTTTTATTTTTTTCTGTATTTATTTATATTAGTAATTATTTTATTCTGCATGAAATGATTCAAATAAGAGCCGGAGTAGCCTCAGCACTAATTTTAATATCGTTATCTTATTCTTATAATAGAGATAAGAAAAAATTTATTTTTTTAATTTTGATTGCGACTTTTTTTCATTTTTCATCAATAATTTTTTTACCACTATGGTTTCTAAAGCCAAATAGTTTTAAAAAGCATATATATATATATCTTATTCCACTAGCTTATATAATTCATTTCACTAATTTAAATACCCTCCTTGTAAATTCAATATTTGTTAATTTAAATATTAAACAATCTTATATTAATCCATATCGTGCTGAAAGATTGCAAATAAATGTTTTTGGTATATTTATTATAACTAGAATAATAATTTTCATTTATTTTGCAATGTTTGCTGAGAGCATTAAAAGACATAACAAATATTTTTATATTTTAATAAAATTTTACGGTATTGGGGTGTTTACGTATATAGCTATGGCAAGCTACCCGGAAATAGCTGTAAGAATAGCTCAAACTTTATTTGTTAGTGAAATAATAATAATTCCAACTCTAATCTACACTTTCACAAATAAAAATATCGCCAAACTTGCTGTTTTCTTTTATGGATTATTAGCTTTTTTATTAAATCTGTACTTTACAACTTATTTTAACTATTCCAAATAATTTTTTTTACAAACAAATGATTATTTTTAACATAATACTAAATTTTTAATATGAAAGGAATAATATTAGCAGGTGGCTCAGGGACACGTTTATATCCAATAACTAAAGGAGTATCAAAGCAGTTATTGCCTGTGTATGATAAACCAATGATTTATTATCCGTTGTCGGTTTTGATGTTGGCAGGTATTAAAGAAATATTGATTATCTCTACACCAGAAGATTTGCCAAACTTTGAAAAGCTTTTGGGTTCTGGAGAAGATTTAGGGATACAATTAAACTATAAAGAACAACTAAGTCCAGATGGTTTGGCGCAAGCATTTATTATTGGAGAAGATTTTATTGGTACTGATGACGTATGTTTGGTTTTAGGAGATAATATATTTTATGGGTATGGTTTTTCTGAAACTTTGCAGAATGCAAGAAAAAATTTAGAAAAAGGCAAGGCCACTGTTTTTGGATATTATGTAAATGATCCTAAAAGATACGGTGTAGCAGAGTTTGACAATAATGGAGTAGTTACTTCTATTGAAGAGAAACCAGAAAAACCAAAATCTAATTACGCAGTTGTTGGCTTGTATTTTTACACCAATGATGTGGTTGAGATTGCCAAAACTATAAAGCCTTCCCACAGAGGAGAATTAGAAATAACAACTGTAAATCAAGCCTATTTAAAAACCGAAAATCTAAAGGTCCAATTGCTGGGTAGAGGTTTTGCTTGGTTAGATACAGGTACGCACGACTCTTTAATGGAAGCAGGGCAGTTTATAGAAACGATTGAAAAAAGACAGGGTTTAAAAGTAGCTTGTTTAGAGGAAATTGCTTACAGAATGAAATACATAGACAAAGAGCAGTTACAGCAATTAGCAGAGCCTTTACAAAAAAATGGTTATGGTCAATATTTATTAAAATTAGCTCAAGAATAATATGAAATTTATCAAAACAGCAATACAGGATGTTTATATTATAGAGCCTTCGGTTTTCGGGGATAACAGGGGGTATTTTTTAGAGTCTTTTAATTTAGAAAAATTTGAAGAAAATGTGTACCCTATAAAATTTATACAAGACAACGAATCCAAATCGTCAAGAGGGGTTTTAAGAGGGTTGCACTTTCAAAAGCCACCATTTAATCAAGCAAAGTTGGTTAGATGTGTAAAAGGTAGCGTAATGGATGTTGCAGTGGACATAAGAAAGGGGTCTCCAACCTATGGCAAACACGTGGCGGTAGAATTGTCAGGAGAAAATAAAAGACAATTATTTGTTCCAAGAGGTTTTGCACATGGATTTTCTGTATTGAGTGAAACTGCTGTTTTTGCCTATAAAGTAGACAATACCTATGCGCCAGCATTTGACTCTGGAATTAGATATGACGACAAAGAGTTGAATATAGATTGGGGTTTAAAAGAAGAAGACGTCCAGTTATCAGCAAAAGACAAAGATTTAGCATTCTTTAAAGATTTAGAAACTCCTTTTAACTATTAAATATATGAATATATTAGTCACCGGTTCTAATGGTCAGTTGGGCTCAGAAATAAAGGATATTGCAATACACTACCCTAATTTTAGGTTTTTTTTTATGGACTTACCCGAATTAGATATTTGTAAAAGTAACCAATTAGAGGTTTTCTTTAAAGATAAAAATATAAATACTGTTATCAACTGTGCCGCTTATACGGCGGTAGATAAAGCTGAAGAAGATGTGTTGCTTGCCCAAAAAGTGAATTCAGAAGGTGTTTTAAATCTTGTAAATGCCGTAGAAAAAGTAAATGGGAAATTAATTCATATTTCTACAGATTATGTTTTTGATGGCAATAGTTTTTTACCATACCAAGAATCAGATGAAGTAAATCCCATAGGTGTTTACGGCAATACGAAGAGGAGTGGCGAATTGGCAGTACTTAATTCTGATATTGATGGGATTGTGATTCGTACTTCTTGGTTGTATTCTGCATATGGGAATAATTTTGTAAAAACAATGTTAAGACTTGGGAATGAAAGAGATGAATTAGGGGTAATTTTTGATCAAGTGGGTACGCCAACCAATGCAAGTGATTTGGCAAAAACATGTTTAGATATTCTTACATATGATAAAGAAACTAATATCAATTCAAAAGGGAATCTCTATCATTTTTCAAATGAGGGTCTTGCTTCTTGGTATGATTTTGCAATTGCCATTATGAAATTGGGTAATGTAGACTGTAAAGTAAAACCAATAGAAACAAAAGACTATTCTACTTTAGCCAAAAGACCATATTATTCAGTTTTAAATAAGTCTAAAATTAAAAAAGATTTTGAAATTAAGATTCCTTATTGGAGAGCTTCTTTAGCGGGATGTATTTTAAAATTGAATAAAAAATAAAATATGATAAAAAAAAATATTTTAGTAACAGGAGGTGCTGGTTTTATAGGGTCTCATTTAGTTCGTTTGTTAGTTAATAAATATCCAAAATATCATATTGTGAATATGGATGTGCTCACCTATGCTGGAAATCTCGAGAATCTAAAAGATATACAAGACAAAGAAAACTATACCTTTGTCAAGTGTGATATTTGTGATATTGAAAAAGTAAAGCAAGTTTTTGAAGACTATCGAATTGACAGTGTGATTCATTTGGCAGCAGAATCTCATGTAGACAGATCTATTAAAGATCCTTTTTCTTTTGCACAAACAAATGTGATGGGAACTTTGAGTCTATTGCAAGTAGCAAAAGACTATTGGAATGAAGATTTTAAAGAAAAGTTATTCTATCATGTATCCACAGATGAAGTTTATGGTTCTTTAGGAGCACAAGGATACTTTACAGAACAAACAAACTATGATCCACATTCACCCTATTCAGCATCAAAAGCTTCCTCAGATCATTTTGTAAGAGCCTTTTTGGATACTTATGGGTTACCGATTGTTATTTCAAATTGTTCTAATAACTATGGCTCGTATCAATTTCCAGAAAAATTGATTCCACTATTCATAAATAACATCATACACAACAAACCTTTACCTGTTTATGGAAAAGGAGAAAATGTGAGAGATTGGTTATTTGTAAATGACCACGCAAAGGCAATAGATGTTATTTTTCATGATGGAAAAGTTGGTGAAACCTATAATATTGGAGGTTTTAACGAGTGGACAAATATTGATTTGATAAAAATTATTATCAAAACAGTAGATCGTTTATTAGGAAGAAAAGAAGGGATTTCAAAAAAATTAATTACCTATGTTACTGATAGAGCAGGGCATGATTTACGCTATGCAATAGACTCCAATAAATTAAAAGATGAATTAGGTTGGGGGCCTTCGTTACAATTTGAAGAAGGGATAGAACAAACAGTAAAATGGTATTTAGATAATTTAAAATGGTTACAAAATGTAACTTCAGGTAATTATAAGAAATATTACAATGAACAATACGAATAATTACAGTTTGTTAGAATAATATTTATTATCAATATACAAAACAAAATAATGAAAATATCAATAATAACTGTTTGTTTTAATAGTTCAGAGACACTAGAAGAAACACTTCAGTCGGTCGCTGAACAAACCTATGCTGATATAGAATATATCGTTATTGATGGTGAATCAACAGACGATACTCTAAATATTTTGAAAAAGTATAGCGACATAATTAATATTCTGGTTTCAGAACCCGATAACGGTCTCTATGATGCAATGAATAAAGGTATAGCCCTTTCAAATGGTAAGTTTGTAATGTTTTTAAATTCGGATGATGTTCTCAATAATAATAATACCATCAAAAATATAATATGTGAAATTGATAAGCACTCGCTAAATGTAGTTTATGGAGATATTTCATTTTTCAATGATGATGTTAACAAAACATTAAGATTATGGAAAAGTTCTAAATTTAAAAAACAGAATATTAATAAAGGTTGGCATCCGCCGCATCCAGGTTTTACTGTTTCAAAAGAAATATTTAATGAGGTTGGAGTTTTTAATAGTAAATTAAAAATAGTTGCCGATTATGACTTCATGCTAAGATGTTTTAATTACAAATATTTAAAAATTAAGTATATTGATAATGTTATAGTTAAAATGAGAATGGGTGGAGCATCAACGACACTTAAAGGGGTTATTGCAAGCTTTTTTGAGTTTATATATGTTTTAAATAAGAATAATTACTCTAGTTTACAGATTACTAAAATGTTATCATATAGATACATTACCAAAGTAGCACAATTTTTTTTTAAATAAAATATTTAATCTTTATGATTACTATTATTAATAAAAGCGACCTAGTCTAAAATAAACAAATGAATATATTAATAACAGGTTCTGAAGGTTTTGTTGGAACTAAAATGCAAGTAGAATTAAAAAAATCAGGTCACGAAGTTACGACTCTTGACCGATTGAATTCGAATTATTCAAAACACTTTGTTTTTGAACTTGGTAAAGATTCGATTGATAGTCTTGTTATGGAGCTTACATCTGAAAATATTGAATTAATAATTCACTTAGCAGCAGCAAAAGGAGATTTTTTACTATCTGATGATGATTTCTTTAATGATAACGTGCTAGCAACTGCCGCATTAGTGAAATTATGTGATAGCCTTGCAGTGTTTAATTTAATTCATTATAGTACTGTCTCTGTTTACGGCCATAATAATGTTAAAAATGATGAAACTGCTAATATATCTCCTAACAATCCTTACGGTATTACAAAACTTGAGTCAGAAAAATTAGTTATAAATTGGCAAAAAACAAATATTAGTAATAATTTAACTATCCTAAGGCCTTCAGTTATTTATGGCGTAAATAATTTTGCCAACATGTATAATCTTTTAAGTCAATTAAACAATAAATTGCCAATTATGGTTGGTGATGGGAACTATGTAAAATCAATAATTGCTTTAGATAATTTAATTGATTTAACTGAATTTGTGATAACTGAAATGAATGCTTTGCAAATTTACAACTGTACAGATGAGCCATATCCTAAATTAAAAGAGATATATGGCTATGTTTCAGAGGTAGATGGTTTTAGAACACCTAAAGTTAAAATACCATATATATTAGCTCTTACTTTAGCAACGCCATTTGATTTAATTTCAAACTTAATAAAGAAGGATTTAAAGATTACGAGAGAAAGAGTTTATAAGTTTAAGATGCCTACTGATTTTAGATCTGATTTAATTAGAAGTAAGGGGTACCGTCAGAAATATTCAACTAAAGACCAACTCCAAAAAATGGCACATTGGTTTTTAAAAATAAATAAACGATGAGAAAGACAATATTATTGGGCCTAAACGAATTGAATTTTGATTATATAAAATTTTATATTCATCAAGGTCTTTTACCAAATTTCAAGGTGCTTTTTGAAATTCAAGAGCCAATTGAGACTACTTCTGAAAACGAGTATAAATTATTAGAACCATGGGTACAGTGGGTATCTATTCATACAGGTAAAACCTATGATGAGCATAAAGTATTTCGTTTAGGTGATATAGTTGAACATAAAAATCTATCTCAATTCTTTGAAGAATTAGAAGACGAAGGGCTCTCAGTTGGCGCAGTTTCACCATTTAATGCCGATAATCGATTGAAAAATCCAGCTTTTTTTATTCCTGATCCATGGACTAAAACGAAACCATCAGGGAATAAAATTGTAAAAGCATTGTATAATGCCGTTCACCAATCGGTAAATGATAATGCTAAAGATAAGTTGAACTTAAAATCTATGATTTCTCTAGTTTTTGGGCTATTATTATACGTTCCAATATTAAGATGGTTTCATTATATTAAAACAATATTAAATGCCAAGAAACCCGGAGCAAAGGCTATTATACTCGATAGTTTGTTAGCCGATGTACATTTAACACTTTGGAAAAAACATAAACCAGATTTCTCAAATTTATTTTTAAATTCAGGAGCACATATCCAGCATCATTATTTATTTAATTCAAGTGCTTATACTGGTAATATTAAAAATCCCGAGTGGTATTGTCCTGAAGATTATGATCCATTAATTCATATTCTTTCAGAATATGATAAGGTAATAGGAAATTTATTGAATTTAAAAAACACGAAATTAATTGTGGCTACTGGTCTTCATCAACAACCACACAAACATTTAACGTTTTATTGGCGGATTAAAGAGCATGTAAAATTTGCTAATATGATTGGCATCAAAAATTTTTCCGAGATTCTTCCAAGAATGTCTAGAGATTTTTTAGTTAAATTTGAGAATAAAGATGATGCTTCAATTTCAGAATCATTGTTAAATAGTTTTTATTCGTTTAATGATGAGATAAAAATATTTAAGGTTGACAACAGAGGGCTCAGTCTTTTTGTTGAGCTAATATACCCGCATGATATAGATGAAAGTGATGCAATTTATTCAAAGGAGTCACAATTTAAATTGGAGGAATTTAAGTCTTATATTGCCTTTGTTGCTATAAAAAATGGTGAGCATAATGGTACGGGTTATGTAAGCTCTAATTTTAATCTAAATTTACAAAAACAAATAAAATTAACCGAATTGAAGTCTGTAATTAAAAATATAGCGCTCTCCGAAAATTAGAAAATATTCTATTTGAGCTAGAACAACGGATAGTATGGAAAAAAAATGAGGATTGTCAGGGCAAGAGGAAGTGCATACTATTAACAAATAGTGAAATTATTGTTTGAATAAACTCTAGATTAAAACTTTAGTAAATTATAAAAACTTAACACAAATAGCCCATTTCATTCTCTTTTTTAAGGTGTCTTATTATATTTGTTTAAAAATAAACCCAGTTTGAGATAAACTGATTGGTATAAACTCAAAAAAATTGAGAATTAAAAATTAACTAAAAAAAATAAAATTTTACCAGTTAGATCTAATTATCTATGAGTAGCTTTATTAAAGCATTAAAAATCATTTATGAACTTTAAAGAAATACTTTATTTTATTGCTACCTGTTTGACTATTTCTTTACAAGATAAAAATAGAAAAGCAATTGAAAAACAGCTGCAGTCAGAAACGATAGACTGGGAGTCTGTTGTAAAAGTAAGCACTAGTCATTATGTCTTTCCGGCATTGTATTGTAATTTAAAGCGTGTAGATTTCTTGCAGTATTTGCCTCAAGATTTGGTGAATTACATGGAACACATTACTTGTTTAAATCGGGAGCGTAATGAACAAATAATTACGCAGGCAGAAGACTTAAATACGCTCTTGTTAGCCAACAATATTACACCAATCTTTTTAAAAGGAACTGGAAACCTATTAGCAGGAATCTATGAAGATATTGCAGAACGCATGGTTGGGGACATTGATTTTATTTTTTCAAAGGAAGACTATCCTAAGGCTATTAAAGTTTTAAGAGAGTTTGGGTATTCTGATGTAGGAAAGTATAAATATCATTTTCCTGCTCAAAGACATTATAGAAGACTTCAAAAAGAAAACAACATTGCAGCCGTGGAGATTCATCAAGAGTTCTTGATAGAGAAATACACCAATGAATTTAATTACAGTTTTATAGAAAAAGACAGCCAGCTTATCAATGGGTTTAAGGTTTCTAGCTATGCAAACAAACTAAATTTATCTATTATTGCGAATCAAATAAATGATGATGGATTTTATTATAAAACGATGGCCTTAAGAAATGCATATGATGTTTTTTTATTGTCTAAAAAAACGAATGCAAAAGATGCTGTCAATACATTAGACAAATTAAGCCACCCCTTAAATTGTTTTTTAGCGGCCAGCTATGAGGTTTTTAATAAAATTGATAGTTTAGAATATAACAAAACAACCAAAGTAGCGTCTTATTTAAGTGTTTTTAACAATCAGTTTGATAATAATAAAAACACAAAAAGGAAGCATAAAATAATTAAAAGCTATCTCTTTATAAAAGTGCGTTTGAATATTCTAATTAAAGCTATTCTTTATAAGAATTGTCGAGTTTGGTTGATTAAAAGACTAACCGACAAAAACAGGTACAAAGAAAAATTAATACAATTGGGTCTAAAAAAATAAGGTAATGATTGCTGTTTCCTAATAACCTCCACTTTTTTCATATATAAAGCTAGCCAAAGCATCTTTGTTCTGGTGTTTACCAATAAATTTTATAATTTAGAGGAAAGTCTAATGAGATTGCTCAGTATAGAAGACTAAGGCTAAGGCTAAGACTAAGACGAAGACGAAAACAAAGTCAATGTCATTTCGACAGAGCGAAGCATGAGCGACGAGAAATCTTATTTCGGAATGACAAAAGTTCTTTTTACTTAATGCTAATACTTTTTTGCTTGATCAACCCTTCGATAGCTTCACTATATACTTTCAATAAAAATATATTTTCTCAATCTTTTTCATTTTGCCTTGATGCAAAACGAAACAAAAAATCAAGACTTAGATTTTCAGCGGTCAATTACGTTTTTAATGCCTAAAAGAAAACAACTCACTGCGTTCAAACAGCTTTTCTTTTTACGGCATCTTCAAACTATTGACACTCGCCTCCAAATCTTATGTCGGTTTTAGATTCTGACTTCATTTATGCTATTTTATAGATTAAAACCTTATCGTCCATCGTTTATCGAACAACGGAAAACGAACAACGAAAAACAAAGTCAATGTCATTCCTGCGGCTTGTGCTGAACTTGTTTACGCTGAACTTGGTTCAGTGATTCAGTATTTCAGTGATTCAGTATTTCAGTATCTTTTTGTCGTTCCTGCGAAGGCAGGAATCCATGTAAAAAAGGCTTAATACAACTCGTGGTAACTACAAAAAAAGATTATTCTAATACTTTTTTGCTTGATCAAAAAGTATTCAAAAAATCAAGACACACTTTTATTTTTTTAGATTTCTACTTTCTATTTCACTATCGAATCCAGACTTATTCTTTGGTTCCCCAATCAAGTTGAGGACATGCTTTGGATTCTTGCCGTTTCATAGAAATTGAATTCTAATAAAAAATTAAATAGGTCAGTTTTAGATTCTGATTTTATAATCGTTAATTGGTCATCAAACATCGAATAACGAAGTCAAAGTCAGACTCAATGTCATTTCTGTAAAGGTTAACTAATTCGCGGACAAAATTAAGAATATTTAATTTTGTTTATATGAGAAATAACAATCAAGATCTAACCTTAGTTCGTAATTATCTTCAAAAATATCAATTTTTGATATCTGAA
>Ga0209491_10007725_pt1 | contig 14031 bp, 26 predicted proteins | sample BON02_FD_187213 | JGI IMG/M metagenome (GOLD analysis project Ga0209491, IMG submission 187213) | Freshwater microbial communities from Lake Bonney liftoff mats and glacier meltwater in Antarctica - BON-02 (SPAdes) (version 2) | ecosystem: Environmental > Aquatic > Freshwater > Ice > Glacier... | reverse complement strand
GGGAGGGAGGGAGGGAGGGAAGGAGGGAAAGCGGTGTACCTGGTTGACGACGATGTTGTGCGTGTCAATCCCGAACTTGGCCAGCTCTTGCACCAGTCGCTCGGTTTCGTAGATGGAGAGGAACTCGGCGATGCAGACGCAGACGAAGGTGGTGGCCGTGGGGTCGCGGAACTGACGGTTCACCTTTGGAATGAGAAAGAAAGTAGAGTGATGAAGTGAGTCTTCCTTTGTTCATATATCTGCTTGTCATACTTTATTTTTTCTCGTCTTCTTATTCATTCTGAGGCTCCAAAACAACAAAGGAAAACAGTCTAGGCAGGAAATAAAAAGCATACCTTCTCAATCGTATCCCGCGTCTGCTCCAACTTGCCCATCAACGCATCCTCCGCCCCCGGAGGCTGTCCCATCATCCCCCCAAACTGCGACATAAGCCCCGAAAACTTATTTTTCAATGCCATCAGCTTCCCGAAAGCCCCCTCCAAGGTGGAGGGGAAGGAGAGGAGACGCAAGGTGTGACCCGTGGGGGCGGTGTCGAACACGACGGTGCTGTAGTCCATTTGCTCGACTTGCTTCATGAGCTCGGCGAAGGAGATGATCTCGTCGATGCCAGGGATGGAGGAGGTCAGGTCTTGTAGCATGCTTTGAAGACCGCCGCCTTCCGCGCCTGGGAGAAGACAGGGAGGCAAGGGGAGGGAGGGAGGGAGGAAGGGAGGGCTGCTTAAGCACGAATAGGCGTTGACAGAAGAAGTGATTCTTTTTTGATCAGATCGAAAAGAAGGAGAAACCAAGAAAGAGGGGGAAACGAAGGACAAGCCACGCACGAACGTACCGTCCGCGCCCGGGATAGCCCCCGACTGAGTAACCATGGCATTCATCTCCTCCCAGTCAAAGGACGGGTCAATTTCCATCACATACAGGTTGTCAAACCCATCGACTTTCCCCGGTTCTTTCCCGAACTTCTGCCCAAAGGCATCGGAGAGGTTGTGGGCGGGGTCGGTGGAGATGATGAGGACGCTTTGGCGGACCTTGGCCAGCTGTATATTTTGGGAAGGAAGGATGGAGGGGGGGCGGGGGGTGGGGGTGAGTAGGAGAGCAAGGGGTAAAAGGGGTATGCGCTGTATTTCAGTCCGCCTTTAGGCATCACCGCTTTGATGGCACTCTCTTTGATCGTCCGGCCATCCACCTATCTACTCCCTCCGCCAGCCGCTCTTTCCTTCCTTCCATCACCACTCCTCCCTCCCCTTATGCGCCACTCCTCCCTCCCGTTATGCACCAAGTCACGCCGCTTCCTGGCCATTTTTTCACCCCTTCCCTCCCTGCCCCCCTTCCTTCCTACCCTCCCTCTCCACCCACCTGAATGGCCAAACAGCACGAAGTGGTGGTCTTGCCCACCCCGCCCTTGCCCCCGACAAAGACCCACTTCAGGTCCGACTCGATGATGTTGCGCAGGGAGGCCTCGGGAAACTCGTCCTCGTCCGTCTCGACCTTCACGGCGGCGGCGGCGCTCATGGCTGCTGCTGCTGCTGCTGCTGCTGCACTCTGTGCGTGTCCGTATGTGTCAGGGTGGGTGTAAATGAGTGGCTGCGCAAGGGCGAGAAAGCACACAGCATGCATGCATGATGATCATGACGACTTTGCCGCTTCGGCGAGCAAGCAGCAGTTGAAGCACACACGAGACACCAGAACACCCACCACACGGAGCCCAAGAAGTAGACAGGTCTTTTCCCTTGTACTCTAGCTACTAGAGGGAGAGCCTAAGCGTGAAACTGGCTGAAATTCTAGGTGCTTTTGTTTTTGCTTTGGGTGAAAAAAGAAGGGCAAGAGGCAGGAGGGTGGGGAGGTCAATGAAATCCGCTCGAGCGGCAAGCCAAAAAAGCTGCCATTTGCCTCGTGCAGAGACGCAATTCTGACGCCTTTACACTCCCACTCTACCGACACAGGGGACGCTGATCCTTGCGTGGGCTTTTTGCTTGGTGCCGCCCTTGCTTTCTTGCCCACGCCCAAAGCTATTTCCCAATTCACAAACACAAGAGACGGGAAGTCGACTACAACAACGCCGCCAAACTCAAGAAAGCCAACTGCAACCAACCCACATACCATGCCGCTCGACTCCCTTCCAGCCTTCACGCCTTCCACCCTTACTGCCAACACCCCGCCCACGCTCAGTAATCTGGACCGGTATCTCTCCCCCGACGCGGATGACATCGTCTTGAGCTTCCTCGATACGCCCTCCTTGATACGTCTCTCCACGGTGTCCCATGACTGTTGCCACCAAGCCCGGGCTCACGTCCAGAGCATTGACAGCGACGCCGTCCGCCTGGGACCCACAGGGGCGGCTGCTTTCGTTCCTGCCAGTGCAGCCGCGGCAGATTCTTCGTGCGTTCCTGTGCTTTGGAAGAGCCGCAGCAGCAGCAGCAGCAGTAGCAGCAGTAGGAGAAGCAGCATCAATAATGCCGCTACCGGAGGGCTCGGATCACCGCCACGAGGCGACCATTGCGCGACATGGGCCTTCTTTCGCACGCATTCTCCTTCTTCCACCTTTGCCAATCCCTCCCACAACCACCAAGCCACCCACTCCACCTTGCACGCTCTCGCTGCCCCTCTCCGCTTTCTCAAACGCCACCTCCCCACCAGCCTGACCGTCGGCCTTTGCGGTTGTGCCGCCCCTCCACCTCCCCCTCCCACGGCCGTCGGCCTGCTCATCCAGCAGCTCCCCTTCTTCCCCTCCCTCACGCACCTCGCCCTCGAATATCGTAATTTTCGATGCGAGGACGCCGCGGCCTTGGCTGTGGCTCTAGCATCTACTCCCCCCCCTCCCTTCGCCGCTCACCTTCAAACGCTCAACATTTCGCGCAATTTTCTCAGGAAAGACGGAGGGCGTGCCTTGGGAAAATGTCTGAAGCACTTGCCTTCACTCCGCACACTCATTCTGAACGATGATTCCATCTATCACGACGCGTGCGCTGCCTTGTGTGCCTCCCTGAGAGGAGGCGCGTGTGGGGAATTGAGGAAATTAAGCTTATCATGGAACTGGATTGGAGTGATGGGAAGTAAGGAGGTGGGAGGACTTCTAGGTTCTGGGGCGATGCGGAAGCTGGCTGTGTTAGATGTGAAAGGAAACGGGATCACGAGCGTGGGGCTGTGTTTTTTTGTCGAGGCCTTGCTACTGGAGGTGGAGAAGAGGGAGAGAAAGAGAAGGGAGGAAGAGGAGGAGGAGCGTAGCAGCGGGAGGGAGGGTGGAGGAGTGCGGGTCGGTAACAGGGAAGAAGAGGAGGAGGATGATGATGAAGTCAATCCGCAGCCACTCCAGCTGTCGGTCTACCAGCGGCACTACCTCCACTTCCACCTTCCTTTTACCGGCGGCGAGGAGCAACCCACCCCATCCTCCTTCCCTCTCTCCCCCTGCCCTTCTCTCACCGAGATGGATTTTTCGTATAATTATGTTGGAAGGGAAGGAGCACGGGCTTTGGCAGAAGCGGTGGATAAGGGTCTTTTCCCTGCCTTGCGTTCCATTTGCCTGACCCATAACTCGGTTGATGATGCGAGCGCCCAGGTGCTGTGGACAGCGTGTGGGGAGAGGGTTAGTGCACGTTTTTAGATGTTTTTGTTGTTTTGATTTTGTGTATGTAAGAAGGGAAGGAGGAAGGGTGGTGATGCTTGTGTGTGAATATGATGGTGATGGTGGGGAGGGGGTGAGGGTGTAAATAAGGGGAAAAGGAGAAGAAGGAGGGGGAAGAGATATTGAAAAGGGTTGTTCACATTTACTCGATCGAGACCACCTCTCAGTAAAGCAAGCGCAAATCGTCAAGACGAGGATTACGGAAAGCAGCAAAGAGACTCAAAATCAGATTGACCCGCCGTAGGAGCTGCTTACTTTTATTCCCCCTTCTATTTACTCTCCCTCCCTCTCTCGCTATTTTCCACATACAATTTATACATCTAGTCCTTTCATTCTCCATTTTTGCTCCCTCCCTCCCTCCCTCCCTCCCTTTCTCCCTCCCTCCCTCCCTCTCAATGCAAAATCAACCCACTCTCCCTATGCTCGGCATACGAACAAATTTGCGGATCCTTCTCCAAATTTTCCACATTTAACATCTGGCACACATACATTACAAATGGCCCCTGATCCCCCCACCGATGCGTGTAATACCCCTCCCTCCACTCCTCATACATGTACCGACTAATACTCTGTATCTCAGGAGACAACAAAAAGCCCTTCGTTTTATAAATCTCAAAATTCCCAAAAAACATCAAGTTGCCTTTCTCCCCTTTCCCCTCCTCATTACACCAATTGTACGCCAAGCTCTTGGGCTTGGGCCACCCCAACGCCTGGTCCGCCGCCAGCAATGCCTCTAAATTTCGGGCCTCACAATCCCCTGACCCATGAATAGCCGCGTGGCCTACCACACACTTTTTTTGCTCCATATCTGCACCAACGTCAAAAGGAAAAGGATCAGCAAACATCAAGTCCCCATCAATCTTCATAAAGTAATCAAACTTCGCCAGGAAGGGCAAATGAATCATTTGATACGCAAAGACGGCCCCGCTGTACAAAGCATACTGCCACGAAAAAGGCCGCTTCGCACACGTAGGGACGGGCTTGGGGTCACTCTCCTCGTAGTACTTCGGGAGAGTTAAATTCATGGGTTGAAAGAAGACATTAGTGCCCTCTCCCGGAGTTCGATACTGCAGCAAAGGCCCGTGGGCAAAGGGATGGGCTTGGTCCCAGCTCCCCACGAGAGTCCAATTATTGGGCACCACTACTTGATCCAGCAGTGTTTGCTTATCGTCAGCCGGGCAGGTCAGGAGGAGGGACGCCTCGTGTTGTTGCTTCATGAATTTCTCCTCGTGGTTTTGCCAATTCTGGTTAAATTGGTGGGCTCGATCCCCCGAGGCAAATTGGGTGACGAGCAGCCGCTTGTGGGGCAGGCGGCTCCAGTGGTTGGGAGGCACGGCCGTCAGGAGCTGCCGAAGCGATTGGGCGTAGCCCTTGGAGGAGGAGGAACCCAAACGCGTGTCTCCGCTGCGGGTAAGCACCAGGAGGGTGCCAAAGGCAGACAAAGTCAAGCTAGCCCAAAAAGCAATGGACCGACTTTGTAGGAACGCGGGCCGCCGCTTGCCCGAGAACCAGGCTGTGGCGAAGGGGGAGGACGAGAGGGAGGGGGGGGAGGCGGGGGAGGAGGATGTTGCCGAGGCCTTGAGCCCTGTGCGATGGACCAGCCTAACCATGTCGCTACTGTTTTTGGTGTTAGTTTGTTTCATGGATGTTAGCGAGGGGGATTACTGATATGAGGGGAGGTGGTCAGAGGTCGATTTATGGGAATGGAAGCGGGTTGTATTTTGGCGGCGTTGCGCAGCATGAGCAAGGGTCTTGCGGCACCCTTACAAGGCCAATGGAGCGCCCGCTTCGTGGGCTGTCCATGGTACTTCATAGCATAGTGCTGCTTCCGCCCAAAGTGGCCTTGTAGTGGTCCCAGTGGCTGCAGAAAAGCGGTGAGGGATGGTGGACATGTTGTCTACAAATTCGATGATGCATGGGCCAACAACGTCTTGCTTGCTTCTGCTGGAGATAAAGAGGCGCTCGCAAGCATCAAAGCAACAAACAAAAACGCGATCCATTCGCTTCCAAAAGCATGCATGAATGATTGTCAGTACTGCAGCCTGAGAATGCAGTCTCTCAACCCAAGCAAGCGAACCATTGCGTGAGTAAGGGTCACACAGACTCACTGATCTTAGGACCGCCTTTCACCAAAGTGAGAGAAGGAAGAAGGCCCCGCGTTGCTTTTGAAGCAAGGCATGAGGGAGGGTAGCGTTCCATTGCCTGCCCTTGGTCCCCATTTTACCCCAAGGCCCTCACCGACCTACGACAACCCCTCCACAGGTGCGTCACCATTCAAACTCGAGGCTGCTGGCATTTGCAAGGTCTGGGCGTGAGTTGACCAGGAGTGGTGGTCGGTGCCCTGATGCTCTTTCGCCTCCCACCCCCCCTCTTCATCTCCCTTCGAGCTGGACGCCACCGCACCGAGGCCGCGAGACTGTGGACGCTGCGATGGGGAGCCTGGGATGGCTTGATGTGAAGGGCACGTCGCAGCCGCAGCCTCCATCTGCTGCAGCGCTAGCAGCACCAGCAGCATCACCAGCAGTCGCGAACGCGTGCATGGCCCACACCACTGATCTGCACGCAATGAATCCTTTACTGCCACGGCATTGTCAAAGACGCGCGTTCTTCAAGTCCCTGGGGACTTGGCGTCAGATTGGACGTCCTGATACTATTCCCCAGTGCCGTCACGACGGGCTCTTGAGTACGCGTGTCGTAATCGTCGATTCATTTCTTCTTTTGCAAACACGACACCGGGAGCGGGGGGGAACGCAGGGGCGAGGCGTGATTGAGGGTGATCCTGTGTTTCTTTCAAAATGATCCTTCCAAAAGCGCGGTGCTCGTTCCTGCCCCGACATCCCTTGCTAGGCTCAGACCTCTCACCCCATGCCCCGACAAACATGCACCTCGCAGATGCTTACTACACTCCGGAAGGCGAACGCAAGCGCATCCTGGCACTGCCCATCGAAGAAGGACGTGAATACTTTGAGACGCGCGAGGCCATTTTGACTTACACCACAAAGCACATGACCAGCGTTTGCGCATTTGGGGGCGGACACAATGTGTCGGTGGAACGGCCCATCCGTAACGAAGCCTGCGTGACAGCCTTCAATTCCGGGCAGTTGGGAAATCCGTGGGCGTTTGGGAGTCGCACCAGCAGCATGGCGAGTGAGGATGATGCGGGAGTCAACGAGAAAGGAGAAGCAGAAGAGGTGGGCCTTGAATTTGCCCACGAGTTTCCAGAGCTCCGACCCTGCAACCGCTGCGCGGCGTCGAGCGAGTCCTGCGATGCGCCGGAGACGGTGGCGACCGCCCTGCACTACCTTCAGACCCGCAAGGGCTACACCTTTCCCTGCCCTCTGCCGCTGCAATATGGCGCGACACCGAATGAAGTAGAAGGGTTGGGTGGGCCGGGCAAGCGCAAGCCCAGCACTCGTGACTTAGCGCGAACCCTTGGTGGTGCAAGCAGTAGTAGTAGCAGTAGTAGCAGCAGCAGCAGGAGTAGCAGCAGCAGTGTCGGAAGCACCTTGGATGACAGCGGGGGAGCGGGGGCGGCCTCCACGGGCACACAGATGGAGAGCAACAAGCGCGCCGAGGGCGTGAGCGGCCGCTTCCGGCGCCGCAGCGGCCGGGTCAGACGAATCAGAAAAAGAACGGCCATGGTAATGGTCAGGCCTTCTCTTCCTCCTCCTCCACCTCGGCCTCCTGTTCCACCCCTCGGCCGGCCCAGCACAAGGACAAAAAGGAGTGCCGGGCTTCGTCTGTTCCACCGCGGGCGCCGCCCTCGCTCGTCCTGCCACCGCCGCGCCGCCCGCCGCTGCCTCACGTGGAGGAGCCCCAGGACTTGGGCGCGGCCGTCTCGGCCTTTCAGCAAGCCTGGGACACTCTACTTTCGCAAGCGGCGTCTCTTGCCGCCGCCTCAACTGCCAATTGGCAACACGCGCCTTTGTCGGTCAAAGCCGTGGAAGGTGTTGTGCTCCCGCTGGTAGCGCGATGCGAGGCCCAGGAGTTGGACGTGGCCGGGGACCTGACGTTGGCGCATCGGCTGGTAATGAGCGCGATGGAGAAGGTGCAGGCCTTGGGTGTGCAGGTGGGGAAGGAGCGACAGCAGGAGGTGGAGCGTCTCGAGGCCGAGTTTCGCGGAGCGGTGGTGAAGCTGGGGGACAAAGCGGATGGGGCGCTGGCGGCCCTCGATGAAGGTGTGGAGCCCCGAAATGTTCTAACTCTACTAGTGGAGCAGTACAAACGAGACGAGCAAGAACAATGGCGGCAGCATCGTGAGAAGAACAATGCTGGAAGAGCGGAGGGGGGAAGTGAGAAGGCGGGTGGTGGCGGTGGTTGGGCAGGCGCTGGTAGCAGCATGGACATGGGACATGGGCATGGGACATGGGACAGGAACGGATGGCGGCTGCAGCCCTGGAGGCGGACCTGGAAAAGGTGAAGAATCTGTTGCCCAGCCTTTCCTTAGCCCCGGGCTTAGTGATTTTGCGCGAGACGGTTGTCAAATATGAGCTGCAACTCCAGGAGGCAGCGGCGTTTTGGAAAAACCGGGAGGCAGCGGCAGCCTTGGCCAAGGCGACGGTGGCAAGCGACGGAGAGAGTGGAGGTGGGGCTGGAGGGGATGGTATGGTGGTTTCGACGACGACGACGACGACGACGCTGACGACGACGGTGGGTGGCTTCTTGGGGAGCAGCAGCGAGCAGCAGAGCGCCCGCATTGCGGAGCAGTTGCAGCCCTTGATCCAGCGCGTGGAGAATGCCCGCAGCCTTGCCTTGGCGAGTGCCGCCCAACAGCGCGGCTGACTTTGGTGCAATGGGGCGCTTTGCGACGCCAGCTCTGCGTAAGCATACTGAAGGCAACGAGGCGGCTTCCAAGACCTTGTTGCTTTATGACGTGCGCTGTGCCCACCACAAGGTGCCCGAGGCCCACGTGGAGCAGCCGCAACGCTTCCTGCACGCCTCGGAGGCCATGCGCCAGCTCGCTCGAGAGCACTCGCAAGTCTTTGTGCTGCGGACCGAGATCGGCGCCCAATATTTCCCTTTATGGCGCGGGCCGCGGGAAGGGTATACGGACGAAATTTTGCGCGTTCACACGGCGGCCCACCTCGAAGGCATTCGCACTCGTTGTGATTGCGCGGGCTCGGAGCTGACACGCCTCTCGGCGCCTCCTCGTGTGACTGCCGCCGCCGCCGCGGCTGCCACTGCAGGTGTGCTGCCACTGCAGGTGTGCTGCCACCGCAGGTGCTGCACCGCAGGTGTCCAAGCGTGGTTGGCCAAGCAGACAGCCGGCAGCAGGAGCACAGCAGCAGGAGCACAGCAGCAGCAGCGGTGGTGGTGCTCAGGCAGCGTCCTCATCCCGTCCCCTTCTGCGCTCCACCGCTGCAGGGTCGTCTTCTCTCTCCTCCATCCTGGGCGTGGGTCTCGGGGAGGGTGCTCCTGGTCATCTCTATCGTCATCCTTTTCTCATCCCCCATTCGCCACGGCATGGAGGTGGCGGGGGCGGCGGTGGTCGGGGGGGAGGACCGAGCGGAGGAGGCGATGGTGGCCCTAGTAGCAAGAAGAAGGAGGAAGTAGATGGCGACACCTTTGGCAACCGGGAGAGCTTCGTGGCGGCTAGCGTGGGTTTTGCGGGGACGCTCCAGGCGGTCGATGCCGTGCTTTAGGCCCAGGCTAGCAATGCCTTTATTGCCTGCCGTCCACCGGGGCACCATGCTGGAAGGAATGGCAAACCGGCCTTGGATCCCAGCGCGGATGAGAAGGCTCGGGACGTGGGGTGAGGCTTTTGCTTCCTCAACTACGTGGCTGGCGCAGCATTGCACGCGGTGGAGAAGTGGGGGCTCTCGCGCGTCACGGTTGTAGACATAGATCTGCATCACGGGAACGGAATCGAGGAGATTTTGACCACGCATCGGAACCCGGCGTTTCAGTTTATTTCCGTGCATGTCGCGGGCATGTTTTCTCTTACGGGCGAGGCGGACAGGGCGCGCTGGCCCCACCTCGGTAATATCCCCGTCCAGGCACCGCTTACACATGCCAAGTACCGCAAGGTCTGGGGCAAGATCGACGAGGCCGTGGATGCGTTTGTTCCGGAGCTGATTTTGCTGTCGGCGGGGTTTGATGCGCATATCAATAATCCGATCGGGAGCAAGGCTTTTGTGGGTGGAGGGAAATACAGCCTTGCTCCGATTGGGCGTTTGAGCAGCGACGACTCCTTTGACGTGGTGTCGCGTGTCGTGAACCTGGCGAATCGGCATTGCATGGGTCGGCTCGTGGCTGTGATAGAGGGAGGATATTGCTGCCGTCCTCCTGCTGCGTCCTCCTCTTTTTCGGGCAGCACTTCCGCCTCGGCGTTGGCCTCGGGGGCTCGGTCGCAGGGGGAGGAAGAGGAGGAGGGGGACTCGTCGGACCATGACGCGACGGACCCGTCGGCGGTGGAGAAGGAGACGATCAGGGATTGCGTGGCGGCCACGTGCCGGGCTTTGGGTGGGGTGGAGCGGAAGGGGGAGGGGAGGAAGTAGGGGAGTAGGTGGGTGGGGAGAGAGAGAAATGGGGTTGGAGGAGGAGAGAGCGACAAGAGGGGGATAGATTTAAGAGGAGGAGGGCGTGGAGAAAGAAATAGCAAAATTGTCCTAGTGTCAAAAGTTAGTGTGTCATCTCTACATATTTAGAACAAAAAGGGGACGACGGACGACTACGCGCGGGGAAGAAGAAAGAGAGCACATCAGAAAGAGAAAGCACCAGCAAGACAAGGAATAATCAGACGAACGATGCAAGAAATCAAAAAAGACAATTAATCTTCCACCAGCACAAGAAGAGGGGTGTCCGTTGCTCGATCATTCGGCCCTAAGAGTGTACTTTTTCTTTTCATTTGTATGTTACTCGCCTATATATGCATTCTTCTCTTTCATCCTTTTGAGAATCTAATCGACACTCAATTCCCTCCCTCCCTCCCTCCTCCCCGCTTCTCCCTCCCCTTCCTCCTCGAAAACGAGGGAAAGGAAAGAAGCCTTGATTGAAAGACATCTTTACGTTTCCGACCCTCCCACCCTCCTCCCATCAAGCTACCTAATCTACCCACTCACCCCTTCTCCATCTACCCTCCCTCCCTCGCACATCCCGGGCCACCAATAAATTTACTACACGATAACTTGGGGTCCAGCAACAACACCGAGCCCACAATGCCATACATGACAATCAGCATCGCCACTCCCAACGTCACCACAGCTCTCCTATCTCGATGCCCCTCCCCCGCTTCCTCCCCCTTCTTCTTCCACGCGGCACACATAGCTTTTTGTGTGGGCAAAAACGACGTAAATAAACAAGTAGAAAAAAGAGAGATACCCGTAACAACAAGTAAATAGACAGTGCTTTTCTTCGGGCCCCCCGAAGCGTCGAAATTATGCATGTCGATCGTGTCGGGCGGGCAGGAGGGGGCTTGGCAGGTGGCGGCGTGCAAGGGGGTCAGGAGCTGGGTGGAGAGGATGGAGGAGACGGTCATGGCGGAGTTGGCCACGCTGTTAGGGAGGAGGGGAGGGAGGAAGGGTGGGAGGGGAGGAGGGACGGTGAGATGGTTTGCCAATGAGGGGGGATTTATAGGGCTAGAAGAAAATGGAGGGAGGGAGGGACGGGGCAATGTAAAAAATGAGGGCGAGCAAGGAGAACAAACATACACGTACCTTATCAGCAACTCGTAGACGGTGGCTTCTTGGCCGGGCTTGGCCAATTCGATAACGGTCATGGAGAAGAGGACTTGGGAGAGGCCTGCCGTGAAGCTTTGGTCTGGGTGGGAGGAAGGAAAGGAGGGAGGGAGGGAGGGAGGGAGGGGGGAAGAGAAATGTTGAGTGTGAGGAATCAGAAGCAGCACCCATGAAGCAAACAAAATCCAATTATGCTTGCTTTGATTGGGAAGGAGGGAGGGAGGGTAGAAATTAAAAAGAAAAAGGACACAAAACCTCACACTCACCTAAATTCACAAAAATAGTGAAAATGCCCGTCCGCAGCCCACCCACATTATAAAAAGGCAAAATCCACAGCAGGCCCAAGACGGAGGTGAAAACCGCAGAGCAGTAATTGACCGTGCGCCAATTCTTGTGCATCAAGAATTTTTGGAAGATGTAAATGCCGAGGGAGAGGGAGAGGTAGGTGGTCATTGAATCAATCCCTGACAGAAGGTTCGGAATCCTTATCACCAAATACTGCAAGTTTGACGTGACATTGAACGGTGACAAGGCCAGCATCGTGTTCCCCACCACAAAAACAAGCAAATACGTCGTGGTCAGATTCCGGCAGGTATCAAACAGATCAACCGCGAACACCCTCAAGGTCCTCTGAGGGCTCCTATCCTCCACCTCCCTAAACCAAAGCATCGGCACCACACACACCCCCACCAACGCAAACAGCAAATAATAATACTCCCCCATCGTCAACCCCCAAGACCAACACGAATTCCACCTCACCGGACACCCCTCCGTATCATTCGTCGACGGCCCGTTCAACAGAAAACTTTGCACCGCCCCCGCAAACACACACCCCATAAAACGAATGAATTGACCAGTTGCAAGAATCTGTCCTCGCTGGTCATGTGGCTCTAAATGACCTAACTCCACACAATAACCATCCGCGGGGACATCAGCGAGCATTAGGAAGAATTGCACGAGAATCATCAGAACGATCCAGGTGGTGGCCGTGAGCTGGGAGGAGAGGAGCCCCGTCAAGAGGAGGAGGACGAGGATGACGAACCACCCTGTGAGGAGGTAGGGTTTCCGACGCAGGCCGAAGGGCTTGTAGGAGTCGGTGAAGAGCGCGAAGAAGATTTTGAAGTTCCACGCCTGTGTGTGGGGGTGGGAGGGAGGGAGGGAGGGAGGGTTGGTAAGTGAGACTGAACGAGGAGGGATAGAAGAGAGAACATTTGTATATGCGTACAATTTTCGGCTTACTTAGCTTGAAAGGGCAAAGAAGACGTAACAAATAAGGAATATGTACATGCAAGCACCCACAAAACCTGGGCCTACAACCACACACACACCAAACCACCCCCACACAAGCCGTACACACAAGACGACGTACCAAGAAAATGATGCTATTGGAGTTAGCGCACAGGTTGGCAGGTGCATCAAAGACATAATCACAAAACGGCCGGGCCACACCGCTCATCCCCCCCACCAGACCCACGGCAAAATAATGCGTGTACAAGCCTATGTTCTCCCGCTTCCACATATTAGGTGCAACGTGGTGATGATGGTGGTGGTGGTGATGGTGGTGGTGGTGGGATGGGTGGCCTTCCGAGTGCCTTTCGCTCTCCCCGCCGGTCGTGGCAGTATCGGCGGGTGTGGTTACAAGCTCGAGGCCGTCGTCGGCCACCACAGCCGTGGGGCCGGGAGAGGAGGAGCGTAGTGGAGGCGTGGGCGTTGCTCTGCTGCCTCTGCCGGTGTCGCTGCTCGCGTGCCGGTGATGGTGGTGGTGGTGGTGGCTGCCCGGCTCGTGGTGCTCGGGGCTCGTGATGGTGAAGGCAATGGCGGCAAGGGTTCCTCGTGGGGCGACCCCGGCAAGGGCCAAGACTTCAGTGCTTGAGTCGGAGGAGGAGGAAGAGGAGGAGCAGGCGGAGTTGGAGCGGGACAGCGGCGGCGAGGATGGTGGTGGCTGAGGTGGTGGTTCGGACGGCGCGGTGGCGCCGCCACTGCTTGCGGTGGGCTGCTGTTTACCCATTTCGGGCGTGCTGTGTGGGTCGTGCGGATGTGATGTTGATTGATGGGTGGAGAGATGATGATGATGAGATGCTTGGAGCGCAGGCAACAAAGCAAAAGCTGGGGTGGTAGACGCAGGAGAGAGGGAGGTGAATAGAGAGTGGCTATCTGTGGCACTGTGCTTGTTGTGTTTGTTGTTGAGTTGTGGTGGTGGGTCGATCGTGTGCAATTATGGGACCGTTTCAAGCCATTTGTTTCAAGCTTGCTTGAGCCGTTGATGTTGATGACCATTTCGCTGCTGGAGAGCTCCGTCTATGAAAGCAGAGGAAATGCTCGCAAGAAGAGCTTGCAAATAGCTTCAAGTCTCTAAATGTGCCAAGTCGAGCAACATTTTATAAGAAGGAGTCACGAATTCTAATCTGCATCCTGTCATCCCACCCCCCACCACACGTTGGACGAATAGGAATTTGTCCAAGTTATTCGTCAGTCGTTCTGTTTTGTGGACATGCACGAATATGAGTCACGAATTTGTCAGAACGTGGATTTGATGCACGAATAAATTCGTGGTGGTGCACGCTGGTGGAATTGCTGCACGAATATAAATGTCTTATTTGCCGGCCGCTGTGTATCGTGCACGAATAAATTCGTTAGGACGAATAAATTCGCTGGCACAGTGTCCGAACCCGGCGAGACCGTCCGGGTCGCCGGAGCGCGCTGGGTGAAAGCAAACACTTGCGCATCCGCTGTGCA
>Ga0209491_10007723_pt1 | contig 14036 bp, 16 predicted proteins | sample BON02_FD_187213 | JGI IMG/M metagenome (GOLD analysis project Ga0209491, IMG submission 187213) | Freshwater microbial communities from Lake Bonney liftoff mats and glacier meltwater in Antarctica - BON-02 (SPAdes) (version 2) | ecosystem: Environmental > Aquatic > Freshwater > Ice > Glacier... | reverse complement strand
GCCAGGTGCGCCCAGCGCACATGCGCTTACTCTGCACAAATAAGACAAGATCGGTTTTTGGGTTGGCATCCTTCAGCGCTCCACGATCAACATTTAGGTGGTCAAACGGGATGAAGATAATTCGCTCAAAAGCTGTAGTTACCTCAGGGGCTGTGGGAACCGTTGCGCTCATGGGCCAAGGTTATTCTCCCCACATGTTCAGCGGCTGGGGCAAGTTTAGACTTTTTAGAATCGGTCGTAGCGCTTTTATTCACCTTTGGAGATTAGAACTTCTGCCCCGTGATTTGTGGTCAGAAGGTTAGGCCTTGGTCCCTTGCGAACGGAGACGCCGGACCAACATCTGCCCGGTGATGACGGAAAGGTACACCGAGAAAGCGAGGTTCGACACGAGAGGCTCGATGCCGGTGGCGACTAAAAGCCCAACAGGTACTAGAGCAGACGCTGCTAATCCAACAATCGCCGCCATTTTCAAGTCGACGTTGCTTCGGTGAACATTTCCGAAAGTGCCGGAGACAGACCCCGGAATCATCATCGCAAGGGATGTGCCCTTAGCGACCAGGTCACCGGCACCAAAGAAAAACATTAAAACAGGGACCACAATGACGCCTCCACCGACTCCCAGCAGTCCGCCGAGCGTTCCTGTACCGAGTCCCAGCAACACCAATACAGCAACCTGCAAAGAGCCCAAGGTCATCACGTCTTCACGCTGGGGCACGACAAACCATAAGCTCACGATGACAACTAGCAAAAACAGAATGAAGTTCCACTGCAGGGCTGCCAGTCGTACTCGGGCCAGGAGGACACTGCCAAAGGATGCGCCGACGAATACCCCGGACGCCAGCGCACCGGCCGCAATCCAATCGACATGTCCCTGAAGCCCGTAGGACACTGCCCCGACAATGGCCGCAGGTAAAATGGCAGCAACAGACGCTCCCGTTGCAAGCCGTTGCGGGACCTTCAGCCACAACACCAGGGCGGGCACGATAATCGTCCCCCCACCTACGCCAAATAGGCCAGAGAGGAAGCCTGCTGCAGCACCAACAGCAACTAAAGAAAAGGAATTTGGAGGAGCGGGTTGAGTTATCGCTGCACCGACGGTCACGAAGTGTCCTTTGCGCTGTGGTCGGCCCAATTCTGGGCGTGGCTGAGACGTGCGAGGTTTGAGATGCTCGCTCCGTGTGGTTCGGGGTCAACCAACTTGCCACCCTCCGTCGATGAGCAGGGAATGCCCTGTCACATAAGTCGATAGGTCAGAGGCCAAGTAAACAAATCCGTCTGCAACCTCGCTGGCTCTTCCCAGCCGCCCGAGCGGAACTTTCTCCTCGAAGCGGGCCCGCTCCTCTGCAGGACTCGTGCCCACTTCGTTGGCTCGATGCTGCAGAAGGGAAGCCATCATGTCGCTTTCGATTTGGCCTGGGCACACTGAATTTACGCGGATACCGTGTGGCGCGAGGTCGGCTGCCATCGATTGAGCAAGCCCAATAATGCCAAACTTAGAAGCGGAATACGCAGAATTCCCCCTCCCTCCGCGAAGGCCAAATAGTGACGATGTGAAGATGATGCTGCCTGGGAGCCCACGGTTCTGGAGCCTCTCAGCGAACACCGTCGCGGTTGAAAAGGAGCCGGTGAGGTTAATCTGAAGAACCCTCTCCCATTCGGGTTGCGCGATGTCAAGCGCGTGTTCGGACAAGAGGATCCCGGCGTTGACCGCGATAACGTTTACGACACCGAACGTTGCCTCGATGATGTCGGCTGCCGCCTCTAAGGACGGGCGACTGGTTACATCGAGGCCCACCCCCAGGGCTTCGGTTCCAAGCTCCCCAGAGAGCGACTCAGCAAGACCTTGAGAAGCCAATTCGTCAAGGTCGCCTATGACCACGCGCGCGCCGTGCAGGGACATCGCCCGAGAAACCGCGCGACCAATCCCCCCGAGGCCGCCCGTCACGAGGGCAATTTTTCCGTCGAGCAACGCGCGCTTGTTCGAGTTCGAGTTCGGGTTCACGGGTGCCTTCCTTCAGGATGTCCGACTGCATCGACGATAAAATTGTCGCGGCGAGAAACAATTCTGGCATCGATGTCGTTCGCTAACAGAATCAATTTCTCCAGTGAATCCTGCTCTCGTCCTCTCGCGATCGGGGCCATTTACAACCCCAGCTCCACAACTTTTTGTGCTAGCCGGAGGGAGACCTGGTTAGCAATCACACGTTTGGGCGAGAGTCCAACTACGCGCTTGTAGTTGACCGGATCCGTCGCCCCTTCAGTGTTCACAACAAGGACTGTTGCTCTAGCGGTGAGCCCAAGTGCCTCTCGTTGACGCTCATCTGCCGAAGCCGCGACGCTCAGTATCGCACCGAGGCCGGCTGCCCCGGACTCTCCAGCAACAACGCCGTTGTTGGCGAGTAGACGCATTGCACTGTACGTGGCGTCGTCAGAAATCCCGCAGAATACGTCCACGCTCCGATCTAGTATCGGCCAGGTGAGCTGGGAGGGTAGTCCACAGTTCAGCCCAGCCATTGTTGACGGGTGCGGGGGAGGTGCTTCGGCAATTTTACCTAAGCGGCAAGACCGAAAGAGACAGTTGGCGCTGAGAGGCTCGACAACGACCGTCCTCAGGTCACCTTGGCGCCCAGGAGAGCGATAGTGGAGCATGCCGGCAGCCGCAAACGACCCGACACCTGCCTGGAGTACTACGACGTTCGGATCCCCTCGACCGATGTATCGCAGGGTGTCATCGATTTCCCCAAAGAGAGTTGAGTAACCTACCGTTACCTGCCGAGGAATGTCTTCGTAACCTTCCCAGGACGTGTCGCTCACGACAAGACAGTCCTCATTCGCCTCTTGGGCCGAGCGGGCAATGGCGTCGTCGTAACTGCCGTTAACGATTCTGACCCGAGCACCCTCTGACTTGATCGCGTTGACCCGGCTACGAGCGAGACCGCGGGGAACGAAAATCATGCACTTTGTCCCCAAGTACTTCGCCATCCGGGCGACACCGCGCCCGTGGTTGCCGTCTGTGGCTGCGACCAAAGTCCTTTGTCGAGGGTTCCGCATAGCTCCACGAAGGTTTTCAAGGGAGTGAATCGGGGTGTTGCCATCTATCCATGCTGACCGAATGGCATGTGCCACAGCCCAGGAGGCACCCAACATTTTGAAGGAGGGCAAACCCAGCCGCCACGATTCATCTTTAAGGTAGACCCGCGAGACACCAATTTTTTTTGCGATAGCTGGTAGCTCAAGTAGTGGAGTTTTCTCATAGTGGGGCAGGCTGCGATGGAAACGCAAGGGGAGTACGTCTCTCTCTGGCTCGTTAGCTGGTGTAGAAGCTGAACGTGGGTTTACTAAGATTTCGTGGACCATTACGTCTTTTTCCTTTCATACCGCCGTGTATCCGCCGTCGACTACGAGCGCTTGGCCAGTGACATAACTTGCTGCATCATCCACCAGGAACAGTAGGGCTTGTGCGACCTCCTCGGGCTTAGCCTGACGTCGCAGCGGAATCGATGCTTCCAGGGCGCGCAAGGCTGTGTGCGGGTCGGTCTGGTACTCCCAAAAAGAATCGTTGAAAGACGTTTCTACCCACCCGGGGCAGATGGAGTTGACCGTTACTCCCGCCGGGCCGAGGTCGTCGGCGAGTGAGCGGACAAGGCCCAACACTCCTGCCTTGGTGGCGTGGTACGCGGGCATACCAGCATGGCCGCGGAATGCTCCCGTTGAGGAGGTGATTACAACTCGCCCACGCGGTGATTTCCGGAGAAACGGCTCTGCCGCCTGAACCATAAAAAAGGGTGCTCTCAGATTAATCGCCTCGCTCAGCTGCCAAGCTTTCAGCGTCCAATCTGCGAGGGGCTTTGCAACAATGTACCCAGCGTTGTAGAACAACACATCGAGATTACCGCTAAGAAGCGTTGTCGCGCTGTCTATGGCCCATGCAGGTTGATCCGGTTCGCTCAGGTCAGACTCGACGAACCAGCCGTCGCCACTGTGTATCTCCCGCATGAGGGCCTGGCCAGCTTCTACGTTCACATCCACCAAGACCACTTGGTCGCCGCGGGCACGGAGGGCCCGAACAACAGCCGCGCCAATGCCCGTCGATCCGCCCGCTACCACTACAGCAGCCACTAGATCTCGAGACCTGCAGCGACGAGAGCCTCGTTCGCGCACTCCTCATCAATGTGGGCGGCGGCGCCGCTGACGCCCACCCCGCCTACGAGGCCGCCATCGTGATAAACCGGCACTCCCCCCGGAATCACCGTAACTCGACCGCGGAGGGTTGCCGCCAGCCCCCAATCCTTCCCGCGTGGTTCAGAGCTAGCTGTCCAGCTGCTCGTCGGCTGGCCGAATGCCACTGCCGTGAACGCCTTGTCAGTCGCGAGCCCAAGAGCCCCAAGCTGAGCTTTGTCCATTCGGGCTGCCGCTAGGACGTTGCCTCCGCCGTCGACTACGACGGCTGCCGTTGAAATGCCCCGTCGCTGAGAGGCGAGTTGCACCTGGAGGATGAGCTGCTGCGCAAGGGCCAGCGAGAGTTGCGAACGCGTGACAAATCTCTCGGAGGGTGTGGTGAGATTCATTTGGTCTCCTGGGTTTTCAATGGGGGTGTATTTTTTTTCATCGGCTCAGCCCAACCGGGCAATTATGGCGCCAACATCGGCGCTGCCTCCGGGCTCCACCAGCAGCTCCAGAATCGTCCCCGCACCCGGAGACTCAAGATTCGTGTCTACCTTCTCGGTTTCAATTACCGCAAGCGCCTGGCCCTCGACTACCGCGTCTCCAACTTTCACGAGCCATTCCGTAATGATGCAGTCCTGCATGGTCATACCCCATTTGGGAACGATGATGTCCACTATTAATTCCCTCCTTATCGTCGCCTGCCCACTAGGCGGCGAGAACCTTCTCTATCGCGTCCCGGATGTCGGAATCTTGAACAACCACGCGCGCCTCAAGGGGCGCGCTAAACGGCACGGGTACGTTAGCCCAGGCAACACGTTCAGGCGGCGCTTTGAGGTCGCTGAAACAGACGGTCGAAATGGTGGCAACGATTTCGCTCGCCGCCGAACAAGTCAATCTTGCGTTATCAACGGCCACTAGTCGGCCGGTTTTTGCTACTGACTGAGCGATGGTGTCAAAGTCGAGCGGGGCGAGGGTGCGTGGGTCGATGACTTCAATCCCAATTCCCTTAGCCTCAAACTCCGCAGCGACACGAAGTGCCTTCAGCACCGTCGAGCCTATTGCGACGACGGTGACGTCCTTTCCTGTTGTCTTAACGTCTGCAAATCCCAGCGGGATGCTGTAGCTCTCGGCCGGAACATGCCCCTTGGTTCCTCCCAAGACATGGTCTTGGAAATAGACGACGGGGTTAGAGTCTCGGATCGCAGAAAGCATCAGCCCTTTGGCATCGTATGGAGTGATTGGCATGACGATCTTCAGCCCGGCGACGTTCATCAACATCGGGTGAATATTTTCAGAATGCTGAGCGGCTCCTCCGCCACTGGGTCCCGTCGCGGTGAAGTAGGTAATCGGCAGATTAATCTGGCCTCCAGACATATAGGGGAGCTTCGCCGCTTGGTTCGCAAGCTGATCCATGGCGACGTAGAAAAATGACCCGATCATCATGTCCACTACCGGGCGCAACCCGACAGCCGCGCCGCCGACCGCCGCGCCGACAAAGGCCTGTTCCGAAATCGGGGTGTTACGCACCCGTGTGTCGCCAAATTCAGCCAGGAGCCCTCGTGTAGCCCCAATCACGGACCGGTCGACGTCCTCGCCAATGACAACGACGTTTGGGTCCTCGCGCATCGCTGCTGCGAGACCTTCCTGCATCGCTTTCACAAAATAGGTGGAGCGTTGCGCCCCATCATTCTTAGTCACGCGTTAGTCCTTTCCTGCGGGGTGGGAAATACATCCCGGAGGGCCTCTTCGGCCTCAGGGAATGGGCTGTTCAATGCAAACTCCACTGATGCTTCCACCAGCGCAAGTTCTTCTTCGTTGATTTGCTGATACCCGGCTTCGTCAAGCACGCCCAATTTGCTTAGCATGGTGGCATAGCGGGAGATCGGCTCGTCAGCTCGCCACTTTTCTTGCTCTTCAGCCGGTCGGTATTCTCCAGCGAAGGCCTCCTCACCCTCGTTGTGGCCGTGCCAACGATAAGTCATCGCCTCAATAAGACTCGGCCCTTTGCCAGCCCGTGCCCGCACAATGGCCTCACAAGTAGCGGCGTAGACAGCCTCGACATCGTTTCCGTCGACCTGCGCACCCGGTATACCGAAGGGCATTCCTCGGTCTGCGATTCGACCGGCGGTGAGTTTTTCGGTGGCTGTCCACTCGCTATATCCGTTGTTTTCGCAAACGAAGATCACTGGCAATCTCCAAATAGCGGCCAAATTCATTGATTCGAAAAAGACTCCCTGGTTTGCCGCTCCATCCCCAAAGAACACCACGGTAACGTTGTCTTTCCCAAGATGTTGGTCGCCCCAGGCCGACCCGGTTCCAATGGGGATGCCGCCCCCAACGATGCCATTGGTGCCCATAATGCCGAGGTCAAAGCTCACGATGTGCATCGAACCACCCTTGCCGCGGCAATAACCGTCTACGCGACCAAATAGCTCAGCCATCATCTTGTTCAGAGACGCACCCTTGGCTATAAGGTGCCCATGCCCGCGGTGGGTGGATGTAATTCGGTCTTCGGATCGCAGGGCGCTGCAAACTCCGACAGCGACTGCTTCTTCGCCGATATAGAGGTGCACGAACCCTGGAAGTTGGCCCCGTTTGAATAGTTGGGCAAGTTTCTCCTCAAATCGCCGAATCCGGATTAAGCCGCGCAGCATCTTTTTTTGTAGGGTCGGCTCTATTGCGTCTGGTGAAAATAAGTTAGCCATTCGTAGGGTTTTCCTTTGTGGGGGGGTCGGTTAAGTCGTCCGATTCTATGTTGGGTGGTTCCTGCCTTTCACCCCAGAAAACGAGGTTCAGGAACTTTTTTAGGCGTTCGGAGCTGGGGTTGTTGAACACCTCTGCCGGGGTCCCCTCCTCTACAATTAATCCTTCGTCTATAAAAACCACTCGGTCGGCTACCAGTTTGGCAAACGCCATCTCGTGGGTCACGATGACCATTGTTCGGTTTTCAAGGGCGAGCCGGCGCATGGTGTCCAAAACTTCGGCACGAAGTTCCGGATCTAGCGCCGATGTGGGTTCGTCAAACAGCATGACTTTGGGGCTCATCGCGAGCGAACGGGCAATCGCTACGCGCTGCTGTTGCCCACCAGAGAGGGACGATGGCATCGCTTCAGCTTTTGCCGCAAGGCCTACGTCAGCCAGTGTGGCCGCGGCGATTTCCCTCGCTTCTGATCTCTTTCTACCAAGCCCAGAGACCTGACCCTCCATCACATTCTGCAGAGCGGTCATATGTGGGAACAAGTTGAACTGCTGAAAGACCATGCCGATGTTTCGCCGGATGGCCATGAGCCCCGCGCCGCCAGAAACCAGTTGTTGTCCCAGGACCGCGACGGTACCCGAGGTTGGGACCTCTAGGAAGTTAAGGCACCTTAACAGTGTGCTCTTTCCCGATCCACTAGGTCCAATAATGCAGACTACTTCGCCGCGGTAGACGTTCAGGCTAATTCCATTCAACGCGGAAAAATTGCCAAATTTTTTGTGAATGTCTTGTGCGCATATGACGGGATGCCCTTCCGCCGCCTCATCTGGCTCTGAGAAGAATTTCCTAGCGGTTGTCATCGTTTAACCTCTTGTTCATTCGCTCAACCATGAGCGCAATAGGCAAGTTAATCACGAGGTAGAACAACGACACGAGGAGTAGGACCTCTATTTGTCGGAATGACGATGCTCCCACGTTTTGTGCTGTGTTGAACAGCTCGGCGACGCCGATAATGGACACCAGCGAGGTGTCCTTTGTGAGGCTGATGACCATATTGCCAATAGGGGGGAGCATCCGCTGCAGTGCTTGGGGGTAGATAATCCTCACCAAGGTCCTGGTCTTCGAAATACCCATCGACTGGGCTGCTTCCCACTGACCCTTTTCGATGCTTTGAACCCCAGCCCGGAAGACCTCTGAAAAGAACGCTCCATAATTCAGACTCAACGCGATTACACCGCTGGAAAAAGCTGGCACGTTAATGTCAAAGAGGATTGGAACAAGAAAAAAGACGACGACAATTTGAAAAAGCATTGGGGTTAGCCGAAATGTATCAACGTATAGGCGAGCCGGAATACGAATAAAGAATGATTTAGACAGAAGCATCTGTCCCGCAAGGAGCCCAATGCCCACAGAGATGACCGCCGACCACAGCAAGAGTTGAATGGTGAGGAAAGTTGCCCGGAAGAAAATCGGGAGGCTTTCGTCTACCCAGCCAAACTCAAAGGTGTAGTCAGCGGCCATAATCGTCACGTCTCTCTGTCTAGCCTTGTTTACTCTTGTTCCAGCCAGTACTGGATGCGTTCATCCATGCGATTGGTGGCGCGAGCTTCGCGAACCCAGGAATCCACGCAGTTCTTCCACCCAGCGTCTCCCTTGGGCAATCCAAATGCCACTTCAAATGGGTCTATAGCGTCATCTTCAGAGGCCACATCGCCGGTGACACGACCTTTGAGCCCGATTGCGGCCAATTGCGGGCTAGTGTATTCGGCTAGCAGCTTCGGCATAGGAGCTGCCTCCACCATTGAGACGTCGGCTTGGTCGGCCGCAAGAAATTCGTACAGAAGCAATTGTCCCCGAAGAGGCGCATCGCTAATTTGCGCTTCAGGGATGTACTTCAGGGCGATGTCTTTCTGAGCGTTACCTGTGCCGTATACAAATCGAACCGTAGGCTTGTTGAGATCGTCGATTGTTTGGTAGGGACTGTCTTCGAGCACATAAAACAGCTGTCCCGAGAGGTAGTAGAAGCTAGAGAAATCGATAGCCTCTTGGCGCTCAGGTGTGATGAAAAGCTGCGCGCCGAGGATGTCTGCCTTGCCTGCCTGAAGGGACGCAGTCATCACGCCGTAGTCATAGTCCTGGATTGAAACGTCCACGCCGAGAAGATTCGCAAGTTCCTGAGCGTTGTCAGCTTCGACGCCGGCCCAATTGCCATCGGTATCTTTGAACCCAAACGGTGGAGAGATACCAATTCCCCAGTTCAGTGTTCCTCGGTCCCTGATCGCGTCAAGGGTTTCAGACGGAGCCGAACACGCGGCAATTGCCTCATCACCGAAACCTTCGGCGATAGGTGCGCCCGCGCGTGAGTTATCTCCACTGGAAACACCCCCCCCGGTGGCTCCTACGGCGCACCCAGATAACAGAAGAGTTGTGGTGGCCACGCTACTCAATATTGTTTTCGTTAGCAGTTTCATTTTTTCCTTTCCGATAAGGATCGAGCGCCGTTTGGCACTGTGTCTATCACAGTCGTGTTGCGCCTCTTTGCGACACACTTGCTCGAATGACCTATCATAACTGATAATATATACTATATACACTATTTTGGTTTGGGTAGCAATCGTGATGGTAAGCAAGGAAGGTAGTGCCAGTGGTCGCCCAAGTTTGTCCGGATGAATATGCTGATTTAGCCGCAACACATGTGAGTCGCCTTCAGCGCACTTCGATTCGACGTGGAGAGTGGGGCGCGGTTTCAGCGGCGCATCCCCTCGCGACCGAAGCCAGCCGAGATATTTTTCGACTTGGTGGTAACGCCGTCGATGCTGCCATCGCGGCCCAAGCGGTAATTTGCGTCGTGATGCCTCAGGCTGCGGGCTTGGGGGGCGACCTTCTTGCGTTGATTCATCGCAACGGCATAGTCAGCGCTGTCAACGGCAATGGACGAAGCCCCGAAGAGGCGCCCGTGGGAACCACGCTCGACGGTGGGAGTTCCGTTACCGTGCCGGGATTGGTGCCCGCTTGGGTAAGCGCCCACGAACGCTTTGGGCTTCTCGGTATGTCCAATATTCTTCGACCAGCAGCTGATCTTGCTGGTCGGGGAATTACCGTTGATCAGGTTTTGCGTACGGGGCTCGAACGCCAAGCTCATCGGCTTGCCCTGTATGGCGCCGAGGGGTGGTCACTTTTGCAGAAGGCGAAAGGAGATTTATGGCGTCAGCCGGAGCTCGAACTGTTGCTCCGGGGCATCGGGGAGTCGGGGGTTAACGGCTACTACACGGATGTCGCTATCCCGGCGATGGCCCGAGCCGCCCAGCGCAACGGCGGCACGCTGCACATCGATGACTTCCGCAAGCACCGCACACTGATTACATCGCCTATATCTGTCGGGTGGGGCGACAGGACACTGTTGGTGCAGCCTCCAGCGGCCCAGGGAGTGCTTCTGGCGATGGCGGCCCAATGGCTGAATGGGCACGATAGGTTCAGCGACGACAACCGCCAGCATGTCTTGGTGGAGCTAATTAACTCGGTCTTTGCCCATCGAGACGAAGCGAAGCGGGGGGCGTCGTTGTTGGCTCTTCCTTTGGAAGTCGACGTCCTACGAGCCCAACACCGGGGTGGGCCAAGATCATATTTGCACACCGCCGCAGTGTCCACCGCCGATGCCGGCGGGCTCGTGGTGTCCTCGCTCGTGAGCATGTTTGACGATTTTGGATCTGCAGTTTTTGTGCCAGAACTTGGCATCGTGCTAAACAATAGGGCGGCAGGATTCACCAACGGGGAGAACACCTGGGCCCCGCGGACCTTTCCCGTCCACACGCTTGCCCCGGCGATGCTGACCGGTCTGGGTGGGGAGGTCCTTGCGCTCGCCACTCCAGGCGCTGACGGGCAGGTCCAAACGCTCCTCCAGATTCTTTCCCATTTGCGCTGGCAAGGCGAGGATCTCGCCTCCGCGCTCACAGCGCCGAGGTGGCGAAGTCAAGACGGAAGTCTCGTCGTCGAAGACGACCACCCCGACATGGAGGAATTGATCGCCCGCGGGCACCATTTGACGCCACTCCCTAGCGGGGACGACATCTTTGGAGCGGTAGCGGTCGCTGGGTACCAGGACAAAAATCCATTCGCTGCGTCCGACTGGCGCCGGCAAGTGACGACAGGGATACTATGAGTGATTACGCCACTACCTCCGAGATTGTGCGAGCTGCCCGCGCGACGATTGACCTCCGCTCGGATGCAATCGTCAAGTTGTGCGGGAGATTGGTTGACGCCCGGAGCATAAATCCGCCGGGTGACACCCAGGCCGTTGCGCGGGTGGTGGTTGACGCCCTATCCCAACTCGGGGTGAAATCTAGTGTGGTCTCCAAGATTGAGTCGATGCCCTGCGTCGTTGCTGAAATTGGTGGTTCTCGACCGGGACCACACCTTGTCCTCAATGTCCACCTCGACACTATGCCTGCCGGTGACGAGACAGCCTGGTCATTTGATCCGTACCGGGTAACCTCCTTCAATGGTCGCCTCTACGGACTTGGGATGGGCAACATGAAGGGCTCCGTTGCGGCGATGGTTCACGCGGTGTCGCTCCTATCCCAATACCGCGAGGCGTGGTCAGGCACCGTGACGTTTACCGCAGTGAGTGACGAGGTTGTCTTTGGGCCTCATGGGGCTGAACACCTTTTGGAAACATTTCCACAGATTGTGGGGGACGCCATGATTTGTGGTGAGGGGCCGGGTTTCGCGCGCCTGGCTATTGCCGAGAAAGGGGTGTTGTGGCTGGAGCTTGGCGCAACGGGAACCCCAGGCCATTCGTCTTCGGTGAGTAAGATGGCATCGGCGACGGCGACACTCGCCGCTGCGGTTCTCAGAATTGACGCCCTAAACGGTCGGCGCGCGTCAGTCCCGAAGGACTTAAAGGGATTATTTACCGATAGCGACCCGGGTTTTGAGCTCACCGCCAACGTTGGGACTCTCAACGCAGGAACGTTTATCGGGCAAGTTGCGGCGGGCGGAAAGGCAGAGATTGACTTCCGTGTGCCCCCGGGGATGACCATTAGGGCCATTGAAAACGACGTGCGCGATCTCATCTCTGATATCCCTGGTCTCAGCGTAAAAAGAATTAAGGGCTGGGACCCGAACTGGACCGCACCACACACCGAACTTGCTCGGGCCTGGCACACCGCCGAGGACACCCTCGACTGGGGTAAATCGACTTATGCGATTAGGTTGCCCGCAAGCGATGCAAGTCGCTGGCGGGCGCGCGGGGTCCCGGCATTGTGCTTCGGGCCACAGCCTGGGTCGTCGGCGGGAATTGACGACTACGCCGAGCAATCGGAAGTCATCAGGTGTGCTGAACTGTACTTTGCCACCAGCCTCATTTTCCTGCGTCGTGACCCGGGTACACCTGCCGAATGATGTAAATTGGTCTCTCGTCTGATGTTAAGACGATTAAATATCAAAAGAATGCGGGAGTAGTGGGCAAGAATACCGAGGTTAATCCGGCAAATAAGATTGGCGGAGAGAACCTTTTTCGGGACCTCTCGGCGGAGTCTGAGTCAATCGGACAGACGTTGCCTGCAAAGATTCATGAGTTACTCGAAGAGGCGATCATTCGAGGAGAACTGGAGCCAAGTTCAAGGCTTCAGCCCGAGGGCTTGGCCGCGCAGTACGGGGTTAGTCGCGTTCCTGTTCGAGAAGCACTGCGCTCACTCCACGAAGCTGGCTGGGTTGAAATTCGTCCTCACTACGGCGTTTATGTTCGAGAGCGCTCCATGCTTGAGCTGCGGGAGTTGTTTGAAGCACGCGCCGGCATCGAGGCCCATATTGCAGAACTGGCAGCCACCAATCGCACCGACGAAGACCTCGCCGCTATGCGACAAATTGTCGAAGCAGGTCGCGCGTCAGTCAAAGCCGGGAACCTCGGGGCGACCTCCTACGCAAGTGTTGCATTCAACGACGCAATCCGAAAGGCGTGTGGGAACTCGCTGCTCGCAAACCTCGCTGCGGCGCTGGAGAAACGAGCGCGTTTTTACTTCGCCATGGTGGAAGGTGACCTCGGCTCGGACTGGATCGACTTGGAGGCGCGCATCCTTCAAGCAATTTTCGAGCAAGATGTCCAGCAGGCCGGCGAAGTGTCCCGGAGCCACATTCAAAGCACAGGACACGCAGTCTCGAAACTGCTTGACACCTAGCCGAAGGTAGAAATCTTTTGCCACAATGCCCAGCCGTCACAGTATTACGATTTTTAGAAGGAGTTTTCTTCGCCCCAAAACGGTATCAGGGTACGTCGAATCACAATTATCTCGTGGAAATCGCCTAACCGCCCGACTGGATAGCCTCAATCCACAGAACTATCGGTGTTTCTTAGATTTCACCAAGAGTCGGCGATTTTCGGGTCACCCTCTTTTTCCAATTCTTAGAGCGCTGCAGCTTGCTTTGCGAGCGCTGACTTGCGGTTAGCGGCATTGTTCTTGTGAACGACGCCTTTGCTGACGGCTTTATCAAGCTTGCGGGACGCCAGAGTGACAGCGTTTGCTGCCAAGGACTTGTCTCCAACTTTGATTGCTTCGCGTGCCTGACGGACGGAGGTCTTCACTTCGCTACGCACGGCGCGATTGCGGTCGGTAGCTTTGACATTGGTCTTGTTGCGCTTGATTTGCGACTTGATGTTTGCCACTAAATATCCTTTTTCCGGTGTTGGGGCGAGAGAACATTCCTGCGGGACCCCGTCAGGGTGGGAATGTGTTCCTAGATCCAGGAAAAGCCCAGAGCTAGGCAAGCCAAAAGTCAACGATACCAGGTGTGCTGGCAGGGTGCCACCGGTTTCCCATGGGATAATTCTCGAATATGTCCTCTCACTCTGCTAGCGACGTCCAGCCGGCCTCGACCGATACCTGGCGCCTGCGCAATTTCTGCATCATTGCGCATATTGACCACGGCAAATCCACCCTGGCAGACCGGATGCTGCAACTCACCGGAGTGGTCGATGCGAGGCAAATGCGCGAGCAGTATTTGGATCGGATGGATATCGAGCGCGAGCGTGGCATCACGATTAAGTCTCAGGCCGTGCGGATGCCGTGGAGCGTGGACGGGAAGACCTACGCGCTGAACATGATTGATACCCCCGGACACGTGGACTTCACCTATGAGGTGTCGCGGTCATTAGCCGCGTGCGAGGGAGCCGTGC
>Ga0209491_10007722_pt1 | contig 14036 bp, 1 predicted proteins | sample BON02_FD_187213 | JGI IMG/M metagenome (GOLD analysis project Ga0209491, IMG submission 187213) | Freshwater microbial communities from Lake Bonney liftoff mats and glacier meltwater in Antarctica - BON-02 (SPAdes) (version 2) | ecosystem: Environmental > Aquatic > Freshwater > Ice > Glacier... | reverse complement strand
GCCCTTTAGGGTTACCCTAAAGCCCTTTAGGGTTACCCTAAAGCCCTTTAGGGTTACCCTAAAGCCCTTTAGGGTTACCCTAAAGCCCTTTAGGGTTACCCTAAAGCCCTTTAGGGTTACCCTAAAGCCCTTTAGGGTTACCCTAAAGGGGTTAGGGCCAATGCCCATAGGGCAGGGTTCAGCCCTTACCCCCTTCCCCTTTGGGGTTACCCTAAAGGGGTTAGGGGTGAATCCGAGGGTTAGGCCGAGTGGGCCCCTTTAGGGCCCTTCTTATTAGGGGGGGGGTAGTATGGGCAGGGGCCCACTCAGCCCTGAATCGGGGGCATAGCCCTAACCCTTTTAGGGTAACCCTAAAGGGCTGAGGGGGGGATATAAAGGGGTTGTCCCCCAAACACTCTCTCAAATATGGTCTAAAAAACCCTTAAGGGCATAGCCCTTAAGGGTTTTTTAGACCATATTTAGAGAGAGTGTTTGCAAGTGCTCTCTCTAAATATGGTATCTAAAAAGTGGGCCCCTTTAGGGCTATGCCCTAAAGGGCATTGGCAAAGCTTTTTTAGACCATATTTCCCCATACCACCCCCTTTCTTATTAGGGGGGGGGATATAAGGGGGCTCGGCCTAACCCTCGGATTCACCCCAAGGGGGTTGAGGGTGGGGTGAAGGGGAAATATGGTCTAAATTTTTGCGCGCTCCCCGGGGAGCGCGCAAAAATTTAGACCATATTTGAGGGAGTGTTTGGTGTTTAGGGATCCCTAAAAGGTAACCCTTACACATCACCTTTGCCGTAATTAACTAGATTTTTTTATTTTCTATTTTAGAGTCAACAGATACTAAATAACCAGTTCCTGCTGGAATTAAATTCCCTAAAAGAATATTTTCTTTTAAACCACTTAAATAGTCTGTTTCACGATAAATAGCAGCTTTTGTTAATACTCGCGTTGTATGCTGGAAACTTGCTGCTGAAAGGAAACTTTTAACTTCTAAAGATGTTTTACTAATTCCTAAAATTAAAGGTTCATATTCTAATTCATATGGATATCGATTATAAACGGTTTCAATAAAAAATAAATCATCAACATCACCTGGAAGATAACCAGTACAACCGCCTTTTAAAATTCGAGCTTTTGATGTCATTTGTTTAACAATAACTTCAAGATGTTTATCAGCAATCGTAACACCCTGATCTCGATAAACTCTTTGAACACCCTCAATAAGAACTTGTTGGATTTTATGGACACTTTCACGAGCAGCATCATCATTATTAGTTAAATCTGCAATTTTATTTTTAAATAAAGCGTGTAATAAATTAGGTAAGCTATCTCGAAATAAACGACCTCGTTTTGTAGTTCTTGCTTCAAAAAATTGTTCAATCTTTGGAATCCCTTGAACAATATCTCCTGTTTTTAATTGAGAATAAGATAATGTAATAACAGGCGACTGGGGCGTAATAAAATCTGTATCATATTTATGTAAAATAGCATTGATCGAGATTTTAATACGTTGACCTCGTCTTAAAGTAACTTTATCTTTACTAAGATGAATAATTTGGCCAGTTTCTAAAATTGTTAAATTATTTTGTAATTTATCACCGTATTTAAAAAATTCTCCTAACGATAAATTATTTCTGTGGCTAGGGAAAGGTAAAGCAACACGTACGTTATTTATTAAATATTTCGTATTTGTTTCTAAATTTCCAAATCGGGCCCACCCCTTTACCCCAGGGGGGTTAGGGGTGACTTTAACATTTTTTTTGAAACCTTCTAAGGGTACCCCCGCTTTTGATCCCCCTTTAAATGTCTTTGCCCCTCTTAGAGCCGTTTTTTTATATTTAATAATCACATTCTTTAAATGATAAAATGTTTTTGAAAGGGATTGCTTATATAATTCGTTAAAAAGATTTTCTCTATGGTATTTTGAAAGTCTCTTAGTTGTAAAATAGGTCGGTCGCATTAATTTTTTATTAGAAAATTGTTTTTGTGTCATTATAGATGGTTGTAAAAGAAGGTCTAGGTCATTATAATCTGATTGATTGTTTTCTATGGGCTCTGCCCCCAATGCCCTTACGGGTCGTATATTTTCAGAATTATTTTGATCTATAGAGTTTTTTTGTTTTAAAGAGACACTCATTAAATCCTCTTTTGTTAAAATTAAAGCACTATCTTGATCTTGTAAAAAACCTGAATCTGACAATTTTGGAGTATTGTCAGAGCTTGGAGTATTTTCATCCCACGGGCAAAGCCTATAACCCGACTCTTTATTACCCACTCTGTTTAAATTGGGGCTGGCCCTATTTGAAATGTGAAAAACGGGGCTACTTTCAGGGTCCGCTAAACCTTTTGTAGAAATAACTTCACCTTGAAAAGCACTGTACGAAGAAGTTACTCCTAAAATATTTTTAGCAAAATTTGTATAACCTTTCCCGTTATTTTCTGGAAGAAAAGAGTTTAACGAACGCAACTGATTTTGACCCGATGTAAAAAATTGATTACGAGTTTCAATTTTTTTTGGCGTTAGACTAAAATCAGTCAATTCATTAGTTTTATTTTTAACATCTAATTTACTTAGAACATTTAAGAAATTATTATCGAGCATAAATCTATTATCTAATTTTTGAATAAAATTATAAGAGAAATAAGGAGAATTAAAAATGATTGGAATTAAAGAAAAAATCTTATCAACCCCACTGGGGCCGCCCAGGGGGGCCCCAGAGTCCCCTTTCCCCTGGGGGTTATCAACCCCCCTGGGGTTAAGGGGTTTATAAAGGGGGTTAGAGCCATAAACCCCAGGCTTATGCTTAATAAGACACGGTTTATATTTAACCCCCCCCAATGCCCTTAAGGGCAGAGCCCTATCTAAAGAAGCGGGTGGGGGTGCTAAAGGCTCGGGAAAAACACCTCCAGATTGACTGTCTTGAACCCCCGTAAGTAGGGGTAAGGTTGAGACCCTTTGGGTAATTGTTAATTTATTAATATAATTTTGTAAAAATGAATTTAAATTTGTATTAATAGGGTATGTACTTTGGGTATACATCAATTTTTGAAAATTAAATTTTAAACGTAAATTCTTATAATTAAAAAAATAAAGATCTTTTTCAAAAACACCTCTTAATCCATTAGAGATTTGATATGAAAGAAATAATGAATGGATTTTAGGTTTTCGATAAAGTATTGCACCCCTCTTTATGGGTGGCCCAACGCACTCATCTCCGTAAAGGGTTGAACCAGCTGTAATGTTTTGAATAAAATTACCGGTGGCCTTAACCCCAGGGGGGTTAAGATAAGGTGGCTTATCAATTTTGTTTCTACCTATTCCTTCTAAGGGGGGGCTAATAGCCTGCCCCCCCTTAGAATTACCTCTTAAAAAAGAAGAATAAAATTTAAAATTTGAGACAATTTTTAAATCAATATTTGGGAATTTTGAAATTGTTGCAATTTTTTTATTTAGTGATTTTGATTGATAGCTATTGGTCTTTAACTGATTTTGACCCTTGACCCACCCTTTAGATAGGGCTACATCTTTCTTCTTATGGGCATTTTTGCCCATAGTAAGGGCTTTGCCTTTGTATGGGGGGCTAATAGCCTGCCCCCCATCCCAAACCTTAGAGTTCTGTTTATGGGGGGCTAATAGGCTATTAGAAACTAAATTTGCTCTTTGTTTTAAATTATACGAATTATAAGGTTTATTAAATAAAAATTTCTTATGCATTAATAAATGTAATTTTTTAAATTTATAAGAAAAATTCTTTAAAGAACTACTAGGTATTTTGAAAAGCTCACTGTCGAAAAAAAGATTACTTATATTAATTTGTAATTTAGAATTAGCCGTTTTTTGTTTATTTTTAAATAAACTTTTGAGTTTGATTTTATAGACTAATTTTTTTAGTAAAGAAATTTGAGCACTTGTTAAGTTAAACCCCAGGCTGGTGTGAATATGGGCTTTGCCCAGGCTATTGCCAGAAGGTTTTCGGGTTAACCTAACGTTTGGTAACTTTATATTTTTGTTTATTTTTTTTCTCTTTGTTACTCCTGGGAACACCGGGGGTACCTTTAAAGCCCATACTGAATTTAAAGGAGAAAGTGTCCCACTAATTTCTTTTATATGATGTGACGAGTTATAAAGTTTCTTTTTATATTCTAATAAATTTGGTTTTTTATATTCAGTCACTTTCCTAATTAAAAAAGCAGAGTTTTTTGGGAGTGATTCTTTCAAAAAAGGACCCTGCGTAGGGTTTAAGCTATCTAAAAGAATAGAAGGTGTATATCTATGAGACTTGCGAATCCCGCCAAATTGATCTTTTGGGTCAAACATATTTTTAGGGTCAATGTCTTTGCCCCCCTTAATCACCCCCCTTGTACCCACTCCTCTAATAGCCTGGGGGGTAGCCCCGGGTGGCCCGTTGGTAGTAGATTTATTATTTGCAACCCATTTCCAATTTGAACTTTCTTTAAAATCTACGCACCCTCTTTGTATCCCTGGGAACACCCCCTTTAAGGGTGGGGGTGTTCCCAGGGCCGGGATCTTAGAATTTTTATTATACGGTAACCCCTTAATAGTTTCAACAAAACTATATTTATAATAAAATGTTTTTCTTATAGGAGCCTTAATTATAGGGTCATTAATACCCTCTTTTAATTGATTATGGGTTCTAACAGGGTCATCCCCATATCCATCTGGACAAGCACCAGGGACTCCACTGTATTTTAAGGCGGGCTCTCCTTTATTACGTAAAGGCATAGGACCGTGATTAAAGTTTTTTAATAATTCGACATAACAAATATTATTGTCAAAAATTAAATTATCCGAAATGCTTTGACCTGGTAAAATATACTTTTGATTTATTTTTGTAGGTAAGTTAAACCTTTTAAGGGCGGCTAATAGGCTATTAGAAGTGTTATTTTCAGCTTTAAAAAGGTTATAATTTTGACGGGCTACCCTTATGCCCGCAAAAGACTCCAATGGTGGCTCATTAGAAAAATAAATCCACCCAAATTTTATTTGAATAGAAGCCACCCCATCTGTTTTTCTGACCCTTTTAAAATTGGGGGTGTTCCCTTTTTTTAAAGAAGGGTTAAGGGCTGTCTTGTGGGCTCTGCCCACAAAGCCCTTACCAAGAGCTTTATTTCTCTCTAAACTTTTTCTTTTAGCTATTAAAGGGGGATTTAAAGTGTTGACAGATTGGTTTGTGGGCCCCGCTTTCCCAGGAAAAAGGGACCCCAAGACAGTGCTTTCCCAGGGCATAGCTAAAGCTATAGGGTCTGTAAGGGGATCGGAGTAAGGAGGTGCTCCTTTTAATAACCTTTTTTTTAAAGAAATATTGTTTTCCTGGAATTTGTTTTTATATTTGACCAAGTTTTTTTTTTCGTTTATGGGCAGAGCCCATAAAACCGGGCTATTTAAAGAGCCTCTAACCCCAGCTTTGAAAGAAGCCTCGCCCATTGGTCTATGACCCTTTACCCCATTTAAAATGTCTTTGCCAAACCCACTTAAACCTTTCAATGTTAAAGCCTCTGTACGATACGCAAAACCTGATGTTAAAGTTGGGTTTAAAACGTGAAAAATTATTTGTGAGAATTTATTTTTAGGATTATTAGCTAATTCTTTAAAAATAGATGGTTTTTGACTTTCACTATAAAAGTGTCTTGTGGGCTCTGCCCTCAACCCCGACCCCCCCTGGGGGTGTTCCCATGTAATTTCACTTAAAGAAGTGTCTTTAACCCAGGGGGTTGAGAGTGGCCCGGAAATTTTGCAAATTTTAATAATATCTTTTTTTGAACATAATAATTTCTTTTTAATTAAAATTTCTCCAGGATTTAATAAAATAGTGAATTTATTTTTTTTACCTTTTTTGGAATATGGAGCATCTATAGCCTTATCAATTATGTTCTGGTTGGGCTTTGCCCATAGGCTATTACCGCTAGTATCGGTGGCCACATAATTACTTATATATGGAATCTCTTGAAGCATAAATTTATAAGTATTAAGTAAGGGGGGCAGGCTATTAGCCCCCCTTAAAAGGATCCCTTTGTCCTTTTTATTGTTAATAAAAGGTTCACCTGGCCCTAAGGGGCCTTCCCAGGCTATTGGGGGGCCCGACTTAAAGGCTGTTCTAAGGGGGGCAAAGCCCCCCTTAGAACCCCCATCAACAATTTGATTAACTGTAAGTGGTGGCCCCGAAAGTGGAGAGTTCGACTGACCGCCCCCAATGCCCTTAAGGGTGGGGGTGTTCCCAGAATAAGTTGATATATATTTTTGTTTTTTGAATTCGAATTTAATAAATTTTGAAAGAATACTTCGTAAACTAATCCACCCTAAAGACGATTTTAAAATCTTATTAGAAGATATTAAATTTCTATTCTCGGGGCCACTATTACTATTAAAGAGTGCACCTTTTTTGGGGTTCTTTTTAAAACCCTTATTCTTATTAAAGGGGGCTCTATCTTTCTTCCCTTTAAGAATGGGAGGGCACTCTTTCAAGGGTGGCTCTGTTGTTTCAAAAGCCAGGGCAAAGCTCTTACTATGGGCTTTGCCCATAGTAAGCGCTTTGCCAGCCCCTAACCCCTTTAGGGTAACCCTAAAGGGCTTTTTAAAGTGGCTCCCCAATGCCCTTATTTTAATGCGGGAAAAAATCTCTGGAAGATCCCGCCTTAAAACACAGGGTTTTATAGAGTTTAAAAGTTTTGAAATAGATTTACTTTTTTGAAAGTTTGGGGAGATTTTCCAAATTTTTTTGCTTTTCATTTTAATACAAGATAAAACACAAAAATTAAAAATAGACATATTGGAACCTTTATTGATCAGAAAAACGTTTGATAATTGATTTTCTAAAATCCACATATAGCGAATGGTTTTAGAAAATGATTTAAGGTTTAAACCATTTTTAGGAGAATTTACGTGGGTTTTGCCCCCTTTAATAGGGGCCAAATAGTTAAAGAAATATAAAAGTCGAGATAAATTAAGAATTTCCTCTTTATTATTATTCTGTACCCCTGGGCCACCTCCATTGGTCTTACTGGGTTGAGTTTTTTTAAAGACATTTAAAACCCTGATTTTAGTGGAAGGCTCCCCTAAGGCCCCTAAGCCCTTTAGGGTTACCCTAAAGGGGTTAGGCCGAACCCTTAAGGGTCCTTCTTTATTACATAAGGGCAGGACCCTTTTCCCCCCCAAAAATAAGGGCATTGAAAGGGGGTTGGTAACCCCCTGGGTAGGGTTCTTTTTATTGTTAATAAAAAAGCCACCCCTTACCCCAGGGGGGTTAGGGGTCAGTTTTCTTAGATCTGAGCTTTGCTGATAGAGTCCTAATTGAAAATTCATTAATTTTTTTTTAGTTATATTGTGGGCAAAGCCCCCCTTAGAAGGTCCTTTTATAGGCCACCCCAGAGAGGTAAATAGACTATTACAAAGTGATTTTTTAATTGTTTGAAATAAAAAATCAAAGTCTATCGCACCTTTATATCTGATTGCATCTTGGCCTTGGTGGGGGTATGGGACATGGTTAGAGTGAGCTTTGTCGCTAAACTTATTGGTAGTTTTCTGGGCTTTTAAAACCCTTATTTTAGGGGAAGACTCTATCTTTCTTCTTATGGGCAAGTTTGCCCTTATTATGGGGGTTGGTAAGGGCATTAAAAGGGGGTTGATAACCCCCTGGGTATGGTTCTTTTTATTATTAATAAAGAGTAAATCTGAAAAAGAACTTTTTTTATTAAAAGAATATGCAAATTTGACAAAACCTTGTCGGTTTATTTGATAACAAAATGGATTTGTATTTAATTTAACCCCAGGGGGGTTGCTTGCTTGAACTCTTTTAAAGACAGTAGTTTCTAATGACCCCCCCGGTCCCCCCCCTTTTAAAGGGTTGAAATAGTGGCCCGAGAAAGGATTTACTTTTTCTTTGACAACCCCCCTGGGTTGAGTTTGAACTAAAACTTGACCCCCCCTCTTATGGGGTGGCCCCTTAATAATAGACTTTTCAGATGTGTTTTTTAATAAGACCGAGAAATGTGGTGGAGCACCATAAGGAATTTCATAAAACAGCTGCGGCGTAAAAAAAATTCTGCCAAAAGACGAATTATTTATTGATAAATCAGAGGGTCTTTGTTTCGAGACCACTTTGGTCCATGGTTTTAGACTTTGGTTGAAACCCCCTGGTTTGAAACCTTTTTTTTCCTCCCTAATAAAATTTTGGGTGGAGCTTCTAGTCTCCTCCCAAAAATAAAATTTGCTTTGAAAGCCCCTTAAAATTTTAGGGGAAGGCTCTATCTTTCTTCTTATGGGCTTTGCCCTTGGATTAAAGGGGGTTGGTAAGGGCATTGGGGGGGTCTGTTTCCCTGGGAAAGCACCTTTTAAAGGGGTAGTTGATAATTTTAATTCTTTTCCTCCTATGGGCTTTATAAAGGGGGTTAATAAGCCATTAAATAGGACTTGATTCCCTTTAAAATTTGGAACACCCCCAGGGGGGGTCAGAAGGTTTAAATTCTGTTTATAATTATAAGAATTTTTCCAACGAACACCAAAATGGACTGAATTGGTTTGTAAAGTTTGAATCTCTTTAAGGGGTCCTTTTTTTAAAGGGCCATGTAAATAAATTGGTAAATCTATAGAATCTTCTTTTATTTCAAGGCCCGTAGGGTCAAGCCCATAATTTGATGCTCTTGAAGAATTTAATTCAGAACATTCAATAGATACAAATTTTTCTGCGACCACATTTTCTAAGGGGGGCTTTGCCCCCTTTATAAGGTCAGGACTTCTATCTTCTATTTCCGACACCTCTAACCCCCCAGGGGGGTTAAGATGTACCCCCCCTGCCCTAAAGGGTTCGGCCCTTAGGGGCCTTAGGGGTGCCCCTATCTTAACCCCCCTGGGGTTAAAGGGGGGTGGAACATCTAAACCTTTTTCTGGGGTTCTTTTTAAAAATCTGAAGGGCTCTGCCCTAATATGGACACTCTCTCCAACCTCTTTATTAATCTTATTTTCACTACTAAAAAAATCAGTCACACCTCTTAAATGGTCCCCCCCTGGACCTCCACTTTGAAATAGTGGCCCTTGAAAAGGGTGATGGCCTATAGCTAAACTTTTTTTATTGGGTTGTTTTTGCATTTTTTTTATAAATTCTTTCTTAATAAAACTAGCATAAAGAGAATTATTAGAGTTAACATTATTCCCCCTTAAAAGAGTCTCCTCACCCAGGGGGTTACCAAGACAAATGCCATTACCAACCCCCTTTAATCCAAGGGCCTTACTGTGGGCAAAGCCCATAGCTAAGTCACTTGCCAATTGAAACTTATTGGAAGCCCATAAAATTGTTGATTTAGAGATTAAATCTAATTGAAATTTATATTTATTTTCTTTATCAAGAGATAAAATTTTTATAAATCCTTTGGGTGTAATTTTCAAATAAAAATTGAAACTATTATGGGCTTTGCCCATAAACCCCCTGGGTTTGGGCTGGCCTACACTATTATCCCTATAAAAGGGTTTCTCTTTAAGGGGGGCTTTCTTTAAAGCACCCCCCTTTTTCAAGTGGCCTGATAGGGAAGACACTCTACTTAATTTTGATTTATTAATAAATTTAAAACTCTCAGATTTATAAGTTAAACTATTCCATAAACTTGGTCCAATAGCCTCAGAACGGGCAACCCCATATTTAAACTTTTTCTTTTCCCCCCCTGCAGTTGGCCCAGGTAAAAAATTGACCCCCCCTGCCCTAAAGGGTTCGGCCTTTAGGGGCCTTAGGGGTGTTCCCAATTGATTTACTTTTTGTTTGTTTAAAAAGCCCTTTAGGGTTACCCTAAAGGGGTTAGGGGTGGCCCCATTAAGGGCAGATCCCGTCAGGGCATTTAAAAGAAAAAATCTTGGTTTTTTCATAGGTAAAAAAATAAAATTGGAATCGATTTTCACCCTGCGGTGAATCCCGGGACCCCCCCCATTAAGGGCAGAGCCCGTAAGGGTGGGGGTGTCGGACACGGGCACCGCAGGGGGATGGGGCCCACCATTGGGGTCTTTGACAGGTACTTTGAAATATGGGTGTGCCATATCTAAGGGGGGCAGGCTATTAGCCCCCTTTAGAAGTTGCCCACCCCCCATGTAAGAAGGTGCTAAACTAAAAGTTTCTTGGAAAACCATACCAGGCATAGGCATTTGAAAGTTAGAGGGGTACCAATTTAAAAAAAATGGGAAATTTGGAACCCAATTGGATGGAGATTTAGACAAATTTAAAAAAGGATTCAATTGTTTATTAGACAGATAAACTCGTGACCCCCCGCTAGCCTGGGGGTGGCCCCAAGAACTTGAGCGTAAATTTTTTTGGTCTCTGCCTTTTTTTTGATTATTAAAGGGGGCAAAGCCCATAGTCGAATATTGTTTGATCGGTCCTGACCATAAACTTTCGTCATATCCTTTTTTTCTACTTTCAACTCGTTTTAATGGCGATATTAATAATAAAATATCTTCTTTTGAAAGACTTTTATTATTAGTTCTATTAGATTGGTTAAAACCTGATTCAATGCCCTTACCAACCCCATACCAACACCTAAGGCCCACCTTGGTAACCCCTTTATAAAACCCCTCCTTTATAAAGGGGGTAAGGGCCGAACCCTTGAGGGCCCCTTTCTTATTAGGGGGGGGTAATAAGGGGTTAGTAAGGGTACGGGAACCCAAACTATTAGAGTCCATAAAATATGGACCCCCCCCAATGCCCTTATTTTTTTTTAGGCGGGAAAAGATAGAGCCCGCCTTAAAATACAGGGTGGGGTTGGTGTGATGGTCATTCAATAGTAAGTTTCTAGTCCCATGCTGCACAACCGTCTGAGTTTTATTTCCAAGGGCAAAGCCCTTGCTAGGGGCAAAGCCCCTAGATTGATTTAAAATGAATTCAGGATTAATCCCTGAGGCCACTTGAATCGAATATCCATGTTTTTTATAAACAACATTTTTAACATTAAATGATAATAATGAGTGTTTAATTGATGGGACATTTACTATGGGCGTTCCACTTGTTGGTAAAGTTTGACACCCCCCTTTAAAGACCCCAATTGGAACCCCCCCTGCCCTAAAGGGTTCGGCCCTTAGGGGCCTTAGGGGTGTCCCAAGGGATGGATTGCGCAGCAATGGGCTAATAGCCTGCCCATAATTGTAACCCCCCCCAATGCCCTTTAGGGCAGAGCCCGTAAGGGTGGGGTTGGTCTTAAAATAAGAAGAAATTAAATTTGTTTTCCTTTTATTACCCCCCCTGGCCCCAGCAAAGCCGATGAAATGGGGCCCTAAACTATTTAAAGGATTTGCTATATCATTAAATTGACTGGGCTGTATTTGAGGATTTATTTGTTTATTCTGTTGAGCAGTACCCATAATATTTGAATAAAACTCTAAAGATGTCGAACTTAAAAGACCTTCTTTATGGAATTTCCATTTGATTTGATTCATTACTGTTTTTCGGTTAATAAAATCTCCAAGCATTGGAAAAAAAGACGAGGCTAATGGTAATCTATAAATTTTACCTGACAACACCCAAGAGTCGCACCACTCAGAAGCTTGAAAAAGTGGATCAAAAGGAATTGGATTTGGGTTTTGGGCGGCAGAGCCCCCCAACCTATCTTCTTTTGGTTTTTCATCTTTTCTTAATTTAGGACCAATCTCGGTCATCGTTTTTTTCACACCTGGCGCATAAAGTTCGCCTTCCAGTTCCGATTTTATGGTAAGTTCTTCATCATCAGTAGCATTTTTTTGATTTGAAAGTGAAGAAATTTGTGCAATAACTTCATTTAAAAAAACTTTTTCTCCCATACGTTTAAAAAGTAGTGTGTAAATTGGGATTTTATATTTCTTTTGTTTTGTCTTATTCGGCCACCCCACCCGCTTCTTTAGATAGGGCTCTCCCAGGGGGGGGGTACTGTTTAAATTGGGTGTGGCCCCGGGTGGCCCGTTAGATGCATTATTAAAACAATCTTTAATTATAAAAAAACCTTCATTTATTGTTAAAAAAGCAATTTTACCTTCGGGAGTTCGGACTAATTTACCAGGAATTGGTTCACCGTATTCGATCACACTATCAAATGGAGCTTTAATTTGATCCGTCACACCCCCTGCAAAAACACCACCGGTGTGGAATGTTCTCATAGTTAATTGTGTCCCTGGTTCACCAATCGATTGTGCTGCGATAATACCTACCGCTTCTCCAATTGAAACTAAATTCCCTTGAGCTAAACTCCAACCATAACATAATTGACAAACTAATTTTTGATTATTACAGGTTAAAACTGAACGAACAAATACTTTTTTATGTGTTTTTGAAATATCAAAAGATAAATCTAATGAAATTTCAGTATTTCTTTTAATTATTTTCAACCCTTTTAAATTTGACCCCCCCTTTAGAATAAGGGTGCCTGGTTTTTTTTCATTTCCAGCCCCTAATTGATTTAAAGATGCACCCTCCTTTAAAATATGGGTGGTCCAGTCCGCCGATGGCCTAACAGGACCATTAGAAATCTGAATATTATCTCCTAGAATTCTTCCAACTAAACGATTTTGTAAAGAATAAATAATTTTATTTCCTTCTTTCATGTCTGTTAAAAAAATACCAGAATTTGTTTTACAATCAAAATTTGAAATAATAACATGCTGAGCAACGTCTACTAGTCTTCGTGTTAAATAACCAGCATTTGCTGTTCTTAAAGCTGTATCTACAATTCCTTTTCTTGCACCATAACTTGAAATAATATATTCAGTTAAGGTTAAACCCTCACGAAAATTACTTCGAATTGGATAATCAATAATTTGACCTTGTGGATTGGACATTAAACCTCTCATACCAACTAATTGTCGAACTTGTGAAATGTTACCACGTGCTCCTGAAAACGCCATCATGTATACAGGGTTTAAACGATCTGTCTTTTCAAAATAATCAATTACTTCCTGTTTTAAATTTTCACTTGTACGATGCCAAGTGTCAATTAATCGTTGGAAACGTTCAACACCTGTAATTTCACCACGTTTATATTGTTTAATTGTTAATAAAGTAACTTTTTCCCCTTCGAAAATTAAATCAGCTTTTTTGGGGGGAATTTTTAAATCATCAATCCCTAGAGAAATTCCTGCTTTTGTAGCATATTTAAACCCTAGGTTTTTTAATTCTTCAACTAATTCTAATGTTTTTTGTTCACCATAATTTAAGACAAACCATAATACAAAATTTTTTAAACGGCCTTTATCAAAACATTGGTTCCAAAAAAATTCATTATTTCCTGAAACGTTTTTATTTAAATGTTCATTAAAGTTATAACTTATATATGAACCCCCTCCCAATGCCCTTACGGGCTTAGCCCGTAAGGGTTGGATCATCTCCCTTTTTTTTGGGTCTTTAAAAAGGGGGACCCTGTATTTTAAGGCGGGCTCCCCCCCTTCTTTATTACATAAGGGCAGGATCTTTTTTCCCCCCCAAAATAAGGGCATTGGTGCACAGTTTTTATATGAATAAACTTGGGCTGTGTGCTCTTTATTACACTTTAAAAGGACCCCATTTAAAATGTGAAAGCCATTTTGGGGGTTCTTTTTATTGTTAATAAAAGCTTTTCTTGAAGATTTAAAGCATGAAAGATTAAATCCTACATAAAATTTATAGTGAGTGCTTACAGAAGATTTAGAACTATTTAAAGCTTTGCTTGATAAATAATTTTGAGGTTTCTTTTTATGGGCTCCGCCAATGCCCTTACGGGCCATAATAGAAAAAAGAGTTTCTTTAAAATATTTCATATTTTTAAAAAAATTTTAAATCAAATGATTTTTTTAGTTGTAATAAATAAAATAGTCGGTTTTTAGTTAAAGCTAACCACCTCTAAACAATTAAAATTATGGCTTTATAGCTAAAGCTATGGCCGCCTTTTGAAATTGAAATAAGGGGCCATGATCAAGTGCTCTCTCCTAATCAAGGCCCCTTAGCCCTTTAGGGTTACCCTAAAGGGGTTAGGCCGAGCCCCTGCCCTTTAGGGCAGGGAAATATGGTCACAAAAAATCATAGATTTTTGTGTAACCATCAAGTGCTCTCTC